>Ga0209490_10002213_pt1 | contig 18478 bp, 11 predicted proteins | sample MAT06_FD_187209 | JGI IMG/M metagenome (GOLD analysis project Ga0209490, IMG submission 187209) | Freshwater microbial communities from Lake Fryxell liftoff mats and glacier meltwater in Antarctica - MAT-06 (SPAdes) (version 2) | ecosystem: Environmental > Aquatic > Freshwater > Ice > Liftoff... | reverse complement strand
AGAGAGAAGCACCTGGTTGATCGATTGCGAAGGTCTGAATTTGCTCAAACAGTTCGACCTGTTGAGCTTCCCAGGGCTGAGAATTGATCGGGCTAATAGCGATCCTGTTGTCTCGAAGATGACGCATGACCTACTCCTAAGCACTCTAAAGATGACTGTAAACCAATCCTTACCTATCTCCTGCGCCGAGAAAATTTACACAGTTTCAAGCCTTAGCTGTTGCTTGCGGGTCAAAGTCATGGCAATTTTTTTCTCGTAATAGGCTGCCTCATTAATAAAGATCGGGTAAACGGTGTTTTCTCCTCGATAAGGAATCGATTCTCCAGTAAATTTGAGAAACATCGGTTCGCCATCACATAAAGGCTCATAGTCTTTGAACTGGAGGTGGGGATGAATGACGGCTTGCAGTTCACCCGATGAATCTCTGGGATAGTCCACAGATGACATGATCTGGTACACATTTAAACTCGATGGCACAGACAAAATCTCTCCCTGATTCAGGGCATCGATATAATCCAAAATTGCATGAACCAACAGTTCTGTTTGCTGCAAGTAATCAGCATTGAGCACACCTTGAGCGATCGCCCCCACTTCAACTGTGCAGCCTAGGGGTGAGAGCGATCGCAACATTGGAGCATCTTGATTGCATTGCACTCCACAACAAACGCGAACCAAAGGATTCAGCGCACTTAGGTAAGCCGCTAATCGTAGATTAAATGGATGTTTACTGGACGGCAAAACCGTTAAGCCCATGTTTGCAGTTGTGCTGTGGAGATCGATAATCACATCAGCTTGGGGTTGAGATTTTGGACCCAGTTGGGTCGCAATCTCTTTAGCACGTCTGTCTTCGTAACCCGTTAACGCCGGATTAGCCAAATCTTCGTTGGCAAAACAACGGTTCAAATCACGATCGATATAACGTTGGTTAACCGCGATCGCCTCAGGGTTCGCCAATACAGTGATGCATTCAAGGCTTTGTCGATGTAACAAATGTGGGAATTGCTGAAACTTCTTGATTAGGTAAATCCCTGTCAATTCGTTTCCATGAGTTCCACCGACAATCGCAATCCGTCGAATGAAATCTGACATGATAGAAAAACCTCCCTCAGAACTATGGGATATTCAAATCTTCGCGCCCCTCCTGCTCACTATAAAACAGCCCTTACTATATTTCAAATGCTATTTTGAGTATAAGACTATATCTTAAAAGTATTGGACTGACCTCATGGAACTTCGCCACCTTCGTTACTTCATTGCGGTTGCCGATGAGCTAAGCTTTAGCCGTGCAGCCGAACGATTACAGATCGCCCAACCGCCATTGAGTCAGCAAATTCAAGCCCTAGAATCTGAATTGGGTGTAAAGCTATTTGATCGCAAAAAACGTCCGCTCCAAATAACGTTGGCGGGACAGGCGTTTTTAGAAGAAGCACGGTTGACTCTAGCAAACCTAGAACAAGCGATACACAAAACGCAACGCATCCATCAAGGGGAGTTGGGTCATTTGACAGTCGGCTTTACTAGCTCCATGGCTAATGGTGTCTTACCCAAAATCCTGCGAACGTTTCGGGAACACTATCCAGAGATAAATCTGATTTTGCGGGAAGAAAGTAGTGGTTCCCAAATTCAGAGATTGCGCGATCGCCAGACCGACATTGTTTTTGTCTATCAAACCCCTGATCTGGCTGAAGCCAATGATCTAAAAATGATACTTCTCTCCCAACAAACACTGGTTGCCGTTTTACCCGAACACCATCCGTTAGCAACCCAGCCCACAATTTCGCTGATTGATTTAGCGGACGAAGAATTTGTGATGCCCCTTCATTCAGTTGTGTCTGGTTTATCGGAACAAATTCAATGCCTATGTGCTCAAGCGGGATTTGTCCCTAAAGTGGCTCAAGAAGCGATCTTTATGGTCACGATTTTGGGGCTAGTTGCAGGTGAAATTGGCATTAGTATTTTGCCGTCCAGCGTACAGAATCTTCGACGCGAAGGAGTGACCTATCGCCCCATTCAAGAGAAGCCGATCGCCAATCCATTAACCATCGTTTGCCGCCAGGATCATTCATCCCCAATCTTGCAGCAATTTATCGATATCGCCATAACCGTATCAAGCCAAAAACCTGATGCATCGACAATTTCATAGTCGGTTGGTTAAAGCCATGAGTTTCAAATATCTGCTTAGGAATGAAAATTAAACAAGTTCGAGATTTGGTAGGGGCTTAGCATTCGGTAGATGGCTCTGCTTGAGTTGCAAAGATTTTTGCCCGTAGCTTGCTTCCCGCAGGGTATGCTACGCCCGTACAGCCGGAATGTTCTAGCTTCTGCACAAATCTAAATGGGTGATAGATTGCGGCTGAGCCAGTCGGCGTTTTCGCGCAGGATATGCAAAATACTGGCACGAATGACCATTTCTATTCGTAGCCGCTCCTGCAAAGGAGAAGAGGCGTAAACTTTAGGTTCGCCAGAGGTTTCTTGTGCGCCTTCAACAACATAGCGGTTGGGGACATTGCTGAGAATATGGGCAACCAGCTTTTGGTGCAGTTCAGGCAGTGAAAAAGCAGTTTGATAAGGATGTTCAGGGTATTCCTCTAAGACATATTCAATCTCTTGAAGAACTGCTGGCAACGTTAGATTGACTAATCCGTGTGACATTTTCACCTCTAACTATAAAAACTGTTGATGTAAGACGGTGGATAACCAAAAGGTGACTTTTGCCGCGATCGCCCTTGACTTTATAAAATGGGCATGTCTTCATAACAATGGTCACAGTGCCAGTAAAGCCCGCCCAAGCGCACATGGCGCAGCAAAACTCTAGAGCAGCATGGGCAAGTACGCCGAGTGTTCATGGAATGATCGATCGCCGTTGTAGAGCTTAACTGTTGGCTGCGATCGAGTTTGAGATGCGTTGACATTGAATGATGCAATGAGGCGTTCATATTAAAATCTGAACTCCAATTTTGTCACAGTGTATATTTTCTTGATAATGTTTGGGGCTAGACCCTGCGGCTAGACCCAATGAGTATCTTTTAAATAGAATAACGATCAAATGTTTGAAATCGAGTTTGACTACTGGTTAAGCAATGTTTGATTTGTTTGATTTGTTTGAGAAGGTTACATTTATTTGCAGAAACCTTCATTTTAGATTTATTGCCATTCCCGTGCTTCCAATTCTTTCTGAGGCAACAATAAATTTGCTTCAATATTCTGCCGAATTGCCATCGTTATCTCACAGTTGCTATGCAGACAATCGAGCAGCAGTTGATTGGCAGCATAGTAGCGTTGCAGCACTTGCTGTTGTTCTGAGCTAAACTGCCAGTGCTGGTGAATCTGCCGATAGCTATTGATATCATTTTTGAGGCGTTCTTCCCAAGCGCCATAGTGCCCCTGCCACCATGCCTGAAACCGTGGCTGGTTTTGATCAATATCTGGGAATTCATGTTGGAGTTGTTGCAGCGATTTATGCAAGCCAGCATCCAGCACGATGCCTAAAACATTGCTGAGGGCATTGCCACACAGATGAGCGTGGGCAAAATCTGGGCTTTGGGCGATCGCGCAGGATTGCAACACATCATCCAAAGCGGTATCCAAAAACATTCCCTGGTCAAGCGTACAGGCAAGCGCAAAATCAGATGCGATGTGAGGGGTTCGAGCCATCGCCAAATAAAAGGCTCGAACCGTGGCATCTTTTGTTTCGGCGGGGATAGTTTGCGACTTTTGACTTGCCCATACCAAAAACTCTTGCAGATAAGGATCTTCGGCAACTAGGGCATCAATTTGCTGCTTCATCAACTGCACTAACGAATCAGCACTCCGCAGCATGGCAGTCGTCAACAAAAAAACTTCCCGCCAGTGAGAATCGGTGATGTGGCTGACCAAGCCATCCAATGCCTGATCTAGGGCTTGGAGGTTATAGCTAGCAACGATATTGCGTGCCGTGAAATATTCTTGAAACGCCAGATAAGAGAACGAGAAAATGCCCCGCGCCCGTTCGATGATCAATCCATGTTGCGATTCGATCGCCTTTAGTACCGCTTCACTTTCGAGTTGCAGTTCCTCGGCATCGGTCGAAGCATTGGGCAGATGCCGAATATAGTCCTCAATGTATTGCTCAAGCGTCCGTTGGTCAAAAAAGTATTGCCCCTGCTCAAAGGTAGATGCCGCAATCTGACTCAGTAATTTCAGCTTTTGGGGCAGGCGAAACCCTTGGTAAACCTCATCTCGTTCCACTCCTCTCGCCTCATCCCATTTGCCCAGCAGTAAATCTAACCCTTCTTTATAAAAATCTGTCCGCTTTGTCGGAAATCTGCCCTCACCCTGAAACACCCAACAAGCCATGTGCAAAAACAGAGGAGTCCCCACCAGTTGATGAAACTGCCAGTTTTCCGGCAAGTCCAGCCTTTCAATAAACTGATCAGACTGCTGCCTCCCTGCCGAAGCATTCGTTTTAGTAAACGCCACAAACCATTTTTGGGCAAATGCAACAATTTGAGCCTGGGTAAATGGAGCGACCTCCACATCGGCAAAACCGCGTAAGCTGTGCTTTCGAGCGGCAGTACGGCAGGTCGTTACAAATCGATTCTTATAATATTTATCTGAAAATCGACGAATTTCTTTGAGAACTACACTGCTCTCTTCCTGAAGGACTTCATCAATCCCATCCAGCAACAGCAACACCCGACCCGCTTGAAGCAACGTCTCAATTACAGAGGGATCGGCAATGCCATCGGTGAGCAACTCTTGGCGCAGGTAGTTTAATAAGCTAAATTCGCCGCTAACTCTAGCGTTTTCGACAAAATGCCTCAGCGTGACAAAGATCGCGACTCGCTCTGATTCCCACTTTCCTTGATTGCACTGAACGGCAAGATACTGCAAGAACGTAGTTTTGCCAGAACCGGGTTTGCCTAGCACCCTGATCTTCATGTAGTTTTCTACAGCAGTCACGCCGAGTATTTGCGCCTGGGCAACATCACCCAAGCCGACGCGATCGAAATTTTCTGGTTCAAGATGTTGTAGATTCGTAAGCTCTAACTGCTGTTGACTGGCAATGGCTTCCAAAACATTGACATCAATGTAAATATCATCCAGGCTGACGGGATGGCTGATGTCTAATAGTTGCAGGACACCGCACTGATCTTGAATTTTCTCCCGACGCTGCGATCGCACGTCTTGCACTAGGACATCTAGGGCAGATGGGGGAACGTGAACCAATCCCTCGATTTCAGAAAGTTCTGCTGGCGGATCAAGGACAATCTCACGCCAATCTAACTCCAGCACCGAACAAATTTCTAAAAAAATATGACGCTCAACAGGCTGCCCAGTAAAAAATCGCCAAATCGGTTGACGTGTTTTTAAGTTCACCTCCCCTGCTAGGTTCTCCTGGGTCCATCCCTTGAGGGCAAAGGCGCGTTTTGCGTGTTGAATCTTTGTGAGTAGTATCTGAAGCGATCGCTTGACGATGAGGTAAACCTCTCAGGTTGAAGATTAATGAATTTCAAAGCTTAATAAATCAAACATTCTTGTATACCTGAGACTTTAAAGCTTTTTTTGGATTAATTTCTCCCTCCATAGTGCGAGTTATACAAAATTGAGTAAATATACTTTAAGTCGGTTGACATGTTTTTAAGTTCACCTCCCCTGCTAGGGTCTCCTGAGTCTATCCCTTGAGGACAAAGGCGCGTTTTGCCTGTTGAATCTTTGTGGGTAGTATCTGAAGCGATCGCTTGGCGATCAGGTAAACCTCTCAGGTTGAAGTTTAATAAATTTCAAAGCTTAATAAATCAAACATTCTTGTAAGTCTTCGACCTCAAAGCTTTTTTAGATTAATTCCTCCGTAGTGCAAATTACACAAAAGTGCAAGTTATACAAAACTGAGTAAATATATTTTGTATTTGGGCAGCTCGATTAATCGATTTCCAAAAAGATTGAGTCTCAGTACAGTCTTATTGCTCAATCGCGATGCTGCTGCTGCTGAAATTGAAGCGCAAAAAGCTCTACGCTGCCCCAAGAACATCCCTTAATCCCTCATTTTGAACCGATCTCGCCTTCAAGCTGACGAGTTTGCCAAAAGACACAGCGTAGGAAGTTGTAGCTCAAGTGCGTCCAGCCTAAATGCACCTTCGCCCGTTCCAGTGCGATGGAGCGCAACAGGTTGCCTCCTTTGTCGCATCACTCAAGCGCCAAAGACCTGTTTCACCTGGGCACGAGTTTTAGAACGCTCCCGGTTTGCCGTCTGCTGCTGCTCTTCGCTGAAGGGACGATTGCGATGAGCGCGTTCATGAATCTGGCTGATGAAGCTCAACGCCGCGAGTACCCCCTCAATCGGCACCGAGCGATAGGCACTATCTGCCCACCCCTGATCGCCTTGATGATCGTCATCAAGCACGGCTATCAATTGATAGGAGCGCCTCAAACCTAGAAGGATAAAAAGACATTGCTATCTGACAGAATGAAGCTGTATTCATCAGTTCCATTTTCCTAAAATAACAATGCTACCTGTCTCAAATGTATTCCAACCACTTGATGCACCCGCTTTTGTGGTCACGCTCGGTCAGGCAGGGGCGGTTTTTTGTGGAGCACACGGAGAGCGACCCAACGCCCAAGCGGTTATTGCTGCGCTGTTGGAATCCGAAAAAGTCGCAAAACAACAGCGATTGGTTTACCCCTTAGAGGCATTGTTGGGAAACTGGCGACTGTGTTTCACAACGCTGTCAAAGGTAAATGGACAATCATCCCCGACTGCAAAAGGCATTTATGTTCCTAAAATCGCCCAAGCCCAAATTTCTTTTACCCAACCTGCTGAGATTGAACCGAACAGTTCCAACGGTGAAATTGGTAACCAGATTCAGGTAGGATCCATTGTGTTTCGGGTTGCAGGCTCGTTTCACTATCCCGGCAAGAAAAACCTGTTGATGTTTGACTTTAACCAAGCACAGTTTTCCATATTGGGCAAAACTCTTTATTCAGGCAAATTTCGCAGCGGTACTCAAGCGATCGCCATCGAACAACGATCTATCTCAAAGTTGCCCTTCTTTGCCTTCTTCCTCGTCACTGAAAACTTCATTGCTGCACGAGGACGCGGTGGCGGACTTGCCCTATGGGTGCGATCGCCCCAACTAAAAAATCATTAGCGCCCGATCGCTCAACCCGTTTCTTCCTTCGACACTCCTTATCCCGTGTCTTTGCAACGGCTTCCAGTTCTAAAGTTTGAGTTTCAATTGCAGAGAATCGGTTTCTGTGCTTTTCGGGTTAAAGTCCTGGATTGCCATTATTTCTTATCATAAGGGGAATACTATAGGGCTTTAGTAGTCTGACTTTGGTCGGGGGCGGAATCATGATGAATTTAATTCAACCGTTCTTGGAAGCGAATTTGTTTATCCCCCACGGACACTGCTACCTCTGGAAGCCAGAACTTGTGGGGCTGCATATTGTCTCAGATGCGCTGATTGCCCTTTCCTACTATTCCATTCTATTGACGCTGTTTTATGGTGTCCGCAGACGGAATGATCTGCCGTTCCCCTCGATCTTGCTGTTGTTTAGCGCATTTATTGTTGCCTGCGGCACGACACACCTGATGGAAATCTGGACGTTGTGGCATCGTACTTATTGGCTGTCAGGTGGCATAAAGCTAATCACAGCGGCGATCTCACTGACAACGGCGATCGCGCTAGTGCAAATCATTCCGAAAGCATTGGCATTACCCAGTCCAGCCCAACTTGATGCAGTAAACCAGGCATTGCAAGAGCAGGAAGCTTTTTTGCGGGCGATCAGTGACAACCTCCCTAACAGCTTTCTGTACCAAACGATACGCGAACCCGATGGGCGCTACCGCTTCACCTACCTTAGTGCGGGTGTTGAGCGAGTGACTGGACTCAAACCAGCCGCCATTGTGGCAGATGCCTCTCTACTGCATAACCTCCTGCTTGAAGACGATCTGTCCTATGTCACACAACAAATCGAGGCATCTGCCCAGAATTTGTCTGTCTTTGATGTGCAAGTGCGAGAGCGTTTACCCAGTGGGGAGATCCGCTGGGTGCGGTTGTGTTCAACGCCTCGCCGTCTAGAAGATGGGCAGGTAGTGTGGGATGGCATTCGGCTGGATATTAATGACCTCAAACAAGCGGAAGCAACCCTGCGCCAAAGCGAAGCCAAAAATCGGGCATTGATCCAAGCCATTCCAGATTTACTGATTCGGATGAAGCAAGATGGCACCTATCTAGATGTGCACAAGTCCGAGAACGTGAAACTGCTCAATTCAAGTTTGGTAACGGCAAATAGCAACATCTATACTATTTTTCCAGCAGATGAAGCCCAAGAGCGCATAACCTATGTTCAGAAGGCATTACAAACCCGCGAACTACAAGTGTATGAATATCAACTCAGTATTGATGGCAAACCTCAATTTGAAGAGGCTCGAATCATACCCTGCGGGGCTGACGATGTACTGGTAATTGTGCGCGATATTACCGAAGCGAAGCGAGCCGAAGTCGTTCGCAAACAGGCTGAAGCAGCGTTGAGGGATAGTGAGCGCCGCTTTCGGGCAATCTTCAACACCATGTTTCAATTTATTGGACTGCTCACCCCCGAAGGTATTCTCCTGGAAGCCAATCAAGCTGCCTTAGAATTTGCTGGCTTAATGCCTGAAGACATTATCAATCGCCCTTTTTGGGAAGTCCGTTGGTGGACAATTTCGGCGGCGACTCAGGCACAACTCAAAGCCGCGATCGCTGAGGCAGCAACTGGGCAATTCATCCGTTATGAAGTAGAGGTGTTGGGTGTTGGAGGAAGGGTGACCACGATCGACTTTTCATTGAAACCCATTCAGGATGAGGCGGGTCAGGTGGTGCTGCTGATTCCTGAAGGACGGGATATTAGCAAAGCGAAGCGCGATGAAAAGCAATTGGAACTGCAAGCCGTCATCACTCGAAACATGGCGGAGGGGGTGTGCATGGTCAAGGTGAGCGACGGTATGTTTGTTTACACCAATCCCAAATTTGAGCGGATGTTTGGATACGACGCTGGCGAGTTGATCGGTCAGCATGTTGCGATCGTGAATTACGCAGACGCAGAAACCACCCCCGTAGCGACTCATCAAGCCATTGCCACGACCATTCTTCAGCAGGGTGAAGCACCTTATGAAGTCTACAACGTCAAAAAGGATGGGACTCCTTTTTGGGGGCAAGGCACCGCTTCCTTGTTTGAACATCCTACCTATGGCACTGTCTTAGTCGCTGTGCATCAGGATGTGACAGAGCGGAAGCAGGCAGAAGCGGACATTCAGGCATCGCTACAAGAAAAAGAAGTGCTGCTGAAAGAAATTCACCATCGAGTGAAAAATAACCTGGGTGTGGTGGATGGGTTGCTGCAAATGCAGGCGCGGCGATCGCAAAACCCAGAGGTCATCGAAACGCTCAAAGAAAGCCATAATCGGATTACCTCGATCGCCTTAGTCCACGAAAAACTCTATAGCTCGGAGGATCTCGCAAAGATCAATATTGCTCACTATATTGCTGATCTCACCGCCCACCTATTCGACTCCTACAACATTCATGCCAATCAGGTCAAGCTAATGACTCACATCAATGCCATTCCACTGGCGATCGATATCGCGATTCCCTGCGGCTTAATTATCAATGAGCTAGTGTCCAACGCGCTAAAGTATGCCTTCTCAAACGGGCAAGTGGGTGAAATTCAAGTGATCCTTGATGAACAGCAAGACCAGTCTTTATGCCTGATTGTGCAAGATAATGGAGTAGGATTCCCTCAAGATTTTGACCTGAAGCAAACCACCACCTTGGGGATGTCGTTGATTCAAGGGTTAGTGAAGCAGCTTCAGGGCACCTTGGCGATTCACAGCCAATCTGGAACATCCGTTACAGTTACGTTTCCCAGAGGACAATGATGAGAGCATTAGACACCGCCCAAGTAAGCTTCCCTCCCTCGGAAACAATTCAAATCCTGATTGTGGAGGATGAGTATATCATTGCTGCCAATTTGCAGGAAAATCTGGAGACGCTGGGCTATGACGTTTTAGGCATCGCCAGTTCTGCAACCGAGGCGATTGCCACAGCAGGCGCATTACGCCCAGACTTGGTGCTGATGGATATTCGGCTTCAGGGTGAGATGGATGGGGTTGAGGCGGCAGACCAAATCTGGACTCAACTACAAATTCCTGTTATTTATATCACCGGGAATTCTGACAAAATTACCTTAGATCGGGCAAAAGTTACCTGTCCTTTTGGCTATATCCTCAAGCCAGCGAAGAGTAAGGAACTGTATATGGCGATCGAAACGGCTCTCAGTCGCTATGAACGAGAGCAACTGTTGGCGACTGTCCTCAGAGGCATCGGGGATGGCATGATTGTGACGAACACTCAAGGTTGCATTCTGTTTCTGAACCGCTCTGCCGAGTTGCTCACGGGCTGGCAGCAAGCAGATGCGCGCGATCGGGAATTAACCGAGGTGTTTGATGTGATGTATGAAGAGAGCCGTCTGCCGATCGGCAATGTGGCGATCACTGCTATCCAGCAAAACGCGATCGTGTTTCTCGACATTCCCATGCTGCTGACCACGAGAGCAGGGATGGTTCTGCCCATTACGGATAGTGTTGCCCCGATTCAAAACCAAAAGGGCTTGATCACTGGAGCCGTCTTGATTTTTCGAGATGATACCCAACGTCGCCTTCAGGAAGAATACAACCGAGCGCTTGAACGCACTCAAATATTGGAGCGTCAGAAGCAAGAATTAGAACGGTTAAACTATCTCAAGGATGATTTTCTGAGTACGGTGTCCCATGAGTTGCGATCGCCCTTAACCAATATCAAAATGGCAATTAAGATGTTGGAACTGACCCTTAATCAACAGGAAGGGCTTGATGCCGCCAACAAGCTCGATCGCATAACCCGCTATATCAACGTTTTGCGTGATCAGTGCGATCGGGAATTGAGCCTGGTCAACGATTTACTGGAGCTACAGCAGCTTGAGGCAGGAGAACAGCCCATAGAGCGGGTTTCCATTCATCTCAACGAATGGATTGTGCAAGCAGTCGAGATTTTTCAGGAACGCGCCCACAGTCGTGAACAACACTTGCAAGTGCTGGTTCCGCCTGATCTGCTCGTGATCGTCTCAGACTTGGGAATTTTGACGCGCATCTTCACGGAACTATTGACGAATGCCTGTAAATATACGCCTCCCGGTGAAGCAATTACGGTGACGGTTCGCGTTCAACCGGAAAACCATATTCAACTCATCGTTTGCAATTCTGGAGTCGAAATCTCGGCGGATGAACTGACCCACGTTTTTGATAAGTTCTACCGGATTCCCACGAGCGATCGCTGGCAGCAAGGCGGAACGGGCTTGGGCTTGGCACTGGTCAAGAAATCGGTGACTTACCTGGGCGGTTCTATTTGGGCTGAAAGCAGTGCTGGACAAACCTGCTTCATCGTTGAACTGCCAATCTCGTCAACCCCATAAATCAATATCAGCATGGGAACTGATTAATGGATCAGGCAATAGGTGAAAATAGAGCGATCGCCCCTCCACAAAAAACCGCGATCGCTGAGTACTCCGCGCCCTGCACTTTTTGAACTGTATTTGCCCTAGGATCATGGATTTAATAACATCGAACATTCCTGCTGTACGGGCATAGCATTCGGTAGATGGTTCTGCTTGAGTTGCAAAGTTTTTTGCCCGTAGCTTGCTTCCCGCAAGGGTATGCTAAGCCCCTACCAAATCTCGCACTTGTTTAATTTTCTTGCCCTAGTACGGGCGTAGCATTCGGTAGATGGTTCTGCTTGAGTTGCAAAGTTTTTTGCCCGAATGCTAAGCCCCTACCAAATCTCGCACTTGTTTAATTTTCATTCCCCAGCCACCGTAACTGTACCTGGACAAATGAGATGAAATTCGGCACGATGACAATCTACTTACCTATCGTGCTAACTCGCGATCGCGCCCCCTGTGAACCAAGCCAAAAAAACTGTTCTGCTCCTTGCCCTGTGTCAGGCGATCGCCATGACGGGCAGCATCATCTTGTTTACCACGGCGGCATTAATTGGTTCAACCCTTGCAACCGATAAATCTTTGGCGACCTTGCCGCTGGCAATCTTGCAATTGGCAACCATGCTCACCACGATTCCGGCAGCGTTCATTTTGCAACAGTGGGGACGCAAGCTGGGCTTTATGATCGGCGTTTTGATCGGGCTGATGGGCGCAAGTGTGGCAGTCTACGCCATTTTTGCAAGCAGTTTTGTCTTGTTTTGTGGAGCAACCTTGCTCTACGGCATCTTCAACGGATTTGTGGGCTATTACCGCTTTACGGCGGCGGATGTGGCAACGGAAGCCTTTCGCAGTCGCGCTATTTCCTTTGTGATTGCGGGGGGCATCCTTGCGGCGCTGATCGGATCTCCACTGGCAATTTGGACGAAAGATTGGCTACCTGTGACGTTTGCAGGCGGATTTGTGGCGATCGCCTTACTGCAACTTTTGACCTTGTTGATCTTAAGCCAGATCGATTTGCCGCCCGTCTCATCCCAGAAACAGCAGAAAATGGGACGCAGTTTAGGCGCGATCGCTCAACAGCCCGTGTTCGTGGTGGCGGTATTGGGCAGCATGATCGGCTATGGCGTGATGGCACTGCTAATGACGGCAACCCCGTTGACCATGATTGCCGTTCACCATCCCTTTCCTACGGCTGCTTCGGTGCTTCAGTTGCACGTCTTGGGTATGTTTACGCCCTCGTTGTTCACGGGATATTTGATTGCTCGGTTCGGCGTGTTGACAATTATTTTGACGGGCATTTTGCTCAATGGGCTATGTGTTGCTATCAATTTAGCCGGAACCAGCGCACCTCACTTTTTTGCAGCGCTGTTGCTGCTGGGCATTGGTTGGAACTTTATGTTTATTGGCTCTACGACGCTGCTTACCGAAGCCTACACCCCGGCTGAACGAGTTAAAACTCAGGCAACTCACGATTTTCTCATGTCCAGCTTTGTGGCGTTCACTACCTTTCTATCGGGCAGGCTGCTGAATGAGTGGGGTTGGGCGATCGTCAACTACACTGGGCTGGCTTTGATGGTGGTCGCGCTGATTGCAGTGCTGTATCTATGGCAGCGGCGATCGCGGTTGGGGCAACATTCAATGGCATCCACTTCTGACTAATCGAGCTTCATCCCTGGCAAAACGTTTCAACACAGCGAACGATCTGCGGTGGGATGGCTCTCATGGGGTTTGCCGACTTGGAATTTCAATCTGAAATTCGGTTCCTTGTTCAGGAGAGGGGATGCAGCGGAGTTGCCCTTGGTGACGCTCTGTCACAATTTGGTAGCAAATCGACAAACCCAGTCCAGTGCCTTTGCCCACAGCCTTAGTCGTAAAAAATGGATCAAATAGCTTTTTTTGGATACTCTCTGAAATGCCGGAACCGTTATCGGCGACGGAAATCAGCACGCGATCGCATGAAATTACTGCGGTTCTAATCACAATTTTGGGCACAAAAATATCAGAAGAATGCTTGCCAGCAAACTCATCCAGAGCATCTAGAGCATTCACCAACAGATTCATAAAAACCTGATTCAGTGAGGCAGGGTAACACTCCACTGCTGGTAATTCTCCATACTCTTTGATGATTTGAATGCCGGGGGAATTCAGGCTAGGATTCAATCGGCTATTGATCAATAGCAACGTGTTGTTCAATCCTTCATGAATATCGACCGTTTTAATTTCAGCTTCATCCATGCGTGAAAAGTTGCGGAGAGACAGCACTAACTGGCGGACGCGATCGGCTCCAACCTGCATAGAATCTAATATCTTTGGCAAATCGCTGATGATGAAATCGAACTCCATGTCTTGCATATAGGCTTGAATCTCAGCGGGAGTTTCTCCATAGTGCTCGGTATAGAGCTTCATCAGTTTGAGCAAGTCTTGAATATAGGTATTGGCGTAGGTGATGTTGCCGTAGATAAAGTTAATTGGATTATTAATTTCATGAGCGAATCCGGCAACAATCTGTCCCAGGCTAGACATTTTTTCAGCTTGAATAATCTTGTAAGTTGCCAGTGCCGCTTCAGAAAATGGCTTGACAATCACTACTTTCCAATAGATTTGCGGGACATGAAACAAAAAAACCGTGGAAGGTTCCTGGGTAAGGATGTCATCTTCGATTTCAAATGTTTTATACAGGTAAGTGTTAAAGCCATCTTCATTGGATAGCCCTGCGCTGGCAAAGGGGTCGGCTAACACGGCTGCAACCATTGCTGCTTCTGAAGAGTCAATCTGATAGCTTTCTTGAGAAAGTTGCTGGGCGATCGCTCCTTGATAGTGGGTTAAACGCTCAGCTTGCTGCAAAATCACCTGATTCATATCTTCTAATGCAGTGGCTAGCGGTAAGAATAGCGGTTGTTGGTCTGCTAATTCAGTTACCACCATAAAGGAGTCAATCACAGCCTTGGGATTCTCTGCAACCTTTTGGGCATTTGAGCGAAAGGTTTTAACCCAATCGAGTTTGGGAAAGGTAATAAACCGATTCCGATGATCCAGGATGAAAATATAGCCACCTGTTTCCTTCTGCCAGGTTTCAACGAGTGCTTGCAGTCCTTCCAGCTTTAAATCAACAGTGACCACCCCTGCAAAATTGTTGGCATTGGCGATCGCGCTTGTGCAGGTTACCATCGGTTGCTGCGAATAGGGATCCAGATAAGATGCGCTCCACAAACTGCGCGGCGCATTAATATAGCGCCCTACGGCATACCAGGCTTCCTGGTGATAGCCTAGTTCTGATTGGTTGTAATCGTTGTAGTATTGCAACACCCCTGCCGCATCTCTGCCCCAAAAAAAGCTTCTACGTTCTTGATGGGAGTCAAAGGCATAGGGTTCAGGCCAGACCCCGCCGCCTGCAATGCTAAGGTCTCCGTCAAACTCCAGGATTCCGGAAATCACTTGGGTGTACAAGGTTTCAGACTTAGGTAAGCAGTTTGCAGCAGCAGCGAGGGTACGAGTTAATGCGGCAATTTCACGAATGCGTGCATTAAGCTCTAGAACAAAAGTGTGACCGATCTGCCCAATCTGTCTAGACGACTCAGCCAGGATAATATTTTTGCGACTAGATTGCATAACGAAGGAGCGCGATGGAATACACCTAGGGCGAAAACGGGTAAAGATCTTCAGGTAATAAAATCTGGTCAAGACCTGATAGAAGCGTTCCTGGTTCTGTTTAGATGAGAGACTTGCGTAAAGTCACTCTCTTTACGATGATACTATTCAACTTGATTCCATGAAGCATCAGGCACCACACTTTTCATGGGGCAACGGACGAAACAGAAAAATCGACCTGAAGTATGTTTATAGTGAGTCAAATCATTACAGGATTTAGGGTCTAATATTAAACCTTAAATCTTCAAATTCAAACCTTACAATCGCATGGGCGATCGCAGGACAAGGTCGCATGGGCGATCGCGCTGCAAGTTATTTACCCCACGAGTCATGGAGCGCATTAGATGGCAAACGATCGAAATCCACGCGGAGTTGCTTATGAGGATGTTGATGACGCTTACCTAGAAAAGCGGCAACTGCGGCGAAGTGCAGGTTGGATTTTGCTGTGGGCGCTGGGAGTGGGCGCTGTGATTTCGGGAGAGTTTTCAGGTTGGAATTTGGGATTGGCAGCGGGTGGTTTTTGGGGATTGGCGATCGCGACGGTGTTCATGGCAATCATGTATGTCTGCATGGTGTTTAGCATTGCCGAAATGTCTTCAGCTTTGCCTCATGCTGGTGGCTCCTACTCCTTTACACGAAATGCATTTGGTCCCTTGGGTGGCTTTGTGAATGGTATTACCGATGCTATTGAGTTTGTGCTAACGCCTGCTGTAATTGTATATTTCATTGGTGCTTACTTGAATACATTGGAGCCACTCAAGGGAGTGCCGATTCCGGTGTGGTGGGTATTATTTTATGTATTTTTTGTGGGGATTAACATTATTGGAGTTGAACTCACTTTAAAGTTGGGATTGTTTATTACGGTGATGGCAGCGAGTGTTTTAGTGATTTTTTATGTGGGTGCGATCGGCAAGTTTGATCCAGCGCTCCTGACTAACATTCCTCCCGATCCAGGACAGACTGCGACGTTTCCTAAAGGGACGGCTGGCATTTTTGCCGCTCTCCCCTACGCCATTTGGTTTTTTCTAGGGATTGAGCAACTCCCCCTTGCAGCCGAAGAAGCCCATGATTCGGGTCGCGATGTGCCAAAAGCCTTGATTTGGGGAATTTTCACGCTGTTGATCTTGGCATTTTTGGTGTTGTTCCTCAACTCTGGCGTAGCTCCTGGGGCTGAAGGCATTGGCAAATCGGGCGCACCCTTGGCAGATGGATTGCGGACGGTGTTTGGGGCAGGCATCTTTACTGATGCGCTGATTCTGATTGCAATTAGCGGCTTGGTTGCCAGTTTTCACACCATTATTTATGGCTACGGGCGCGTGTTGTTTTCCCTTTCGCGCGCGGGATACATTCCCCGCTGGCTATCGCTCACGGGTCGATTTAACACACCCGCCCTTGCGTTAATTACAGGTGCAGTGATTGGGCTTGCCTGTGCGGCGGCAATTCAGTTTGCAGGCAAGGAAGTTGGGGCGGCATTGCTGAATATGGCGGTGTTTGCGGCGGTGATTTCCTACTTTTTAAATATGCTCAGCTACATTCAGTTGAAGCTGAACCGTCCCGATTTGTCGCGCCCCTATCAAAGTCCGTTGGGAATTGCGGGGGCAGTGGTGGGGGCAGTGCTGGCGTTGATTGCGCTGTTGGCGTGTTTTGCCGATCCGGGCTACCGTCCGGGTGTTTGGGGTGTGGCAATTTTTCTGGGCGCGATGGTGGTGTATTTCTTCTTATATTCTCGCCACAAACTGGTCGCCAGAGCGCCGGAAGAAGAGAATGCATTGTTAACCCGTGCGCTGCAAGAGATTGATCAACCTGATGTTTTATAAAAGGAGATTATACGTTTTGAGTTTTGAGTTTTGAGTTTTGTTCGCAAAACGTTGATCTGGGAGGTAGTTTGAGTTCATAGACAAAGGTGTTATCGTTTTCAGTCAATCATCTGTCGTGGTTCAATTTCAACTGATATTAGTTTGATGTTACAGGGTTGGTTTTTATGGGGCTAAACGTGCCGATCATGGAGCATTTACTGATTGATGGCGATCGCCGTCCGGCTGTGTCTGGCAAACAGTGTGATCTGACTGATCCGGCAACGGGGCAAGTATGGGCAGCGATCGCGGCGGGTGATGCTGATGATGTCGATATCGCAGTACAGTCTGCTGATCGAGCGCGGGGTCACTGGCGTAAGGTCAACTCCCGCGATCGCACTCGTCTATTGCTGCGTCTCGCCGAGTTGATTCGGGTCAACTTGGAATCCTTGGCACGACTGGAAAGCCGTAATGCGGGTAAGCCGATTCGGGAGGCACGAGATGAGGTGAACCTGGCGGCGGATTGCTTTGAATACTACGCGGGAGCGATCAATAAAGTTGGCGGACAGACGATTCCAGTAGCAGCAGCGGGCACTAGCCTTACCTTTCGTGAACCTGTGGGCGTATGTGGACTGATTGCCCCGTGGAATTTCCCCATCGCGATCGCGGCTTGGAAGCTGGCTCCAGCCTTAGCAATGGGCAACACTATCGTCCTTAAGCCTGCCTCCCAAACCCCATTAACGGCGTTGCGGCTGGGTGAACTGGCGCTGGAAGCCGGGATTCCACCGGGCGTGTTGAATGTGGTGACGGGCAGCGGTGCGATCGCTGGTGATGCCTTGGTGCGTCATCCTTTGGTGCGAAAAATTTCTTTCACGGGTTCCACGGAAGTAGGCGTTCAGGTGATGAAACTGGCGGCGGAGGATATCAAGCGTGTGACGCTGGAGTTGGGCGGCAAGTCTGCCAATCTGATTTTTGCCGATGCGGATTTAGATCTGGCGGTGCCAAAGTCGATGTGGAGTGTGCTGGGCAATGCGGGGCAAGATTGCTGTGCCCGATCGCGGATTTTGGTTGAACGTCCGATCTATGACACTTTCTTGACCCAACTCACCCAGCAGTTTCAATCCCTCAAAATTGGCTTACCGCTGGAAGAATCGACGGAAATTGGTTGCCTGATTTCCACTGCCCATCGCGATCGCGTCGCTGACTATATCTCTATTGGCAAAGCGGAAGGTGCAAGCCTCGTGTGGGGCGGCACAATCCCCACTGCGCCTCATCTCGCTCAAGGAGCTTATTTAGTCCCGGCAATTTTTGCGGATGTTCAGCCCACCATGCGGATTGCCCAAGAAGAGATTTTTGGTCCGGTGGTGTGTGTGATGCCCTTTGATACGGAAGCAGAGGCGATCGCGATCGCCAATGACAGCTTCTATGGCTTATCCGGTTCGATCTGGACGCGGGATATTGGGCGGGCGTTACGGGTGGCACGGGCGATCGAAACGGGCGTTTTATCCATTAACACGGGGCACAGCGTTCACCTGGAAGCACCC
>Ga0209490_10002212_pt1 | contig 18480 bp, 9 predicted proteins | sample MAT06_FD_187209 | JGI IMG/M metagenome (GOLD analysis project Ga0209490, IMG submission 187209) | Freshwater microbial communities from Lake Fryxell liftoff mats and glacier meltwater in Antarctica - MAT-06 (SPAdes) (version 2) | ecosystem: Environmental > Aquatic > Freshwater > Ice > Liftoff... | reverse complement strand
CGAGGTCCGAGGTCCGAGGTCCGAGGTCCGAGGTCCGAGGTCCGAGGTCCGAGGTCCGAGGTCCTCGAAGGGTTTGCGGGGGCGGGGGGAGGAGGCGGCTCCTACGCGAGGATCGCCGCAAGGTATGCGAGGACGCAGGACGCAGGACGAGGTGGCAATCAAAAAAAGAAAAATGTGAATTGGAAAATAGAAAATTAACTCAAGCCAAAGAATACATCCATCACGTTTGTTCGGGTTGGTCCAGTGATCAACAGATCGTTCAGCTTTTTCAGGAATGGATACGCATCATGGTCAGCCAAGGCGCGGCGGAAATCGAGTCCGGCGTATTCCGCGCGACGGGCGCTGGTGCCATCGACAAAAGCGCCCGCTGCGTCGGTTGGGCCGTCGCTGCCGTCGGTGCCGGCGGCGAGGACATGGACATCGGCATGACCCGCCAATTTCCCGACGCAGGCGAGGGAGAATTCCTGGGCGCGCCCGCCGGTACCCGGAGCTGCGCCCAGGGTTACCGTGGGTTCGCCGCCCGCGAGCAACACATGGGGCCCGCGGTGGCCGGCGGCCTGGGTCACCAGCTGACGGCAAAATCGGTCTGCCGCCGCGACCGCCTCGCCGGTGAGCGGTTCTGTGATCACGGTGACCGCACAGCCCAGCTCCTGGGCGCGCACGGCGGCAGCGGCCAAGGCGATGCGGTTCGAGGCGACCACTTTGTGGGTGACCCGCGAAAAACACGGCGCTCCGGGTTTCGGCGTTTCCGGTTCCGTGCCGGCCACTCCGTTCGCTATCAGCGTCTGTACCGCAGGCGGCAGGCGCACGTCATACTGGACGATGGCCGCGGCGACCTCGGCCCAGGTGCTGACATCGGCGCAAACCGGGCCCGAGGCAATCGTGCTGAGATCATCCCCGATCACATCGCTGAGCACGCAGACCTCTACCCGCACCGGCGCACCTGCCACCTGCGCCAAAACCGCCGCCACATGCCCACCGGTGATACGACTGAGATGTTTACGCACCGCATTCATCACGGTAATTGGCGCCCCGCTGGCGAGCAAACCCTGATTCACCAGCTGCAGATCGGCCAAGGTCACCCCGGGTCGCGGCAGGGCGAGTAATGCCGACGCACCACCCGACCAACAGGCGACGACCAGATCATCAGCACGCACCTGCTGCAGCACATCCCACAGCGCCTGCGCCCCGGCTTGCCCAGCCGCGTCGGGCACGGGATGCCCACCCGGATACACGGCAATTCGTTGCAGCGGCAAGCCGTGCCCATGTTTGACCACGATCACGCCTGCGGTGATGCGATCGCCAAATTCATCCTCAAGCGCAGCCGCCATTGGTGCCGCCGCCTTGCCAGCCCCAATCACGAACAGACGTCGGACACCAGCAAGATCGATCGGCTGCGCCTGCAGCCATTTCCGCACCGCCGCCTGCGGCTCCACCGCCGCCACCGCAGCGTCAAAACAAGAGCGGAGTATTTCTCGTGCCTGCATAACAGCAGCATCACCGTACTCACTTCACTACAATACCTGCGTACGACTTCTGACTTTCGTGCTGAGGAATATTTTTTCGTCCTGCGTCCTTTCAGAAGTCCTATGTCCTATGTCCTATGTCCTATGTCCTATGTCCTATGTCCTATGTCCTATGTCCTATGTCCTATGTCCGAGGTCCGAGGTCCTCGCAAGGTTCCCCTGGCGGAATATGAGCAACCCGTCCGAACCCATCTTATGCCACACCGGCCTCCTATATTCTCTGGAAATACCTTTTCTCACTATCGCGGACATAGGACATAGGACATAGGACATAGGACTGAGTTCACGAAAGACATACCACCTTTCGAAATCCATCGACCCCACTACTCTCGTGATCCTACCGGAGCACCCATGGCCAAGGCCGTCATCAACCCGCGCATTCGCGGCTTCATCTGCACTACTTCGCATCCCACCGGCTGCGCGGTCAACGTGCGGCGTCAGATCGCCATCGCCGAGGCGGCCCAGCTGGCGCAGACCGTCGGCAATGCGCTGGTCATCGGCAGCAGCGCCGGCTATGGCTTGTCCTCCTTGATCACCTTGGCCTTTGGTCATCGCGCCAAGGTCCTCGGCTGCTGCTTTGAGCGCCCCGGCAAAGAAGCCAAGCCCGGTTCTGCAGGCTTCTACAACCTCGCCGAGGTTCATACCCAGGCCAAGGCTAAGGGACTGACCGTCGAAACCATCAACGGCGACGCCTTTGCCCCGAGTGGCAAAGAAGCCGCGATCGCCGCACTCAAGGCCCGCTTCGGCAAGCTCGACTATGTCGTCTACAGTGTCGCGACGCCAAAGCGCACCGACCCTGCCACGGGCGTCACCTACACCAGCACGCTGAAACCCATTGGGCCGGAATACCACGCCAAGACCATCGATCTGGATACCGACGAGATCAAACCGATCAGTATTCCCACCGCCAGCGACGCCGACGTCGAAGCGACGATCAAGGTCATGGGCGGCGATGATTGGAAAATGTGGATCGATGCGCTGCTTGCGGCGGATCTGCTCGCACCGGGCTGCCGCGTCGTCGCGTATAGTTATATCGGCCCGCAGATCACCCACGCGATTTACCGTGCTGGCACCATCGGTCGCGCCAAGGATCACCTCGAAGCCACCGCGCACACCATCGACGCCGAATTGAAACAAAAGCTTGGTGGCGGCGCCTGGGTCAGCGTCAATAAAGCCCTGGTCACCCAGGCTTCCAGCGCGATCCCGGTGGTCCCCCTCTATATTTCCCTGCTCTACAAAGTGATGAAAGCCCAGGGCAGCCACGAAGGCACCATCGAACAGATGGTACGGCTGTGGAAGGATCATCTCGCCCCCGGCAAGACGCCGCAGGTCGACGAAAAAGGGCGTATTCGCGTCGATAATCAGGAATTGGCGCCCAAGGTGCAGAAAGAGACCGATGCTCTGTGGGCTCAGGTCGACAGCGCCAACCTCATGTCCATTTCTGACTACGCCAGCTTCAAGCGTGAATTCCGCGGTCTGTTCGGATTTGAAGTCGACGGCGTCGATTATGAACAGCCGGTGGAAATCGAAGCGTCAATCGGATGAGCAAGATCAGCAAGAGCGCCGCATCAGCGCCGGAAACGCCGCCAGCGCCGGAAGTATTCACCCTGCATACGGTGAGTCTGGCCGGGAATGGCCAGCCGTTGTTCGCGGCGCTGGCCACAGCCATTCCGGGCCTTGGCCGACGCCACGCACGCGAGGCCATTCTCGCCGGTCTGGTGACGGCGGGGACAACCACGCTGCGCGCACCGAATCTCATCATGGAGGTGGCAACTTTCATTCATCTGGATCTGCGCCAGGGCATCCGCGCGGCGCGCAAAGCGCAAGAGTCCGGCGCCGCGAGCGGCACCGCCTTCAAACCGTTTACTATTCTGCATGAAGACCCGCACGTCCTGGTGGTCGACAAGGCCGCCGGAGTGCTGTCTGCACCGGTCCGCGATGATGCCCGCGATGATGATGATGATGGCGGCCATGTCGCCGAACATCTGCGCACCATGTGGCGCAGCAAAGGGCGCAAGGGCGTTTTCATCGGCCAGATCCATCGTTTGGATCAAGAGACCTCGGGCTGTTTGTGCTTTGCCATGGCCCGCACCGCGCAGCGCGTGCTCGGCGCGCAATTTTCCGGCGACGCCGCCGGGCGCATCTATCGCTGCATCGTCTCGGGATCTCCGCGTGCGGACAGCGGCACCGAAAGCAATCGCCTGGGTCGCGGTGACGACGGCCGCCGCTCGGTGGTCGACGAAGACGCGCCGGGCAAAGACGCGATCACCCATTGGAAAGTCATCCAACGCCACGGGGTGTGTTCGGAATTAGAAGTTCGGCTAGAAACCGGCCGCACGCATCAAATTCGCGTTCATCTCGCCGCCATCGGCCATGCAGTCCTGGGCGATCGTTTGTACGGGCGCACGGTTTCCCCGGCAGCTCCGCGGGTGCCCCGCCTGATGCTGCATGCGTGGAAACTCGAACTCGATCATCCGCGCACTGGCCTGCGCCTGAGCGTCACCGCGCCACTGCCGGCGATTTTTGCCGAGGTCATCGCCAGCGTGCCACCATCGCCGCATGCGCGCCGGGCTATTCCGCCAGCCGACCCCGTGCCGCCCACCGCCAAGGCACTGGTTCCTGGCAAGCCCGCTGGGCAGGTGCCAGACGCCCGGCAAGACCGGCCATCTCGGCCCGGCCGGGAGTCGTTGGTGGCTGCGAAACCAACCTCGCGTTCACCGCGGCATCTCAGCGAATCCCGCAGTGCCACGCCAGAAACCGCGACAAAAGCAGCGTCGACAAAAGGCAAGGGCAAGGGCGACTATAAAGCCAAGGGCGACTATAAAGCCAAGGGCGACTATAAAGCCAAGGGTGACTATAAAGCTAAAGGCGAATCTAAGAGCAAGGGCGAGCACAAAACCAAGAGTGAACACAAAGCCAAAGCCGGAAAACCGGACAAAGTTAAGAGCCCGAAAAAGCGCGCCATCATCGTCACGCCGCGCTCACCGAGCGGCACCACTCGCGCGCCTTCCGCTCAGCCGTCTGCTGATACCTCCGGTACATCGCCCCGACCACGCCGCCCGCGCTGAGCCATGATCCGCGCCCTCGCCTGCGCCGCGGCATTTTTCCTCTTCGCGTGCCAACCCCTGGCGGGGAAATGGTTGCTGCCCGCCTTCGGCGGCGCCCCAGCGGTGTGGATCGCGTGTTTATTGGTGTTCCAGCTCGCAGTCATTCTCGGGTATGGCAGCGTCTCTTTTGTATTACGCCTAGCGCCGCCCAGGCGCCGCGTCGCTTTAGTCACGCTGACGGTGCTCGCAGTCAGTCTCATCGTCGGGCGCGGCCATCCCGCCGTGAATACGGACTGGGGTCATCCAGCCCTGACCGTCATTATCAGCCTGAGCACCTGGATCGTACCCGCGGCGGTGCTGTTGGCGATCACCAGTCCGCTGCTGCAACACGAGCGCCACCGTCGCGGTGATCAGGATCCGTATCGGTTATCAGCGTGGTCGAATGTCGGCTCGCTGCTGGGCCTGCTCAGTTATCCGGTGCTGATCGAACCCTGGCTGACCCGCACCCAACAAACGTTCATTTTTGCGGCCGGGGTTGCCGTCATCGGCAGCGCGTTGACGTGGTCGGCGCGGATGCCCGCGGTAACCCGCGTGGCGACAGCGGGTCGACGCCTGGCACGCTGGTGGATATTTCCAGCCCTGGGCACGGTTCTTTTGGCCGGACATACCCAAGTTTTAAGTCAAGAAATTGCGCCCATTCCTCTGCTGTGGGTGCTGCCCCTGGCGCTGTATCTGATCACCTGGATCGTCCCCTTTGCGCATCCGCGCGGGTATCATCGCGGCGCTGCGATCAGCTTGGCGGCGCTGGCGATGGTTGGGCGCACGGCCCTTTTATGGTACATTCCCGTTCCCGGCCCCGGGTTGGCGATCACCCTGGAATTGATCGTCCTCGGGCTTGGGTGCTGGTGCTGCCATGGGGAAGTGGCTCGCCTGCGCCCGCCGCCGGCACAGTTAGAACAATTCTGGCTGATCACCGCCCTGGGCGGCGCCGCCGGAACCTGCGTGGTGGTGATCGGCGCCCCGCTGCTGTTGGTCAGCACGGTCGAGCACCGCATCGCCATCGCGGTGGTGCTGGCCATAGCGGCGCTGAGCCCGCGCCTGAATGCGACCCGGCACGCGTGGCGGTATGGACTGGTCGGGGTCCTGATCCTGGTGGTCGGGCTCGCCGCCCAATCAGTTGGCACCCTGCGCGATGGCTACGTGTATGCGCAGCGTTCATTTTTTGGCGTCCTGCGGGTCCGCGATATCGCAGATGGGCAGGCGGCACGGCGCCTGCTCTATCACGGCGGCACCGCGCATGGCATCGAAATGACAGAGGCCATCACGCCGCCCCGACCTGCGGCGTATTATGGCGAGACCTCGGGCGTGGGGGCGGCTTTTCAGTATTTTCGTGATCAGAAAAATCGTCCACCGCTGCGCGTCGCGGCGGTCGGCTTGGGCATCGGCACGGTGGCCTCGTGGCTGCGCCCGGGTGATCACCTCACCTTCGTCGAAATTGATCCCGCGGTCACCGCCATCGCCCACACCTATTTCCGCTTCCTCGCGGAAAGCCCGGGGACCATCGCCGTACAACACGGCGATGGTCGCTTGGTTCTTGCTCAGGCTGCTGGCCCTTACGACCTGATCATTCTTGACGCGTTCAGCGATGGCGCCGTTCCGGCGCATTTATTGACCGCCGAGGCCTTTGCTATCTGGCAGCGCCTGCTCGCGCCGGGTGGCCTGTGCTGCGTGCATATTTCCAACCGCTATCTCGATCTGGAACCGGTGGTGCGCGCCGCTGCGGATTCCTGTGGGTGGCAGCACCTGATCATCGATGACGCACCCCCGCCCGCCGCGCAACCGCGCTGCCTGGATTCGATCTGGCTGCTCGCCGGTGATCCCACGACCATCGCCGGGCTTCCCGCCGCGCTGCGCACCCGGGCGAGTGCAGACCCCGGCTTGCGCCGGCTATGGACCGATGAACGCAGCGATCTGTGGGCTATTTTGCGCAGCAATGCGGACCCTTAGCGCCAACGCGGCAAGTGGGGATCAGCCCGCCGTTATCGTTATGAATTATCGCGCCGGCACCGGTGCGGCGACGCTTGCCCCGGGCAGCGTCTGCGCCAATTCACCCAGCCCGGTGAATAATTGCCACACCGAGGCACACGAGCCTTGCCACGGGGTGAAATTATCGGTCAAGGTCGCCAGCCGTGGGGCCAGCGCCTGGGCGGTCGCGGCGTCGTCGCCCGCGTCGGCCAGGCTCGCCACGACTTCGGCGAGAATGGCGACCTGGGGATGGCTTTGCCCGTGCACGCGGCCGACCTTTTCGGCGAGATAGCGCAATGCGCCCGCCTGTTGCTGCCAGGCCGGGGCTACGCGCGCCGCGGGTTTGCGGCAGCCACAGACCGCGGTGAGCAGGGTCATGATGCGCGGTTCCGCGCTGGCCCGGGGCACGTCATAAGCCGCCGCCAAACTGTCAGCCAGGCCAAGCAAACGTTCGTGGGTGCCGTTGCCCATGTCGTCATGTTCCATGGCGCGATAGGCACGCAGTAGACCGGCATCCTCGTCGGCGGACAGCATCTGCTGCGCGAGCGGGAAGAGCACCTCGTTCTCTTTGCGAATATGCTCACGCAATAATGCGACATAGGCATCGACGTTGACCGCGAAGACATCGGGCTGGTGCGCCGCGCAGGCGTCGACCATGGCCGCGATCAAGGCGCGACCTTCGACATGCTCAGAGCGCATCACCGCGGTGGGGCCGAAGCCGGGCGACTTGGCTTCCAAGGCGGGAAAGAGGATGTCCTCTTCTTTGCCGTGGTGGCAGCGATCGGCGAACTGGCGCAGGATCTCCAGAGCCTGATCGGCATGCGGCTGCGGGATAGCCCGGCGGGCGACGCCGCGGATGGCAATGCGCTCGAGGCTGGTCAGGACCTGAAGGATGACCGCGTGTTCTCCGCCGAGGATGCTGACCGCGGAAACCTGATCGAGGTCCATGGGCGGGAGATCGTGGTGGTGGTAGTGGCAGTTCGACATGGGGACATCCTTCAGGTGACGGGGTACAGGAGTTCCCTAGTCAACTTCATGCCAATCTATAAGTCATGGTAAGACATCATCTTACGTTATTCTTGCTCATCCTGATGTAATCATTATGATATCATTCCTCCCCTGGAATTGATCATAATGAGCATGTCGTGAGCATCTCGATAGGCGAACTCGGCGAAGTCGCCCTCAGTCTGACCCAAGGCTTGGCCACTCCAGACCGCTACCGCGGCCTATTAGCGGCGGTGCAACGCGTGGTGCCCTGCGACGCTATCGCGATCCTGCGCTGCGACGGAGATGTCCTGGTGCCGGTGGCGTGGTCGGGGCTGGTGCCAGAGGTCGCCGGCATGCGCCTGCATGCTGCCGACCACCCGCGTCTGGCTGCGATCCTCGCCAGCGCCACCGGCTCGGCACGTCCGCGCCCGGTACGCTTCCCCGCATCCAGCACCCTCCCGGATCCGTGGGATGGTTTGATGGAGGTCGATCCACACGCCTGTGGCCGCGTCCATGCCTGCATGGGCTGCGCTCTGGTGGTCGACCAACGCACCATCGGCGTGCTGTCCGTCGACGCGGTGGAGCCTGAAGCTTTCGCCAAACTCGACGATGACATTATTGCCACCTTCGCCGCCCTGGCCGCCGCCGCCTTGCATGTCAGCGGTCTCATCGAAGCCCTGGAGCGGGCAAGCCAGCGCCAAGGCGTGGTCCTGCGCCGTCTGGCCGAGGAACATCGCGGTGACAGCACGCGCCTGCTGGGCAGCGGGCCCGCCATGCAGCGTCTGCGCGCCGACATTGATCAGGTCGCCGCCAGTGACTTGGCGGTGCTCATCACCGGCGAAACCGGCGTCGGCAAAGAGCTGGTGGCCAAAGCCATCCATGCCGCCTCACCGCGCGCCCATGAACCGATGATCACCCTGAATTGCGCGGCGCTGCCCGAGAACTTGGTTGAAAGTCAATTATTCGGCCATCTGCGCGGCTCCTTTACCGGCGCCACCGCTGATCATGCCGGAATTTTTGAAGTTGCCGATGGCGGCACTGTCTTTCTCGACGAGGTCGGAGAAATGCCTCTGGCCATCCAGGCGAAATTATTGCGCACCTTGCAGCAGGGCGAGATCCAACGCATCGGCGCCAACAAGCCAAGCCGCGTCGACGTGCGCGTGCTTGCTGCCACCAATCGCGATCTGGCGCTTGAACAGGCCCAGGGCCGTTTTCGCACCGACCTCTATTTCCGCCTCGCCGTATTCCCCATCGCGGTGCCCGCCCTGCGTGAACACCATAGCGATATCCTGCTCATCGCCGGCAACATCCTGGAACGGGAATCCAGACGCCTGGGCCAGGGCCGCATGCGCCTGGACGAATCAGCGCGGACGGCGTTATTGGCGTACGCCTGGCCCGGAAATGTCCGCGAATTGGAACATGTACTGATGCGCTCTGCCGTGCGCGCAAAGCATGCCCAGCCCGGCGCGACAGCGATCGTGATCCAGGCCACCCATCTGGGTTTAGACGGACAGGTTCATTCGCTGCCATCCATAACACCGCTCGCGCCGATACTGGCGCCGCCGCCGGGCACCACCCAAGCGCACAGCTTGCGCGAACAACAGGATAATTTCACCCGCCACGTGGTGCAACAGACCCTGACGCAACAGGATGAAAATTGGTCGGCCGCCGCGCGGGCGCTGGCCGTCACTCCGTCGAATCTGCAACGCCTGGCCCAGCGCCTGGGCTTGCGCCCCGACTGAACCGCAGCGGGACGGCAGACGACGACCGTCCTGCCTTTATTCCGCCACCTATTCCGCCAAGGCGCCGACCGCACCTTTGATCGCAAAGACTTCACCCAGGCCGTCGACGAGCAGGCGATCGGCATAAAAATGGCGCGCGACCGCCAGCGTGCAGGTATCGCTGGCGAGAATGTCGACCCCGACGAGGCGACCGGCCTGGGCCAGGCGGTGCGCTTGTGCTTCGGCAGGTTCGGCATCGCCATCAGAACGCGGGACCACTCCCAAGCGGGCCTGCGGTATCTGCGCCACCACCGCGAGAGCGCCGCGCAAAGCGAGTTCCACCGCCTGATCACCCGCACCCTGGTCGGCCCAACCGATCAGCACCGCCTGCCCCTGGACACCTTCCGGCAGGCCACCAAAGGGACGCACGGCGTGCAAGACCTGCGCTGCGGCCTGCGCAGGATCACTACACGCGGTCAGATCGCAGACCATTAACGCGGATGGGCCGCTGGTGAAACTGCCAGTACCAAAGCCACGCAGCACGAGGCGTTCGACTGATTCGCGTAAACGTTCGTGTTCATCCAGGCGTTGTTGCAGGCCGTTAAAGGCCTGGGCGACCTCGGCGAATTCGTCGGAACTGCCAACGGCGAGCCGATGCCGGCGGTCCCCTTCGGCGGCGGTGCGCAGGCCATGGACCAGGCGGTCGATCGGCCGTTGGAAACGCCGCGCAATCAGCCATGCGGCAGCAAAGAATCCCAACAGGATGCCGATTTCGAGTAAACCGACGTACCACCAGATGCCCCGGCGCAACGCAATCAGATGCGATTCGGCAATATCCAGGCCGACGATGCCGGCCACGTCGCCGGTAACTTTTCCGGTAAAATTGCCGGAAACATCAGTCGGGCTGCGGATCGGCGCGTAGCCCGACATAGTGACCCCCCATTGATCGTCGGTCGGTTCATCATCCGCGGTCGCCCCGGAAAATGCCTCACGCATGCGCGGAGCGCGGGCGGTGTCGTAACGGTCCCCAAAAATGGCCCGGCGCTCATTCGGATCGATGATGCCGTTGCCGTCATTGTCGACCTCATCGCTGGCGTCGACGACAAAGACCAAACTGCCATCGCGAGCGGTCGCCGTATCGCGGGCGAGGCTATAGATATAGCGCACCCGCGGCTTGCTGGCGAGAAACCGCCGTAACTCTGCAAAAATCTTTTCCTGGGCTACCACATCACCGCCTGCGGCTGCGATCTGGTCATCATGGTTGAGCAGCAGGGCCGCCGCCGACGCCGACGAAGCAAGTTCTTCGCGCCATTTGCCGACCTGGATCGCGATGGCATGGCGGGCGATCAATATTCCGGCCGCAGCTGCCGCGGCGGAACTGACCAGCCACAGGACAATGGTCAGGCGCACCGCGAAGGGCAGCCGACGTGACCGCGGCGCAATCACGGTGGCGGCGGTGCCGCGGCTTTCGGTGCCCGCCGGGCGCACCGTTTCGCTAACCAGCGTGGTGCCACTGAATCCCGCCGGCGTCGCGGTCGGTCTAACCGTGGTGCGCGTCGCGGCGCTGGCCGTGCTCGGGGTGCCAATCACGGTGGCCGCGGTCAGGCCCGGATCTTGACGCAATTGGTCGAGTCCGCGCAACGCCGCTGCCGCATCGCGAAACCTGCTTTCCGGCGTAAAGGCAACCAGACGGTCCAGCCACTGCGCCAACGCAAGCGGCACACCCAGATTGAGCTCGGCAATCGGCGGCAGCGGCACATGCGCCAGATGCTGGATCAACGCCAGGCCCTTCATGCTGGCATAGGGATGACTGCCGGTCGCCAATTCCACTAATGACACGCCCAGGGCATAGAGATCACTGGCCACGCCGTGATTCTCACCGCGCGCAACTTCCGGGGCCAGATAACGCACCGTGCCGACAACCTCGTTAGCATTGGTCAGACGCTCGCTCTCCGACCTGCCAGCAGCAAGCGTCGCCAGACCAAAATCAGCTATTTTTATTAAACCCTGTCCCGCCAAAAGAATATTCGCGGGCTTGATATCACGGTGTAGCACGCCGGCGCGATGGGCCGCATCCAGACCTGATAATATCTGCCCCGCGTAATCGACGAGCCGGACCGGTGCCAGCGGACCGCGATCCCGCAGCACCCGCAGCAACGACGGACCATCCACCAATTCCATCACCAGGTAGGGCGGATCGGCCTCGGGCGCACAATCAAATATCGCCACCACGTGCGGGCTGCCCAAGCGGGCCAAGGCCCGGGCCTCGTGCAGAAAGCGGGTCAGGGCGACATCGTCCAGGCGGGTGCGCTCGCCCACCTGCTTGATCGCGACCTCTCGCTCCAGGGCCGGATCGTAGGCGCGCCACACCACACCCATGCCGCCGCGGCCGAGTTCGCCACGCAGCAGGTATTTGCCGAGCCGCTGCGGAGTAGTCACAGTCCCACAATGGCGGCCCTCGGCCAGCGATCCACAGGACCCGTACCGGAACGCGGTCCCATCCTTCTCTACGGCGACCATCGTAGATATACAACGATGAAGAATGCGTCAAGTCCAGTCGGGGTTTTGGTGATGAGCACCAGCTCCCTCTTGCCTCTCTGCGGTTTGCAGGGGATGATGACCGGGCGGCATCGTCGTGAGCCGATGCCACTTATGCCTGGACCTGAGCCCTCGGACGCCTGCTAAGACGCCATGACCGAACCGCTTGTTCCTTTCGGCCGACCCACGGCCGCCGGTGGCCCAGCCCCCGGCGCGAACGAACCGTTAGCGCGCCTAGTCGAAAACATCGCCCGCCTGATCGACCGCCTGTATCCCCCCGGCAGCGCGGCGATGCCGCCGGGCCTATCTGGTGCCACTGCCCGCCTACGCCGCAGCCTGACCGACAATGCGGTCGATGCTGCCAGTCTCGCCATTCTCAGCCTCAAGGAGATCCTGCACGAAGTCGAAAGCCTGCGCGAACGCACCGCCTATCTCGACGCCGCCAGCGGCAAAGCCTTTGCCGAACTCAATACCACTGAACATCGCCTGCGCGAACTCAGTGGACAAATTAACCAGCTCTGGCTGGTCCTGGCCCATGCCCCGCATGTCAGCGATGCGGTGCGCGGCGTCGCCACGGATACTTTGTCCGACAGAGATAGCCGCATTCAGGCTTTGCGCGCTGCATTGACCGCGGCACCGGCCGCCAGCGATTCCGCTCTGGCGGATCAAGTGCGCACGCTGCGGGAAAAAGCCGCGGCCCTGCGCAAGGATCACGGCCGCGCCTCTGACGAGGACCTGCGCCAACGCCACGAAGTCGACATGTCCGAATTGCGCCGTCGCCATGACGATGCGCTGGCCGCACAGCGCACCGAGGCCGACCAGAATCGCGCCGAATTGGCCGAGCAACTGGCGCAGACCCGCCGCGCCCTGGCGATACTGGAAGCAGAAAGTACGCAATTACGCGCCACCGGTTTAGCCTCGCAGACCCGCCTCGCCGCGCTGGAAGAACGCTTGGAAGAGACCGGCACCGCGGTAACCGTCCGGCAACAGGCGCAGGATGCGACGCAGGCCAGCTTGCGCAGTGAACTCGCCAGCGCCCGACTCCGGATCAGCGCTTTAGAAACCGAGTTGGCCGCCACCGAGTCCGAACTCGCGGAACGCGAAGCCGAACTCAGCGAACGTGAAGCCGACGCCGATTCCATCGCCGCCCTGCACACCCGGGTCAGTGATCTCGAAGCGGACAACCGCACCGCCGAAACCGATCGCGACGCTGCCCTGGCCGCGGCCGAACGCGCGCGCAGTGAACGCGACCGCTGCGCCAACGACCTCGTCGCCGCCCAGGCGCAAATCGAAGATATCGAACGCGAAATGGCGCAAAGCAGCAGTGCCCGCCATCGCGCCATTCGCGACAGTGAGGTGCTGCGCGAACAACTCGCTGTGGCCAACCAACAGGCGGACTTGACGGCACAGGCAGACCAACGTCTGACGGCGCTGGCGGCGGATCGTGCTCGCGATCAAGCCGCTGGCGCCTCCTTACAGCAAGACTTGGCGACCGCTCAAGAACACCACGACCGGGCGCAGGCCCAGCTCGCCGCGCTCACCACCGTGCACGAGGCCCAGCGCGAAACGATCGAACAGTCTCTGCGCAATCTCGACCGCCTGGCATTCGCGGCCGAGGCCATCAAACCGGCCACCATTTCGGCCACTCTTTCGGCCAAGACCGTCGCCCAAAAGCGCGCGGCCCTACTCGAAGCCCCGCGTGACTGGAGCGATCCTGACGCCGCGCACATCTCGGCCCAGGCCCTGGTCCGCGCCAGCACAGAATTGACCACCGCTATGCAGCAGTGGCTGCAGCAGGTCCGCGATGAATTGGACATGAGCGAGACTGATGCCGCCGACCTGCTCGCCGCGCAGACCGAACACCACCGCGTGCGCACCGCCTTGACCACCGCCGAACAGCAACTGCGCCAAGCGCAGGCGCAGGCGCAGGCACACGTCGAAACGGTGACCGCGGCGCAGGCCGAGCAATCCCGCCAAGCAATTCGCCTAGAAGCCCTCGACGAGGAATTGCGCACCGCGCAAAGTGAACTCGCGCATGCGCGGGCCGCCGCCGAAGCCGCAGTGGAAACCGCGCAGGCTGGCGAACGCGGCCGCCGTGAAGGCGATCAGCAGCGTCTGGCGCAGAGCGAGGCCAGCCGGGCCCAGGCGCACGAAGCGGCACACGCGGCGACCAGCCGGGCCGACGCTCTGCAACAGCGCCTGCACGCGGTCATTGCCCAAGTTGCCGCGACGGTCGATCTCGATGAACGCAGCGACGATGCCGTGGTCGAAGAAGCCCTGGCGCAGCTCCATGCGCACCTCGAAGAGATCGAATCCGCTGCCGCCAGCACACGCAGCCAATTATGCGCTGCCGAACAGGCCCGCGCAGCCCTGCACGCAGAATTGACCGAGTTGCACACGGCCCAGGCCGCGCAGGCCGAACAGCTGGGTCAGCTCGAAACCACCCTGCGCAGCAGCGAACAGCAACGCAGCCAGCTTCAGTCCGAACGTGACAGCCAGCGCGCCAGCGCCGAAGCCCGCCAGCGCGAATTGATCGCCGCACGCAGCGAACTGGCGGCCACGGGTGCGGATCTGGAATCCCTGCACACGACCATCAATGAATTAGAAGAGCGCCTGACCGCCGCCAAGACGGCCCACGACGAGCGCCACGCCCTGGGCGAGGCGATTGCCAGCGCCGACGCCGCGACCCGGGCCAGCGAAGAACGCCTGGGCGCTTTATTGAGCGCGATCAAAATGCTCGGCCACGCCGCCAATGAGGCCACTGACCGCGTCGGGGTCGGTCTGCCTGCACATTCCCGCAATCTCACCCGCACCACCGCGCGTATTGAACGCGCCGAGCACAGCGCCGATCCCACCGTCGCCGTCGCCAATGCGCGCACCGTCTGCGAACGCGCGGCAGAACAGTGCGAGGCACTTGCAACCGCCCTGGCACATGAACGCCAAGCCCGGCGCACCACCCTGGATGAACGCGATCAAGCCCGCGCCGAGAGCACCCGCCTGCACAACGACGTGGCGGGGTGGGAACAGCAATTATCGGCCCTGGCCGAGGCCCAGCAGGCAATCGTCGTTGCACAGGCGGAACAGCAACAGCTGCACACCGCGCTCAGCGCCGCCGAAGCCAGCGCACAAGAACAAACTGCGACCTCTCAGAGCGAGCTGCGCCAGCAGCGTGCCAGCGTCGACGAACTCAGCGCGCGCCTTGCCGCCAGCCAGGACGAAGCCCGCGAATTGCACGACACGTTACGCCGCGCCACCCAGGAATATGCGCACCAGCTTCAAGACGTGCAGGACCGCGGCGAAGAACTCGCGGGTGAACTCAGCGCCGCGGTCGCCGAAGCGCAGGGCCGCGCCGAAAGTTTGACCGCCGCCATTGACACCCGCGACGAAGAATTGGCCAAAGCCCGGCAAGCCGTGGATCGTCTGCGCGCCGGCGCCGCAGATAACGCGCAGCAACAAGCCCGCGTGCGCAGCCTGAACACCCAACTCGCCGAAGCGACCGCCGCACTGGACCAATTGCGCGGCGAGCGTGACGAGGACCGCGAGCGCCTGCGCAGCGTTGCTGATCTGGAAGTACGCGTCCGCGAATTGACCCAGGCCCAGCACGCCGCGCTTGCCACGGCGCGCAGCGCCGAGGCCGCGCTTTCTGATCAGCGCAGCCTGCTCACCGACGCCGAGCAGCGCGCCGACCGTCTACAACGCACCTTGGATCGCCAACGCGCCGCCCTTTCTAGCGCTTTGCATGACGATCCTCAGACCGCATCTATTTCACGTTCTTCTGCTCCCTCCGCTTCTGCACCTGATTCGCCCGCCCTGTAAGGATCTCCCATGGCCAAGCGCCCCGCTCCCCGTTCCGCCGCCAAATCCCCTAGCACTGCCAAAAAGCCGGCACGTTCACCCGCGCCCGCCAGCGCAGATCACGACGATCTCGACGCCATTCTCGCGGAGAGCGAGCGCGAGAACGAAACCCTGATCACCGTGCTCGAACAAGCGCAGCGGGCCCAGCGCGGTCTGGCCACGGCGCAGCAGCGCATCAAGGAATTGGAAAATCGTCACGAAGCCGAACATCGCCGCGCCACCACCACCTTGGCCGGAGAACGCGACAGCGCCCAAGCCGCATTGAGCGAAGCGCAAGCGGCGGCAAAAAACAGCGCCGCCGCGGTCAGCGAAGCGAGCAAGGCTGCCCGTCAATTAGCCACCGCCGTGGTCCGTCTCGGCGATCCCCTGGATCCGCTCGAAGCAGGCGACGCCAGCAAAGACCTCGACCGACTGCGCGACGCGGTCAAGGCTTTGAGCACGAAAGACGCCGATGCCAATCCGGAAGATCTGCTCGGCCGCAGCCGCGAACTCGTCGAAGTGCTCGCCGGGCGCGTATCGCAGCAGGGCAATCGGGTAAAATTACTGCGCAAACACGTGCAGCAGCTCGATGGCGATCTCGGCCGGGCGACCAAAGACAGCGACGCCCTGCGCAAAAGCGTGGCCACCCACGAAAAATCACTCACGGTTTCCGGTCAGGAATTAAAAGCCGCCCGCACCACCATCGGCGGTCTCGAAAAAGAAGTCGCCCAGGTCGGCACTAAACTCGAACGCCAAACCCGCACCAGCCTCGATCTGGAAGCCAAGGCCCTGCGTGAACGCGAACGGCTGACGTTGGAAAGTGGGCAAGCCGCACAGCGTGCTGATGGCCTCGCCAAGGACGTCGTCGCCCTGCGCGCGCAGGTCCACGCGGCCGAACATCTGGCGGCGGACCTCGGTCAGCTCTTGCTCGATTCCTGCGAAGAAATGGCCAAGGTCGAACCCGGCGAAGGCCCCGCCACCGAATTGGCGCGGCGCGAATTGGCAGAACTGGTCGCCACCCTCAGCGACGCTGGCGATGACGATCTCGAAGCCGCCCTGCGCGAAGATGTCTGCGAAGATCTGCTGCCCACCGGGCGTGCTCTGATCCAGGTCCTGGTGAAACGCCATCGTTTCCTGGGCGATCGCTTAGCCAGCGCCCGCCGCAAAGAAGAAACCACTGGCGCCAAGGCCGCCAAACTCGCAGAGCAGCTCGACGGGGAAAAATCCACCCTCAAGACCACCAAGCAGGACCTGACCCGCAGCGAAGCTCAATTACGCGCCGCAGCGAAAGAGATCGAACATCTCGGCAAAGAATTGGCCACCCGCGTCCACGAACTGGGCGAAGCCAAAGGCGACGGCGCTCGCCTCGCCGCCGAAAATGAAAGTCTGGGTCGCCAGGCTGAATTGGCCAAACAATTACGCAGCGAACTGGACACCGTGCGCAGCGAACTCGGCAGCGCCAGCCGCGATCTCGAACGCCAGCAGACTGATGCTGGGCAATGGCAAATCGGCCTGCGCAGCTTGGCCCGCGCCCTGGTCGAACTCGCTGGCGCCACTGAATCGGCCCTGGTCGCCGCCGGACTGAAGCCCGAAGGCTTCATCGGTCGTTTTACCCGCAGCATGCGCAAGCTGGAAAATGATGTCGGCGCCAACGACGACGTCGGCACCTTGCTCAAGAGCTCGCTTGATATGGCGGAAAAAGCCGCTTCGCGCATTGGCCAGCTCGAACGTGAATTGCGCCTGCGCGGCGAAACCCTGGCGGCTGCTGAACGCGATCGCGATCAGTACGCGCGTAATCTCGCCGACACCCAAGCCGACCGCGATGCCAAGGCCCTGCGCCTGCAAACCTTGGAAACCGAAGCCGAACACCTCGGTCGCGAAGCGCAACGCGCCCAGGAATTGACCGTTCAGGCCGCCGCCCGCGAAGCCGAATTGACCGTGGCGCGCAGCGAATTGGCCCAGACCGGAACCGCACTCAAGCAAACCCGGGCCGAATTAGAAGAATTGCGCGCCCGCGAAGCCGCCACCAACGAACATCTTACCCGCGATCTTGAACAGACCCGCGCCCGCCTGAACGCCGAACAGCAAGCCCGCCGCGTCGGCGAAGCCAGTCTGGCCGAAGCCCGCGAAGACGCCGAAGCCCGCCTGGTCGCTCTGACTGCGCGCACCGCCGAATTAGAAAAAGCGGTGGAATCACGCGAGCAACGCCTAGCCAGCGCGGTCAAGGACGCCGCCAGCGCGCACGACAAGGCCGGTAAACTCGCCGATGAGAAAAAGAAAGCCGACCAGGCCCGCGCCCGCGCCGCCAAGGCCGAAGACCGCATCAAAACCCTGGAGGCCGAACTCGAAGACGCCCGCAGCAACGCCGACGCCGCCGACGAAGCCGACGCGCTGCGCAGCGAACGCGATGACCTCGCCAAACGCCTACGCGACGCCGACAAACGCGCCGCCGAAGCCACCGGCGCCGCCGCGAAAGCCACCGCCACCGCCGAATCCCTCAAACGCAAAAACGAAGAACGCCAAACCTCCCACCGCAGCGAACTCGACGCCGTCCAAGAACGCCTCGACACCGCCAGCGGCGAAAACCGTCGCCTCAAAGAACAATTGGCTGGCCTCAACGCACGCGTACGGACACTCACTGATTTAGGATAATTTTTTCCGTTCAGGCAGACGTCACGTTCGTCCTGCGTCCTCGAAAGGACCTAGGTCCTAGGTCCTAGGTCCTAGGTCCTAGGTCCTAGGTCCTAGGTCCTAGGTCCGATGTCCGATGTCCGAGGTCCGATGTCCGATGTCCGAGGTCCG
>Ga0209490_10002210_pt1 | contig 18489 bp, 8 predicted proteins | sample MAT06_FD_187209 | JGI IMG/M metagenome (GOLD analysis project Ga0209490, IMG submission 187209) | Freshwater microbial communities from Lake Fryxell liftoff mats and glacier meltwater in Antarctica - MAT-06 (SPAdes) (version 2) | ecosystem: Environmental > Aquatic > Freshwater > Ice > Liftoff... | reverse complement strand
GTAGCGGCGCCTATCTCACCGGCGCTCATGCCGTCCCACTGCATGGCCAGCGCATGCACGATCTTCTGCTTTTGCGGGCTCAGCTCGTCCATGCGGTGCTTGTAGAGCGGGGTCACTAGGTCCAGTGTTCGACGCAGGTCGTCAAATACACTTGTGTCGCCGTCCTTATTGAACACATCAAGCAGGAGCATGATGGTTCGGGGCACACCACCGGTGAGGATGCGCAGGTGGTCCACGCGATGTGGTTCCGCCTTCACCACCCGCTCCACTTCTTGATTACCGTTCTTGCGTGCATAGTGCCCAAGCAAAGCGATCACTTCCTGGCGGTCGAGACCCGCGAGGTGGTGTTCTTTGAACAGGTCGAAGTAGGGTGCGTCGTGTGTCTCGAGTTCATCCAAGCGCACCGCTGTACCGCCAATGAGCTTGATGTGTTTGTTGGAAACAAGCAATTCGCGCAGCGCATGGTTCTCGTGCTTGCTGAATTTGCGGAAGAGGTCGCCCACGTTGTCCACAAGCAAGAGCAGCTTCTTCTTCGCACCCTTCAGCCTTGCCTCAATAGTGATGAAGCATTCCTCGTGCTGATCATCCTTGTTCCACAATGAACCCAAGTCGCCGAGCACAGCTGATCCCGCAGGATCCACTGAAGCCATGTGTTGGCCGATCCAGATCCAAAAATCGAGCATGGAGTTTACCGGCCAGTTCTCCTCGGCGGTTTTCACGGTGATCCATCGCTCAGCTAAGGCCGGTTCCTTCATCTCCACCCGGATGCGCTCGAAGAGCGTGCTCTTGCCCATGCCTCGAAGGCCCTGCACTATGTGATGCTGGCTCAGCTTGCCCGGCCCATCCTTGCGGATGTCGACCATAAGGCGCTCGAATAGGGCGTTGCGCACCACAAAGTCGTTGACGATCTCGGTATCGCTCTTGTGCTGGGGGCGGTAGATGTGCTCGAAGGCCATGCATTGTACGCCGAAGCTCGGCGTAGGTGTTGGTTCAGTTGCGGTCGGTGCGGCGAAAGGTGAAGGGTGCGAACAGGTCGCGGAAGAAACGGGAAAGCGCCAGGATCCGGTCGTTATCGCAACGGCGTAGGAGCATCGTTAGCACGATGACCGTGGCGCAAATGGCGATGGTGATCCCGAGAGCGGTGTTCATGGGGCGATGGTCTGTGCCCACCAATGCATCAGCAATGGCGAAGCGAAACGCAGGGTGCGTGCATCCGTGTCGCGGACCAGGTAACCGTCGTGCAAAAGGCTGCGCAACACGTCCATGTAGCTATCCGGCAGTTTGTGTTTGCTGGTGCCAAGGTCGTGGACCTTGTCCATGGCCAATGGCTTCGCGCCGCTGCAGAGGTTCAGCAACTCTTTGGCGAAACGCCGTTCCGCAGTATCGAACAGGATGCTCAAGCGCTGGTGCCAGTGGTCGTAGTAGTTGCGCTTGGTCAGTGCGCGGATGAAAGCCTGGTCCACGACCTTCTTCGTTACAACGGCAGCGTCATCGTCATTCAGGAGCTCCTCCACCTCGTTCATCACCACTTGAATGAAGAAGGGAATGAGCCAGACGAGCTTGTTGAGCAATTGCTCACGCACACCGTCGGGCATCTCAACACCAGAGCCTTGCAGAATGCGATCGATCAGCTCATGCGCCTCCTTGGTGGTGAACGGCGGCAGTTCGAAGGGCAGTAGGTCGTTTATGGCATGTGAAGAATTCAGTTTCCCTACGATCTGCTCCAAACCCACCGATCCTGCGAACACGAAGCTCACATGCTTCACCACTTGCGGATCCTGCCGCAGTTCGCGCATCTTGTGAAGCAGCGCGACCGCCGCTTCGGCACCATGCCTCTTCCGCACGTTCTCCACGGCTTGGGAAAATTCGTCCACGAGGAACACGAAATGCTCCTTTGCAGGCAGGCCCTTCAGCAAGGTGAGCAGGTCGTTGAAGCCATCTGGATCAGCGGCGGAGAGCTTCACGCCATCTGGACCGAAATCCACTTTCAGACGTTTTAGCAAACTCCCAAGCTTCGTCCCGAGTTCAACCTTCTCTGAGACCATCTCGATCGCCTTCGCGTATAGCTTCCGGAACAGCTCGTTCTCCTCACCGACCGATTCCACAATAAGATAGATGGGGTGGAAGCCTGGCTCGGCCTGGCTCTCTACATCGCGCATGAACGAGGTCTTTCCGACACGCCTCGGCGCAGCCATGAGCAAATGCTCGCCCGCGGCGACGTGCTTCCAGAACTTCCGCACCAGACGAGGGCGACCCAAGTAGCCGTCCCCTTCCGCGACGGCACCAACGACAGTATTGAAGTGTATCATAGTTGACAATGGATCTGTGGCCAAAGGTAATCGCCATGATCCTATTGTCAAGTATTTTGACCATTATTCCATTGTCATCTATCTAAAGAGGGGTAATGGGCACGTGAATTCATCGCCTTCCCGAAGAACAATTCCGGCAGGGATGTAATGATCGATGCCCCAAGCCGGATCGATGAGATCCAACTGAAGGAGTTGGGGATAACGGTGAAAGGCTGAACTTCGTCCTTATGAACAAGGCTGATGAAGGCTATCTCCGCGAAGCCATAGCCATGGCCATGCAGGGCATGCAACGCGGCGAAGGCGGCCCTTTCGGCTGCGTGATCGTGAAGGACGGTGCCATCGTTGGGCGTGGCAATAACCGCGTTACCAGCACCAATGATCCTACGGCACACGCGGAGGTCGTGGCCATACGTGACGCTTGCAGCCATCTGGGTTCCTTTCAACTTGCAGGATGTGTGCTCTACACCAGCTGCGAGCCTTGCCCCATGTGTTTCGGTGCCATCTATTGGGCACGACCGGATCGTATCGTGTTCGCGTGTACACGGGAGGATGCTGCCAATGCAGGGTTCGATGATCAATTGATCTACGACGAACTCCCGCTGCCGTATGCCGATCGGCGTATCCCCACCGAACATAAGCTGCGCGATGAAGCACAGCTGTTGTTCACCGCGTGGAAGGAAAAACAGGATAAGATCAACTACTGATCTCCGCGACCAGTGGGTCTACTGCTCCTTCTGTTCGTGATGGGTCTGCTTGTGTTGTGGGCAGCCCTGAGTTCGGGGTTCCACAAGGGCGCACCACCCTTGACCTCCACTCAACGCATCATCCTTCGGCAATACGCGTTGCACTACCAACGTCTATCGCTTCAGGAACAAGCACATTTCGAAAAAAAGGTCTCCTTGTTCATCAACGAGAAGACCTGGATCGGCGCTGGCATTGCGGTGGTGGAAGAAATGAAAGTGATGATCGGTGCGTGTGCGGCACAACTGCTGCAAGGCTTTCCGGATGTGGATCTCATGCACTTTGACCGCATCGTGGTCTATCCTGACAGCTACCGTTCGCACCGCAGTGGGCGCTTGCACCAAGGCGAGGTGCGACCAAAAGTGGGGATGATCATTATCTCCTGGGATGACTTCATACACGGCTATGCCCATAGCCGCGATGCCCATAATGTAGGTCTGCATGAGATGGCCCACGCACTCTGGTTCGAGAACAGCATCATCAACGGCGAGGATCATTTTCTAGCGCCCGATCCACTGCGGCGATGGAACGAATTGGCCCATGTGGAGATCGCCCGAATAGATCGGGGGGAACAGCGCTTCTTCCGCGACTATGCTGGAGCGAACGAGGCGGAGTATTTCGCGGTGGCCGTAGAATACTTCTTTGAGCTACCGAAGGAATACCGATCGGCGTTACCTGAACTGTACATGACCATGGCTGAACTATTGAGGCAGGATCCGGCCAGCAAGTATCCAGCGTAGCACAGTCGAGCGCATCTTCCGGACAAAGGGTCAGGTAGGGTGCGCAGCGGATGCATACTTGGCGAGCTACGCATTTGTACAAACCTGCTGGACGGGATTGAACTACTGCGCCACGGCATGGACTTCTTGCCTTACGTTGTCAATGGGTTGAAAACACAGAACCCCGCTCTCGCAGGGTTCTGTTTATACGTTGACCGACCAGGGCTCGAACCTGGACTCTTCTGAACCAAAATCAGACGTGTTGCCAGTTACACCATCGGTCAGTACCGCTTTAGCTGGCACTAAAGCGCGGCGAAAGTAAACGTTGGCAGCTTGCCACCCAAACAGGAACCACGGAGCACCCGGTTCTTTCGGTACTTTCGCGACCGCCAAGGCTGGCCTTTCCGCTGAACGCGTGGCTATTACCGCATCCCACCCCAAATCGAAAATGGACTATAAAAAGCTGAACATCATCACCGGCTGGTTGGTGTTCCTCGTTGCTACGTGGACCTATATCGCCACCATCGAACCCACGGCCAGCTTTTGGGATTGCGGCGAATTCCTGGCCACGGCCTATAAGCTGGAAGTAGGTCACCCACCGGGAGCACCATTATTCATGATGATCGCGCGTGTTTTCAGCGCCTTCGTTTCGCCGGAGAACGTGCCGATCGCGGTCAACACGCTGAGCGCCTTGTGCAGCTCATTCTCGATCCTCTTCCTGTTCTGGAGCATCACTCACCTGGCTCGCAAACTGGCTTTGCGCGGCGCTAATGGCGAATTGAGCACGGGCCAAATGATCGCTGTTATGGGCAGCGGCATCGTGGGCGCCTTGGCATACACCTGGAGCGATTCGTTCTGGTTCAGCGCGGTGGAGGCGGAGGTCTACAGCATGTCCTCCCTCTTCACGGCCGCGACGTTCTGGGCCATTCTGAAGTGGGAAAGCGAAGCCGACCAGCCGCACCACACCCGCTGGTTGATCCTGATATGCTACCTCTTGGGCCTGAGCATTGGTGTTCAGTTGTTGGGCCTATTGTGCATCCCCGCCATTGCGTTGGTGTACTACTTCCGCAATTACCAGACCTCGGCGAAAGGTGTGATACTGACGTTGGTGATCAGCGCCGTGATATTGGGCGCCATCCAAGCCATCATCATCCCGGGCGTGGCCAAAGTGGCCGGCGTGTTCGAGTTGCTTTTCGTGAACGATATGGGCTTGCCCTTCAACACGGGCAATTTCGTTTATCTGGCGCTGGTCGTGACCTTGATCGTTCTCGGCTTACGTTGGACGCAGCGCACCGGTCGCGTGATCCTGAATACCATTATCCTCGGCGTTAGCGTGATCCTGGTGGGCTACAGCACCTATGCCATGACGGTGATCCGCAGCTTGGCGAACCCACCCATTGATGAGAACAACCCGGAGAACGTGTTCAACCTGGTGAGCTACCTGAACCGCGAACAGTATGGCGATCGTCCGCTACTCATTGGGCAGTTCTGGGATTCGCCCTACTCGAGCGAGCGCAACGATGGCAACCCCGTTTACACGGCCACCTACCAGATCAAGAAAGGCGAGCGTGTGGTGAAGAATCTTTACGATGGGTGGAGCGCAGAGCACTTCGTAGCAGAGAACCCAGGCCACACCATTGATCATGCGTATGAGATCACTGACGCGCGTAAAGGCAGCGAGCCGGTGTACGAACCGAAATTCACCGTGCTGTTCCCACGCATGTATAGTTCGCAGCAAAGCCACGTAGGCGCTTACAAGGAATGGAGCGACTTCAAAGGGCGACCCATGCGAACGCTTGACAGGGAGGGAAAGCCCACGATCATCTACAAGCCCACCTTCGGCGAGAACATGCGCTACTTCTTCAACTACCAGATGGACTGGATGTACTGGCGCTATTTCCTCTGGAATTTCGCCGGTCGGCAGAACGATATCCAAGGGCATGGCAACATCCTGGATGGGAACTGGATCACGGGGGTAAAAGCCATTGATGCACAACGCTTGGGCAACCAGGATCAACTGCCACCGAGCATGACGCAGAACAAGGCGTTCAACTCGTTCTTCCTTCTCCCTTTGCTGCTTGGGGTGATCGGCCTGGTCTACCAGCTTATGCGCAGCGTGAAGGATTGGACGGTGGTGATGCTGCTGTTCTTCTTCACCGGCGTGGCCATTGTGATCTACCTGAACCAGACCCCCTACCAGCCGCGTGAACGTGACTATGCCTACGTGGGTTCCTTCTACGCCTTTGCCATCTGGATCGGCTTGGGCGTATTCGCGCTCTTCGATGCTGCACGCAACCTGACCCAAAAGGAACTGGTCACCTCCGTAGGCGTTGCAGCCGGTCTGGGTGTGTTGAAGTATGTGGTGGAATGGGATGGCGACCACTCCATCTCCTATTCCATCCTTTACATGACCTTGCTCGGCGGGGGCGGCATGGGCTTGTTCTTCCTGTTGGGCAAGGTGTTCAAGAACGAAGCAGCACAGGCTGTTCTCGCCACGATCATGGGCCTTGTTGTACCCGGTGTAATGATCGCTGCTGGTTGGGATGATCATGATCGCAGTACAAGAAAACCCGCACGGGATCTGGCGGCGGACTATCTGGAGAGCTGTGCGCCCAACGCGATCCTGTTCACCAACGGCGACAATGACACCTTCCCGCTTTGGTATGCCCAGGAAGTGGAAGGCATCCGCACCGATGTGCGCGTGGTGAATTTGAGCCTGTTGAATACCGACTGGTACATCGACCAGATGCGCCGCCAGGCTTATGAAAGCAAGCCGGTGCCCTTCGCCATGCCCCAAGAGAAGTATCGCCAGGGAACGCGCGACGTGGTTGCACTGATACCACAAGGCAAAGGCTACCGGGACCTGAAACAGATGATGGCCTTCGTGACCAACGATCGCAACATGCAAGTGCTCTTCCAGCGCGGTGTAAAGGATGCGTACTTCCCAACAGACATGTTCAGTATCCCAGCGGACAGCGCGACGGTCTTTGGCACAGGCACCTTACAACCAGGTGATACAAGTTGGATCCCCCGGGTGAATTGGAAGATCGGTCGCCAAGTACTGCTCAAGAACCACTTGATGGTATTGGATCTTCTCGCGCACAACAACTGGCAACGCCCCATCTACTTCGCAGTGACCACCGGCCCGGACAGCTACATCGACCTTCAGGACCACTTCCAACTAGAGGGTCTTACCTACCGCGTTGTGCCGGTCTTCTCCCCCAACAAGAACCCGAACCTACAAGGCCGCGTTGCCACGGACATCATGTTCAATAACGTGACGGAGAAGTTCAAGTGGGGTAACATGGGAACAGAGGGGCCGATCTATCTGGACGAGAACATCCTGCGCATGACCACCAACTTGCGCCTGCAATTGAGCAGTTTGGCCGAAGCCTTGATCGAAGAAGGCCGCAAAGAAGAGGCAGGCACCATTTTGGATCTTTCACTTGAGCAGATGCCCGAGCGCAACGTACCCTACGATCGTATCCTGTTGCCTACCGTGGAAGCCTACTATGCCATTGGCGCGAACGAAAAGGCCAACGCACTTTCCGAGCGGCTCTTCACGATCATGGAAGAGAACCTGAACTTCTACCTGAGCCTGGATCCAAAGTTCGCCAGCCGTGTGGAGGACGATATGGCGATCACGCACGCCGTCATGGGCCGGTTGATGACCACCACCATGCGCGCGGACCCCGCGTTCGGCAAAGCGATGGAAGAGCGTTTCAATGCCATGGAAGAACAGTACCAGGGCAAATTGATGGAGCTACAGGGTGATAGCCAAAGGAAGACCACGCGCATGAAATTCTGACCGGACGGTCATGTACCTCGCCCGCACCCCGCAGATCGTTCGCGCCCTTCTGCCGGGGTTCGTATGGAGAATGCCCGGAACGGAGAAGGTCTTGTACCTCACCTTCGACGATGGACCCATACCCGAAGTGACACCTTGGGTATTGGATACATTGGCGTTCCACGATGCGAGGGCCACTTTCTTCTGCATCGGGCGTAACGTCGAGGCCAATGGTCCTATCGTGGAACGCATCATCAACGAGGGTCATACCTTGGGCAACCACACGTGGGATCATGAGCGCGGCAGAGCGACCAGCACCTTCAGCTATTTGAAAAGCACCTTGCGTTGCCAGGCGCTGTTCACGAGTTCGCTGTTCAGGCCGCCTTACGGAAGCGTTACCGTGGCGCAGTACAGGGCCCTTCGCAAACGTTATCGCATCGTGCTTTGGGATGTGTTGAGCGGCGACTTCGACACCACCTTGGATGGCGTTGCTTGCGCGCAGAACGTGATAAAAGGAGCACATCCAGGATCCATTGTGGTCTTCCATGACAGCTTAAAGGCGGAAGGGCGATTGCGGTATGCGCTACCGCGCACGTTGGAGCACTTCGGGCGGCTCGGTTATCGCTTCAAGGCCTTGCCGAATAAACCCTAAGGCATCACCTCCAAGACAGTGTATTCCACACGCCGGTTCTGGGCATGCTCTGCCTCGGAGCAACTCACCCCAGGCGCACAATGGTTCTTGAGGCGGGAAATACCGTAGCCCTTGGCCACCAGTTTCTCCCGTTTCACCCCGCGTCTGACCAAATGGTCCACGATGGCCTCGGCACGGCGTTGATCCAAGCGTGCGGCGTCAGTGGCATCTCGCGCATCGCTGTGTACGCCGATCTCCACCTTCAAGGCCGGATTGACATTCAGGCGTTCGGCCAAGACATCCAATTCGGTCTTGGCCTGTTCATCGAAACGTGTTTCTCCCGTCACCCAACGCACCTGTCGCAAGGGCAAGGGTGTGCCGATATCGATCGGTTCGAAATCCAGGTCACGTCGGTCGTTCAGCAGGATGATACCGCTCTTCATACCGATCGTGGAAATGGGAACACTGATGTTGAAATATCCGGGCTTCTCGAGCAAGACCTCGAACTCTTCGTTGCTCTGCATACGCATGCTGAAGTCGCCTCCCATGCCGGTGGTCTGGCTTTCGGAAAAGAAGCTGCTCATGTTCACAACGCTCACCGTAACATCTTCCACGAAGCCCGGCCCTTCCTTCTTGCGAACCGTGCCACGCAACCAAATACCAGCGTCGGGCACCAAGTGGAGGTCCTGCGAAATGATCTGCAACTCTTCGATGCGATCGGTACTTACATGTTGCTCCGTTGCATAGCGGCCTTTCATTTCAGCCTTCACCACGTACTCCTTGTTCTTATCCACAGGGAAACTGTACTCCCCGCGCACATCGGTCCTGGTGGTGGCCAATTCGAGCCCGTTCTTATCCAACAAGCGTACTTCCAGATCGACCAGCGGTGATCCGTTCTCCTCGTCGATCACCAGTCCAGTACAGAGGAAGCGTTGGGCCAGCGGAGCAAGCATCTCAAAGGCATAGATATCATCATCGCCTTTACCCCCCGGCCTGTTGCTGGCGAAGTAGCCCTTCTTACCGGCCGTATCCATGGTGAAGGCGAAATCGTCTTTGGTGCCATTGACCGGAGCACCCACGTTCATGGGTGGTTTGAACTCATCGAGACCCAGATAGCCGCAGGCGAAAATGTCCAAGCCGCCCAGACCGGGGTGGCCGTTACTGCTGAAGTAGAGCGAGCCATCGGCGCCAACGAAAGGGAACACCTCGTTCTGAGAAGAATTGATGGTGGAGCCCAGATTCTCTGGTTCGCCCCATTGTCCGCCCTGGTCCTTGCACATGTAGATATCCGTACCGCCATGGCCACCGGGCATATCGCTCACAAAAAAGAGGCGTTTGCCATCGGGCGACAAGGCTGGATGCGCTACGGAGATCTCGCTGTTGTTGTAAAGGAACTGTTCCACGTCCACCCATGCCGTGCCGCGATGATAGGCCTTGTATATCCCTAGGCGATTGATCCCGTTGGCGCTTTTCTGGGTGCGGCCGTTGAAATATCCATTCCGTGTGAACCAGAGCACATCGCCATTCGCACTGGCAGTAGCAGGACCTTCATGGACTTTGGTGTTCACACCACCTTCCATCAAAACGGGATCCACAAGATCTCCTCCAGCGCTGACGTTAGCGATATAGATATCCAGGAATGGCTGATCGTTCCAAGCCGCGCGGCGCTCAATACCCACGGTGACATTTCGCGATGAGGAGAAGGCTACATGCTGAGGACCGAGCCAGGCAGCCCCGAAATCGGAGAAGGGTGTATTGATGCTGACCGGACGGACCGAGAACCGGTCGGGGTCGGCGGTGAATTTGCGTGCAAAGCCCGTGATGTTACTGCGCTTCGGCGCACCTTCTGCATTGTTCAGGGCCAGGTAGCGATCCATCCATTCCTCGGCATCGGCATACTTTCCATTGCTCTTCAGTGCTTCCGCATAGTTGAACAGGTCCTTGGGTTCGCGGTTCAAGAACTTCACCACCATGGCGTACCAACGCTCAGCCTCTTCGGAGTTCCCCAGGCGCATCTGGCATTCGGCCAAGCGTTTGGTCACGTGCTCGCTAAGGGCTCCAAGCTCGGTCGCTTTGGTATATCCTTCAATGGCATGCGCGTAGGCCATTTGCTGGAAGTGGCGATCGGCTTCGCGGATGTACGGATCGGCGTTGCCCTGTGCCACACCCATTGCCGCTAGGTCAATGAGAAGGAAAAAAAGCAGCGCGCGCAAGGACATGTTCTTAGAAGAAACGGGGAGAAATGGTCTTCCCTTTATCGAACCGGAGATCGTAGCTGAGCATGATCTCGTGCGTACCGGCGTTGTATGCACCGATGCGTGTGGTGGTGAGATCGAAGGCATAGCCAACGCGTAGTTGCTCGTTCACCTGATACTGCCCCATGAGCCCGAACGCATTGCCCCAGCGATACATGGCACCGAACCAGATCCGATCACGAAGCAGGAAATTGGCGTTCAGGTCCAAGGACATGGGCGCCCCTTCCACCGTGCGGAACATGAACGAGGGTTTGAACTTGATATCGCTGGAAAGATCCATTACGTAACCGCCGATCAGGAAATAGTGCCGTGCCTCCGAAGTGACCACCTGCGCATTCCCACTCACCGCATCCAACTTGTTCTGCAGCAACTTGGGGGCAGATAGGCCAACGTAGTAACGTGAACTATGCCAGAAAAGCCCGAAACCGAAATTGGGTAACAACTGGCTGGATAGGTTGATATTGGCGGGGTCCACAGAGACCACCCTCGTGAGAGAGGCGAGATCAGCTTGGTAAATGTTCACACCACCCTTAAGCCCAAAGGACAGTCTGGTATCCTTTCCAGTCCTGATGCGGTACGCGATATCCCCGTATGCTGCTGTTTGGCGTGCAGGTCCGATACGGTCATTGATGGCCGAAAAACCCAGTGCCATGCTTTGCCCCGGCAACGGGGAATGGGCCAGAAAGGTCTGGGTGGCCGGTGCACCTTCGAAACCCACCCATTGGTGGCGGGACAAGGCCATGACGGTGAACACATCGGCGCTGCCCGCATAGGCTGGGTTGAACGCGAGCGTATTGAACATGTACTGGCTGTACAGCGGATCTTGTTGCGCACGCGCTTCAACAGCCGCGAACAGTAGCAACGGCAGCACTAGGCGATATGTCAAGGAGCCGCCCATTAGCGCACCAATTGCACGAAGCCGGTAACAGGTTCGGAAGAATTGCCCAATTCCAGCACATAGAAATACGTGCCTGATGGCGCACTGCCAGGAAGCAGGGCATCGGGCGAAGAACCATCCCACACGACGGAACTATTGTCGTAGCCCGCACCGTTGAACATTTCACTTCCCCAGCGATTGTAGATCCGGATCGTGTTATTCGGGAAGCCTTCGATCCCTGGGATCTGGAATGTTTCATTGATACCGTCGCCATTCGGCGAGAACGACTGGGGCACGAAGACCTCGGTATCAAAGGCACATGGGCTGGATGCTTCGACCTGGAATTCACCGCACGCATTGGCATCGCGCAACACTGCAAAAAAGGGCTCGCTAACGAGAATGGGTTCGCTAACGAACGTGAAAGGCGCAGTGGTCGAAAGCACGCCAGGCGCACCCACCACCTCGTAGCTGCTGGCAACACCCTGCTCGATGGTGAAGGTGACCACATAGGTGCGATCCTGCTCGTTGCAAACGGTTGAAAGATCCACCGCACGAGGTGTGGTGACAACATCCACTTCCACCGTGGCCGATGCGCTGGCACAACCGGCAACCTGGACCGTGTAGCGGTAAGAATAGCCATCGGGATCAAGGCCGGTCGTATTGATGGTGGCTTCGGAAAGGGCGCCAGAAGCGTCGAGGTCGGTCCAAGTACCAGATAGATCAGGTGTGCCCGCCAACCCGGTGATGAGCGGGAAGGCCGGAACCGTATCGCACAACACGACTTGGCCGTTAGTACCTGCATCGGGCGGCGCATTAACGGTGATCTGTAGAACGGAAACGGAATCCGCACAGAAAGCATCTCCTGCCACCGTATAGCTGTAAGGTCCAGGTGGGTCCACAGCCGGGTTGAAGGTGCCCCCATTGGGCGCTCCCAACGGCCCTGTCCAAACCCCCGTCAAACCGGGTGTGCCGCCCAGGCGTGGGATCAGATCGAGGGGGCTATCCGTGGCGCAGAGCACAATGGAAGAGCCGATACCCGGATCGGGGAAGTCCACTGTGGAGATCAATACAGTGGCTTGCACATTACCACAACCTGCATCCTCCACAGTGTAAACGAATGCTGTTTGACCACCCGTTGGCAACAACGTCGCATCCAAAATGCCATTGGATTGCAGGGCGCCGGTACCGACCAGATCGGTCCAGACCCCACCTTCGTCCGGATCTCCTGCAAGCGCGTTGATCAACGCATAAGTGGAAGCAGCGCCGCAAATGGTAAGCGTACTATCACCACCAGCACTGGAGCCAGTGCCCACATTCACGGTGATGGTGCTGAAGGCATTGCTACAAGGCGAGGATGCCAGGATAGCATATTGGAGGTCCCAACTGCCGTTGCCAGCGGCGGATGGATCGAACACATTGCCTGTGAGTGCGCCCGAAATATCCAAGTCGGTCCATGTGCCTCCGGGTTGGGCACCAGCACCCAGCGCTGCAAAAACATCGACCTCCGTTTGGGTAACACATGCAGAAACAATGGAGTCAGAACCTGCATTGGGTGCTTGGGTCAATGCAATGGTCAATTCCGCAGTGTCGTTCGCGCAAGGTGTGATACCGGTGATCACGTAGGTATAGGTCCCTTCATCATCCACAGCAGGGTCGTACTGTTGCGGATGGACCTGCGTGTCGGGAGCCGTCCATACTCCGCCTTGCTGCGGCAGCCCACCCAAGCGATCGCGCATGCTGAAGGGTGCATTGTTGGAGCAAACGGCAATGGAAGCGGATGAACCGGCTTCTGGTGCTTGCGGTTCCGTAACAGTGACGAAGGCGAAATCAGCTGGACACGGGGCAAGACCTGTAACACGATACTGATAAATGCCTGGTCCATCCACGCTAGGGGTATAGGTGCCAGAAACGACGACATTATTCACGGACCAAACACCACCAGCTTGGGCTGTGGGGCCCAAGAACGTGAATAGCGGAACGGGACTATCCGTATTGCAGATCGCAGCGGACGCATTCTGGCCGGCGTCCACTGGAGTGCGCACTTGTACCTCAACAACCGCCGTATCCGCCGCGCAGTTGCCAATGGCAGGCACAACATACAAGTAAAGACCTGCCGCATCGGAAGCTGGCACGAAGGTGCCTGAAAAAGGAGCACCGACAGAGGTGAACCAAGTCCCATTACCATCTGGATCGCAGCTCAACGAACCGATCAGGTTATCCGGAGGGTCGGACAAGCAGAAACCTGCAAAGCCATCACAACCCGCGAATGGGCCTGGTTGCGAAGTGACCGTTACGGTTGCCGTATCGCTTTGACAGGTGCTCGCTCCAGGGAGGATGTAGTCGAATCGCCAAGTGGTGCCTTCCCCGACCTGCGAAGGATCGAAAACCCCACCGATCAGCGCGCCGCTGATATCCACATCGGTCCAAGAACCTCCAGGTTGCGGAGTGCCTCCAAGTTCGGCGAAGAGATCCACCAATTCGTTGGCGCATGCAGAAAGGGTGCGATCGTCGCCGGCGTTAAGATCAGCTGCGATAACCACCGTAACTATGGCAGATACGGTATCGCATGGACCAACGCCCGCAACGATGTACCTGAAATCGTAGCTACCCGGTGCCAATGAAGTAGCATTGAGCACGCAGCCAACGAGCTGTCCTGTATTGTCGGTATCCTCACACACGCCGCCGCCGTTCGGTGTTCCTCCCAGCCCATCAGCCAAGGCGATGGCGGGATCACCCAAACAAGCCGCTATACTGCCGTTGGTACCTGCATTCGGCGCTGCGACCAACGTTACCTGGACTTGGGCAACGGCATTCGCACAGGGAGCGGTGCCGGCAATGGTGTGGACGTAAGCACCACTCTCATCTACAGCAGGGTCGAACAAGGGACCATGTTCTACTCCCTCGAAGAGCCACGTGCCGCCGGGGCCAGGTGTACCACCAAGTAGAGAAATCAAAGACACTTGCCCAGAGGAAGAGCAGATCTGCCGCACACTGTTCACACCCGCATTGGACGCATTGCTGACGATAACAGTAACCGTAGCGGAGTCAGAAGCACAAGGCGCGTCCCCTTGAATGCGGTACTTGTATACCCCAGGCAAGGAGGTGCCGGGAGTGAATTCACTACCAACGACAACACCAGCACGGGTCCAACTGCCCCCTAGGTCGGGTGTTCCACTCAACTCATCGAACAACGAGAAGGCAGGATCACTGGAGCAAACGGAGACCACGCCATTATCTCCAGCATCGGGCCGTTCGTTCTCGATCACCGTTACTTGGGCTTGTGCATTGGAGCAGGGCAAGGTACCGTTCACGGTGTAGGTGTAGACCCCCGGATCATTGGCCTCTGGCACATAAATACCCGAATGCAGATCACCTATAGGGTCTAGCCACGAACCATTGAGCTGCGGCGCACCGTTCAATTCGTTCACCAGTTGGAATGGGGCATCCCTATCACAAACAGTGACCAACCCATTGAAGCCCGCATTGGGGGCTTGGTTCAAGGTGACCGAAACAAGCGCCTGGTCATTATCACATCCTTGTGGGCCTTGAACGGTGTAGACAAAGACGCCAGTGGCATCCACCGATGGCACGAACGTGCCGGAATGTGCAAGTCCAGTGTCTTGGTTGACCCAGCTTCCTCCGGCCTGTGCATTGGGGCCGAGCAACGGGAACAACGGGATAGCGCCTCCATTACTACAAGCGCTGATGCTCGCATCGGCGCCAGCATTGGCGCGCGCGTTGACCGTTATCGTTACGGTCGATACCGCATTTGCACAAGGCGCGGTCGCTGGCACGGTGTAGGTGTAGACACCTGGTGGGCTATTGCTATTGCCTGGAGTAAATACCCCACTGATCACACCGCCTGGAGGAGGCGCTGTCCAAGTACCATTCGGCGCCGGGGTGCCGCCCAAGCTGTCGGTCAACCCAAATGGAGCGTCGCTACTGCACACGGTTATCGAACGACTCGTTCCCGAACTGGGTCGTAGGGCCACTGAAACGCTGACGGTCGCGGTCGCGTTGGGGCAAGGCGATGTACCGATAACGGTGTATGTATAGGTGCCCGGCGTTGTGGTACCCGGAATGAAATTACCGTTGAAGGAAGCCGTACTCGGTGCAGGTCCGGTCCATGTACCAGCAGGATCCGGTGTGCCACCTAATGCCGTGATCAGACCCACCGGTGCTCCCCCGGAACACAACGGCAACGACGACGAAGTACCTGCATTGGCTGGTGCGTTCTCGAACACAGTGACCACCGCCACATCCGGAGCACAAGGGGGCGTGCCGGTAAGGGTGTAGAAGTAGTCGCCTGGGGCGTCCGTTACGGGGTTATAGGTATCCCCATGCGGGGTGATCGGGCCAGGGCCGGTCCATGTGCCACCCGCTTGTGCGCCGCCGGTGAGCGCACTGAATAGCGAGAAGGAAGGCCCATTCCCGCATACTGTCCTCGTCGCGTTAGCACCTGCATTGGGCGCGGTATTCACATTGACCGTCAAACTGGCGAAGGCCGAACCACAAGGCGATTGGCCGGGAACTGTATAGAGGTAAACACCTGGAAGATCAACCCCCGGAGTGAATAGGTTACTGTTTGGCACACCGCCAAAAGACCAGGTGCCCGGTTGCGGCGTGCCGCCCAGGCTCAAGGTCATGTTGAAGGTGCCATCATTGCTACACTTGGTGACCACCGCCGACGTGCCGGCATTGGATGCTATCACCTCGCTCACTGTTACCGTGGCTGTCGCGTTGGGGCAGGGCGCAGTGCCGATCAGCGTGTAGGTGAACACAGCAGGTGCGTCGATTACAGGGTCATAGTCGGAAGACACCACATTCACGCCAACGGTCCACACACCACCCGTTTGTGGGTTACCGCCTAGCAACGGGAACAGGTTGAACGCTGCACTCGTGCTACAGACCGTGGTGGCGCCATTGTTCCCAGGTCTGCGCTGCGCGACCACCGTCACCGTCACCTCAGCGAAGTCCGATGCACACGACGCAGAGCCGCTAAGCTCGTAGCGGAAAACGTAGTTGCCTGCTGGCACCAAAGTCGCATTGAAGAATTGACCCGTAAGAGCACCTGTACCGGAAAGATCCACCCATGAACCGCCCGGTTGCGGTGTTCCCCCTAATCCGCTGAAGAGGTTCACCAAATTATTAGATCCGCAAACAGAGAGTGTTCCATTGAGGCCCGCATCCAATGCCGCAACGATGGTCACGCGCACGGTCGCTTGATCATCGCCACATAAGCCATTGCCAGTGACCGTGTACGTGAGATCGTAATTACCTGCTGGTAGGCCAGCCGGGCTGAAGAGTTGTCCGCTAAGCTGTCCGGTCCCATCGTCATCGGTCCACACGCCACCTGCATCCGGCGTCCCGCCCAGTGCATTGAAGAGGTTGACCGTGCCCGCATCGGCACAAATGGAGATGGTGGTGCTGATGCCTGCGTCAGGTGCTTGGTTCACCGTTGCTGTTACTGTGGCGACCGCGTTGGTGCAGGGTGCGTTACCGGTAACGGTGTAGGTGTAAACACCGGGCGCACTGGAAGCGGGTAGGAAGACGCCCGAATTGGCCCCGCCGCCAGGAGCGGTCCAAGTGCCACCGCCATCGGGAGTTCCACCAAGTGCATCCCAAAGATCAACAGGGCCATCCGTAGAGCAACTTGAAAAACTGGCATTGGTGCCAGCCACGGGTTGGCGTTGTTCCGTGATGGCCACAACGGCGCTGGCGTTCAAACACGGTGTAAGACCCACAACGGTATAGGTATAACCACCTGCCAGGGAACTACCGGGCGTGTAAATACCAGGGAACGGAAGTCCGGTAGGCCCGGTCCATGTTCCCCCCCCATTGGGTGTTCCTCCCAGTTGGGTGAACAAGTTGAACGCGGCCTGACCGCTACAGACGGTTGAGGATGCATTGGTTCCTGCATTGGGGGCTTGGTTGACCACCACCGCTACGAAGCCGGTATCGTTAGCGCAAGGACCTGTGCCAAGCACGACGTACTTGTACGTTCCAGCAGGCGTCGTGCCTGGTGTGAAGGTGCCATTGAACGCAGCATTGGTAGGCGTAAGCCATGCCCCACCGCCGCTCGGAGTGCCACCAAGTATCGTGAACAGTTGGAACGGAGCTGTGGTGCTGCATACCGTGATAGCGCCATTGACCCCTGCGTTGGGCGCCGTTACCCTGGATACTTGCACCGTAGCGGTAGCGGCGCTGCATGGTGCTATGCCCACCACCGTATAGGTATAGGTACCCACCGGGTCTGTTGCTGGCTGGAATGATCCTGAATGAGATGTGCCATCGGGCTTGGTCCAGGTGCCACCCAATGCTGGTGAACCACTTAACTGTGCGAAGAGGTTCGCCGCCGATCCGTTGCTACAAACCGTGATCGCTCCGCTGGTGCCGGCATTCGGCGGCGTGACAACCGTAACGGCGATAGTGGCCTGGGCATTCAAGCACGGTGCGGTACCCGCGACCGTAAAGGTGTAGGTCCCGGCCACGGAGGTACCCGGCACGAAAGTGCCAGAGAATGCGCCGCCCCCTGGAGCGGTCCACGTGCCGACCGCATCCGGGGTACCGCCCAAGAAACTGAATAATTCGACAGACGCACCATTCGCGCAAACGGTCGTAGAAGCTAGAGTACCTGCGTTGGGCGCTTGCACAACGGCGACCGTAACCACGGCCGTTGCATTGGCACATGGCGCTGTACCCAACACGGTATAGGTATATGCACCAGGTGTGCTGGTCCCTGGAGTGAATGTTCCATTGCTCGCTCCGGCAGGACCCACCCATGTGCCATCAGGCGCGGGAGTTCCACCCAACTGTGCGAACAGGTTGAAGGCTGCCGTATTGGAGCAACGCGATAGGGTGCTGTTGACCCCGGCATTCGGAGCGGTGCTCACGGAAACCGTAACGGTACTATTGGCATTTGCACAGGGCGGCACACCAGGAACGGTGTAGGTGTAAATGCCTGACGCACTGGCTCCTGGTATGAACGTGCCGGGGAAAGCAGCGCCGCCGGGGGCTGTCCACGAACCGCCACCATCCGGTGTGCCACCCAAGCGCCCGATCAAGGCGAAGTTCGCATCCGAACTACACACCGTGGCGGACCCATTGATACCGGCGTTGGGTGCCTGCTGTATCGCGATGGTCAGGGTGGCGGTGGCGGTGGAGCAGGGT
>Ga0209490_10002209_pt1 | contig 18496 bp, 17 predicted proteins | sample MAT06_FD_187209 | JGI IMG/M metagenome (GOLD analysis project Ga0209490, IMG submission 187209) | Freshwater microbial communities from Lake Fryxell liftoff mats and glacier meltwater in Antarctica - MAT-06 (SPAdes) (version 2) | ecosystem: Environmental > Aquatic > Freshwater > Ice > Liftoff... | reverse complement strand
CGATCTGCGCTGCCAGCTTGCCGTCGCGGTAGACCTCCACCTGGCCCTGGGTGACGATGTGGAAGGTGTTGCCCTCGTCGCCTTTGCGAAACAGCGCCTGGCCGTAAGTGTGGCGCTGCCACTTGGCACGGTGCACCACTTCCCACAGCTCCACGTCGCCGAAGCCGGCGAAGAAGTCGAGCGAGCGCAAGAGGGAAAAGCGCTCGGAATCCAGCACTTCCTGCAGCGGCCCGCGCGCCAGGGTCTTGTCGGCGCTGAGCACAGACAAGGCCTGCGCGAACTCTTCCCAGGTGGCCGGGCGCAGGTCGCGGTCCTTGGCCAGGCAACGCTCGACAAGCGCCTGCAGCGCCACCGGCACGCCCTCGCGCAGCGTCGCCAGCGAGGGCGGTTTGCCGTGGTAGATCTGATGCATGATGGCCTGCTGCTGCTGGGCATCGAAGGGCGGCCGCCCGGCGATCAGGTGGTACAGCACACCGGCCAGCGAATAGATGTCGGCCCGGCCGTCGAGCACATCGCCGTCCAGCTGCTCGGGCGACATGTAGGCCAGGCTGCCCACGCGGTAGATCTGCGTCTGTTCTGCGGTCTGGTTGAAGACGCTGCCGAAGTCGGTCACCTTCACCTGCGTGATCTGCTCACCGTCCAGCTCTATCAGCAGGTTGGCCGGTTTCACGTCGCGGTGGATCAGGCCCTGGCGGTAACAGTAGCCCAGCGCCATCGCGCACTTGAAGCCGATTTCGATGATCTGCGCCAGCGGCAACAGGCTGTCGGCGCGGCAGAAGCGGCGCAGTGTGCCGCCGCTGACATATTCCATCACGAGGTAAGGCGCGTCGACATCGGCCACGGCGTCGTGAATCTGCACCACGCCCGGGTGGTGAAGGCGGCCCACCAGCGCGGCTTCAGCGGCGAAGAAGCGCTGCTGGAAGTGCATTTCGCGCGAATTCGGCATCACGCCCGGCCGCACGCGCTTGATGGCCACGTCGGCATTGGCGAAGGTGTCGTGCGCCAGGAAGACTTCGCTGGTCGCGCCTTCGCCGATCTTGGCCTTCACGCGGTACTTGCCGATGTGGCTGGGCAAGCCGGGCTCGGGCGGTACGGTGTCAGAAGCGGCGAGTTTGGGCAGCGGCATGTCGGGTGGGGGTGGTGCGCCAGCGAAACTGTTTCAGGATCGCTGTTTCACGAACGCTGGGTCACGAGCGCTGTTTCACGAACGCTGTTTCATTGTGGCCCGAAGCCCCCTGCGGCAATGGCACGGTGGAAGGGGGCAAAAAGTAGAATCGCACGATGATCAAAGTCAAGCACGAGTTGCAGCAGGCCCTGCACGGCGCACTGGCCGAACTGGCTGCTGCGGCCGGTGTGGCCACCCCGCCTGCGGCGTTCGAGTCGCCCAAGCAGGCCGCGCATGGCGACCTGGCCATCACCGCGGCGATGCCGCTGGCCAAGGCCTTGAAGCAAAACCCGCGCGAGATCGGCCAAGCGCTGGTGCGCGCGCTGCAGGCCACGCCGGCCTTCCAGCGCTGGGTGCAGGCGCTGGAAATCGCGGGCCCCGGGTTCATCAACCTGCGCCTGGCGCCTGCTGCCAAGCAGGCCGTGGTGAGCGAGGTGCTGGCCGCAGGCGCGACATACGGTGCGCAGCCGGCCGACCCGGCAAAACCTGGCAAGCGCGTGATGGTGGAATTCGTCTCTGCCAACCCCACCGGCCCGCTGCACGTGGGCCACGGCCGCAACGCGGCTTTGGGCGACAGCATCAGCAACCTGCTGGCCACCCAGGGCGCCGAGGTGCAGCGCGAGTTCTATTACAACGACGCCGGAGTGCAGATCAATACTCTGGCGGTCTCCACGCAAGCGCGCCTGAAGGGCCTGAAGCCGGGCGAGCCGGGCTGGCCCGAAGCGGCCTACAACGGTGAATACATCGCCGACATCGCCGCCGACTTCGACGCGAAGAAGACCGTGCACGCCGACGACCGGGCATTCACCGCCAGCGGCGATGTCGACGACCTCGACGGCATCCGTCAGTTCGCGGTGGCCTACCTGCGCCACGAGCAAGACCTCGACCTGCAGGCCTTCGGCGTGCACTTCGACCACTATTTTCTCGAAAGCAGCCTCTACACCAGCGGCCGCGTCGAAGACACCGTGCAGCGCCTCGTGGCCGCCGGCAAAACTTACGAGGAAGGTGGCGCGCTGTGGTTGCGCACCACCGACTATGGCGACGACAAGGACCGCGTCATGCGCAAGCAAGACGGCACCTTCACCTATTTCGTGCCCGACGTGGCCTACCACGTCAACAAGTGGGAGCGCGGCTTCACGCAGGTCATCAACGTGCAGGGCACCGACCACCATGGCACCGTGGCGCGCGTGCGCGCCGGTCTGCAGGCCGTGGGCCTGGGCGTGCCGGCGGGTTACCCCGACTACGCGCTGTACAAGATGATCCTGGTCATGAAGGACGGCCAGGAGGTCAAGCTGTCCAAGCGTGCCGGCAGCTATGTCACGCTGCGCGACCTCATCGAATGGACCAGCCGCGACGCGGTTCGGTTTTTCCTCAGCAGCCGCAAGAGCGACGCAGAATTCGTCTTCGACATCGACCTCGCACTCAAGGCCAGCGACGAAAACCCGGTGTTCTACGTGCAGTACGCGCATGCACGCATCTGCTCGGTGCTGGCGGCTTATGCCCAAAAACAGGCCGAAAAACAGGCCGAAAAACAGGCAGACAAACGCGCAGGCGGGCGCGACTTCGCAGATGCCGATCTTTCGCTGCTCACCGCGCCCACCGAAGCCGCGCTGATGTTGAAGCTTGCCGACTACCCCGACATGCTGACGCGCGCCGCCGCCGACCTGGCCCCGCACGACGTCGCCTTCTACCTGCGCGAGCTCGCTGCGGCCTTCCACACCTACTACGCGGCCGAGCGTTTCCTCGTCGACGACGCCGCGCTGGCGGGTGCACGCATGGCCTTGCTCAGCGCCACGGCGCAGGTCTTGAAAAATGCGCTGGCGCTGCTGGGTGTTTCGGCGCCCGAAGCCATGGCGCGCGAAGTGGCGCCGGTTTCGTCGATGACGCCGATGACGCCGATTACGCCGGTTTCGGAGGAGGCGGCATGAAAAGCGCGGCACGACAACGCGGCGGTTTCGTGATGGGCATCATCGCCGGGCTGCTGATCGGGCTGGCGGTGGCGCTGGGCGTGGCGCTGTACATCACCAAGGCGCCGGTGCCCTTCATCGACAAGGTGCCGCAGCGCACCGCTGAGCAAGACCGGGCCGAGATCGAAAAGAACCGCAGTTGGGACCCCAATGCGCTGCTGGGCGGCAAGCCGGCCAAGCCCTTGAACGCGCCTGCCGAGGCGGCCCCAGGTGGGGCAGACGAAGCTGCAGCTTCGGGCCCGGCGAACCCGGTGGCAGTGCCCGTGCCACCGGTGGCGGCCGTGGGGGCTTCGGCACCTGCTGCCAGGACAGGAGCGCGAGACCCGGCAGCCATCCTGGCCGGAGCACCTGCACAGGGACCGGCACCGGCACCGGCCCCCCCCAGCGCTGACAAGTTCATCTACTTCGTGCAGGCCGGCGCCTACACCCGGGCCGAAGACGCCGAACAGCAGCGCGCGCGCTTGGCTATGCTGGGCCAGGAAGCCAGGGTCAGCGAGCGTGAACAGGCCGGGCGTTGGGTGTACCGCGTACGCATGGGTCCCTACCCCAACCGCGACGACGCCGACAGCCTGCAGGGCAAGCTGCAGCAGCAAAGTATCGAATCGCAAATTGTCCGCGCCGAACGCCCCTGAAGCGTTAGGTCTTCAGGCGCGGCACACTTGCGGCTGTAGCCCGCTCGGAACTTGCCCCCTGTGGCCGACTCCATCCGGGCCCTTCCCTCACTCGAAAGGATCTGAATGAACCGGCGCGACTTTTCCTCACTGCTGGCTGGTGCTGCCGGCGCGGGTATGGGCCTGACGGCTGCGGGCGGGGCCCTGGCTCAGGGCGCGCCCGAGGAAGGAAAGCAGTACGTTCGTCTGCAGACCCCGGCGCCCGTGACGCTGTCCAGCCCGGCCAAGAAGATCGAAGTGGTCGAATTCTTCTGGTACGGCTGCCCGGCCTGCTTCGCTTTCGAGCCCACCGTCGAGGCCTGGAGCAAACGCCTGGCCGCCGACGTGCAGTTCCGCCAGGTGCCGTTTGCCTTCATCGGCCCGCTGGAGCACCAGAAACTCTTCTACGCGCTGGAAGAGATTGGCCAGCGTGAAGCGCTGCAGCGCCGTATCTTCAACGCCATTCACATCGAGAACCGCCGCATCAACACCGAGGCCGACATCGTGGCCTTTGTCACCGCCAACGGGGTCGACCGCGCCAAGTTCACCGACGCCTGGAAGTCCTTCGGCGTCAATACGAAGATCAGCCGCGGCAAGCAGTTCTCAAACGCCTACAAGATCGACGGCGTGCCCACCGTGGGCATCCAGGGCCGCTTTTTCACATCGCCAGCGCTGGCCGGCGGCGCCGACCGCGCCGTGGCAGTGGCCGACTTCCTGATCCAGCGCGTGCGTCAGAACACCTGATCGCGGACGGGACGGCAGCAAGCCCGGCGCTCCCGCCAGGCACGCCAGCACGCCAGCACGCCAGCCACGGTACTCCGGCGTCTTTTCACGCTGCCGCAGCGCGGCCCGGCCGCAACTTGTCGCTAGAATGGCCTGCAAGTTTCGTGCCGATTTGATGCCACTCCGCCTCCCCCCACCGCCGATCTACCTGCTGCTGGCTTTGGCCTTGACCCTGGCCGTGGGCGGCGCGCAGGCCGAGAAAGCCGACCGCACCAAGCCCATCGTGATGGAAGCCGACCGCCCCGGCACACTGGACTTCCAGCGTCAGGTGCTGGTTTTCAACGGCAACGCCGTCATCACCCAAGGCAGCATGGTGCTGCGCGCAGATCGCATCGAACTGCGTGAGATGCCCGACGGCTACCGCGCGGCCAGCGTCATCGGCCTGCCGGGCAAGCCCGCCACCTGGCGCCAGCGCCGTGACGGCCCCGCCAACGAAGTGGTGGAAGGCAGCGCAGACCGCATCGAATTCGACGGCCGGGCCGACACACTGCGCTTTGTCGGCAACGGGGTCGTGCGCAGGCTGCGTGGCGGCACCGTCGCCGACGAGATCACCGGCGCCACCATCATCTGGGACAACATCGCCGAAATCTTCAAGGTGGAGGGTGGCGCCGTGACGCCAGCCAACCCCAGCGGCCGCGTGCGCGTGACGCTGACACCGCGTGCCGAGCCCGCCAGCACGCCGCCCGCCACGCCGCCGACAGCTCCGCTGCAACCCAGCCGCACGCTGCAGGACAAGCGCTGATGCTGGCTCCCGTGTTGCCCGCATCCCCTGATTCATCGGCGGCGCAGCAAACGTCGGCAGTGATCAGCCGCCTGGAGGCCACGGGCCTGCAGAAGAGCTATGGCGCGCGCACGGTGGTCAAGGACGTGCACCTGGCCGTGGCCGCTGGCGAAGTGGTGGGCTTGCTCGGCCCCAACGGCGCCGGCAAGACCACCATTTTCTACATGGTGGTGGGCCTGGTGCGCGCCGACCAGGGCGAGATCTCGATCGATGGCCAGCCGGTGCAGGGCTTGCCCATCCATCGCCGTTCGCGGCTGGGCCTGAGCTACCTGCCGCAAGAGGCGTCGATCTTTCGCAAGCTGACGGTGGAAGAGAACATCCGCGCCGTGCTCGAGCTTCAGCTGGGCGCCAACGGTCGCCCGCTGAAGACGGCCGCTATCGAAGAGCTGCTGAACAAGCTGCTGCACGACCTGAGCATCGAAAAGCTGCGCGACTCGCCGGCGCCGGCGCTGTCAGGCGGCGAGCGTCGGCGCGTGGAGATCGCACGCGCGCTGGCCACGCAACCGCGCTTCATCCTGCTGGACGAGCCCTTCGCCGGTGTCGACCCCATCGCGGTGATCGAAATCCAGAAGATCATCCATTTCCTGCGTTCACGCGGCATCGGCGTGCTCATCACCGACCACAACGTGCGCGAGACGCTGGGCATCTGCGACCGCGCCTACATCATCAGCGACGGTCGTGTGCTGGCCGAAGGCACGCCGCAGGAGATCGTCGCCAACGCCGAGGTGCGCAAGGTCTACCTCGGCGAGAACTTCAGAATGTAGGTCTGCGATGAAGCCTTCATTGCAGGTACGGCTGTCGCAGCATCTGGCGCTGACGCCGCAGTTGCAGCAGTCCATTCGGCTGCTGCAGCTGAGCACGTTGGAACTGCACCAGGAAGTGGGGCAGATGCTGGATGAGAACCCGTTCCTCGAAACCGAGGAGGAACTGCCGGCCAACCCCTTCGAGACGCCGCTGGAACGGCAGGCTGTCGACCGCGTGGCGGACCGGGCGGCAGATGCCGAGGGCGGCAGCGACAACCCCACCGCTGACGGGAATGCCGAGGGCGCCGCCGAAATACGCGGCGACGAGTTCGGCACCACCGAGCGCGACGATTGGGAGAACGGCACCGAGGGTGACGACTTCGACGGCATCCGCGAGACGCCGACACCGGGTTCGGGCGCCACCAGCGAGGGTGAAGAGGGCGAGCCTCAGGAACGTCGCAGCAGCAGCGGCTCACTCGAGGACCATCTGCGCCAGCAGGTAATGGGCATGCGCCTTTCGGAAGCCGACCATGCAGCACTCACAGTGCTGATTGAAAGCCTGGACGGTGACGGTTACCTGGCTGATCCGCTGGAAGAGATTGCCGAACGGCTGGCCGAAATGCTGGGTGTTGACGACGCAGAGGGCCGCGACGACATCGACGACCGCCTGCGCTGCGCCTTGCGCTGGTTGCAGAGTCTGGAGCCCACCGGCGTGGGCGCGCGCAATCTCGGCGAATGCCTGGCGCTGCAACTGAACCAGACGCCACGCAGCGCCGCACGCCAGCTGGCCCTGCGCATCAGCGAGCAATACCTGCAGTTGCTGGCACGCCGTGACATGAAACGCCTGACCGCGCTGACCGGCTGCGACGAAGCCCTGGTGCGCGAGGCGCAGGCGCTCATCCGCGCCTGCGAGCCCAAGCCCGGTCGGCCCTTCGCCGTCGACGAAGCCACGGTAGTGGTGCCCGACGTCATCGTGCGCAAGAGCGGCCGCGGCATCAGCGTGGTACTCAACCCGGACGTGATGCCCAAGCTGCGCATCAACGACCTCTACGCCCAGGCCGCGCGCGGCCAGCGGGGCAATGCCGCCAACCCGGGCCTCAGCTCGCGGCTGCAGGAAGCACGCTGGTTCGTGAAGAACATCCAGCAGCGCTTCGACACCATCCTGCGTGTCAGCAAGGCCATCGTCGAGCGCCAGAAAGCGTTCTTCACGCACGGCGCCATCGCGATGAAACCGCTGGTGCTGCGTGAGATTGCCGATGAGCTGGGGCTGCATGAAAGCACCATCTCGCGCGTGACCACGGCCAAGTACATGGCCACACCGCAAGGCACGTTCGAGCTGAAGTACTTCTTCGGCAGCAGCCTGAACACCGATGCCGGCGGCAACGCCAGCAGCACGGCAGTGCGGGCGCTCATCCGGCAGTTCGTGACGGCGGAGGACATCAAGAAGCCGCTGTCGGACAGCCAGCTCAGCGAGATGCTGGAAGAGCAGGGCATCCAGGTGGCGCGGCGCACTGTTGCGAAGTACCGCGAAGCGCTGAAGATCGCGCCGGCTTCGCAGCGCAAGGCGATCTGATGTTGACCCCCCATCTTGTCGTTTCACGCCATCGCTGCCCCCCGAGGGAGCGCAGTCTGGCTTGGGACGGCCCGGCGCCAGAACAATGTTGACCCCCCAGCTTGTCGTTTCACGCCATCGCTGCCCCCCGAGGGGGCGCAGTCTGGCTTGGGACGGCCCGGCGCCAGACTGATGCCCTCACTATTTCTTCCCTGCGCCGGTGGCGTGGAAGCGCTCTTGGCTGACGAGGTGCAGCGCATCATTGGCATCACCGCCGAGGCCACGCGCGGCGGGGTGTGGGTGGAAGGTGATGCGCGCATCGCCATGCAGCTGAACCTGGAAAGCCGCCTCGCCACGCGCGTGCTGTGGCCGCTGGTGGACGGCTATTACCGCGACGAACACGATCTCTACGACCTGGCGCGGCGTGTGCCTTGGGGCGACTGGATCAGCCCGGCGCAGACGCTGCGTGTGGACGTCAGTGCCGGGCGTGGCAGATTCGGCTCGCCACTGCAGAGCCTGAACTTCGCCGCACTGCGCATCAAGGACGCTGTGTGCGACCAGCTGCGAGAACAGACCGGCGAACGCCCCAGTGTCGACACGCGCCGACCCGACCTGCCGATCGCACTGTTCGTCGGGCCCGAGCACGCGACCATCTATGTCGACACTTCGGGCGAAGCGCTCTTCAAGCGTGGCTGGCGTGAAGACACCGGTGAAGCGCCGCTGAAGGAAACGCTGGCCGCCGCGATGCTGGCCTCCGCTGGCTGGCACGGCCGCGCCGAGGACGGCCCGCTGTTCGACCCCTGCTGCGGCGCCGGCACCATCGCCATCGAAGCCGCGCAGATGGCCTGCGGCATCGCGCCCGGCGGTCTGCGCCGGTTTGCCTTCGAGCGCATGCTGCCCTTCAGCAGCTATCTCGCGGCCTGGCGCGAGATGCAGCAGGCGGCGCGCGACCGTGTGCATGCGCCGCTGGTGCCAGTGTTCGCGGGCGACGTGAGCTTTCGCATGACCGACTTCGCAACCCGCAACGCCGAGCGCGCGGGCGTCGCCCACGCCATCGACTTCAAGACCGCAGACGCGCTGCAGCGCCCGCCCCCGGCGGGCGCCGGCACCATCCTGATGAATCCACCTTACGGCGAACGCATCGCGCCCAAGGGCCAAGGCACGGCAACGGCGCGTGAGGGCTTCGAAGGCGGTGGCAGCTCGGCCGAATTTTTCGGCAGCCTGGCCTCGCACTGGAAGCGCCAGTACCCGGGCTGGACGGCCTGGCTGCTCAGCCCCGACATGAAGCTGCCCGGGCTGATGCGTTTGAAGGAAAGCCGTCGCGTGCCGCTGTGGAACGGGCCCATCGAATGCCGGATGTTCCGTTTCGACCTCGTGGCCGGCTCGAACAAGCCTGCCGCTGCCGCTGCCGCGTCAGCGCAAGATCGCTAGCGCCGCGACACGGCGGTCGATCTCGGCCAGCATCTCTGTGTAGGCGGGTTCGCCCACGCCGCCGTAGCGCTTCAGGAATTCAGCCTCGCTCATGAATTCCGGCAGGTCGCTCCAGCGCGGCATCAAGTCACTGTCTTTCACGCCTGCGGCCAGCGCGGCCTGCAGACGTAGCGGTTGCGTTACCGCCAGTTCACCGAGGCGCGTGCCGGCACGGTTGGCAGCCATGTCGTTGAAGCTGAAACCGCTGCCGCCGCGGCTGTCGGCAATTTCCTTGTAGACGCCGATGGCGCGTGACAGCGGGCTCGTGCCCTCGGCGGCCAGTGCCGCCGAGATGAGGAAGTGGCGCGGAAAGTCGCCTCGGCCGTCCAGCGTCAGCTCCAGCGGCCTGGCCTGCGGCCAGCCGCGCGCCGAGGGCAGCACGGTCTTGATGTCGCGCCCGTTGGCAAACAGCGTCAGCACCAGGAGTGCGGCCCGGTTTTCGGCGGCGGCATCGGCGCCGGCTGCTGCGCTGCGCTGGCGCGCCAGCGCGAACATCGGCCCCATCAGCGGGGCCAGCGGAGCTGTCCCCGCCGCAGGCTGGCGCGCCACCAGCCGGGCCAGCTGGTCGGCATAGGCTCGCAGGCGCAGCTGCTGATCAACTGGCACCAGAGCGCCCACCATCAGTTCTGCGCTGTCGTCACGCCAGGCGTAGGTCACGTCCAGTTGCTGCGGCCGGAAACTCACGCGTTGCACGACATCGCGCGCAGCCTGCATTTGCGTTTCCACGCCGGCCCGGTGGGCCGCCCACAGCAGGGCCCGTTCGCCCACCCACGCCGGCAATGGCAGCTGCCCGACCTGCAGTTCGTCGAGCACCGGCAGGCCGCTGGTTTCCAGCAGCTGGGCCTGCACGTTCAGCCAGCGGCCGAAAGGGTTGGCCGGCAGGGGCACGCTGGTGCGCAGGGAAGCGCCGCCCAGGTGCAGGCTCACGCGGCTGGCGGCGGCCAGATGCCGCACGGCGGCCTGGTTCAGCAGCACTTCCAGATCACGTTCGTTCAGCCGCAGGGCGCTCACCTGGCCCGGAATGCTTCGGCGCGGGTCGTGGGCGCGCACCAACGCCAATGCACGCGCCACGTCTTGCGCGTCGGGCTCGTCTTGCAGGCTGACAACCATCGGTTCGTTTTGCAGCGCCGCTGCCAGCGCGCCCACCAGGCCCACAGCCGCCATCACCGGCAGCGCAGCGGCCAGCAGCATCCATCTCTTCATACGCCGAGTCTGCCACCGGTAGCCCGGAGTGCGTCGTCAGCAGACGCTGTTAGCAGACGGTGTTCGCAGACGCACCCAGGGGCATAATTCCGCGTTGATCGCTCAGATGGGGTTCAGCTACCCCCGGCAGTCCGCCGCGCGCGGCCCCGTCCTTCGAAAAGCCGCTTCATGCTCAACGTCTTCACGCTGTCCCAGGGCCGGCTTGTTCAGGCAGAGATCGACCAGCTTGACTCGCTGGCGCTGCTGCAGCCGGTGTGGGTGGACCTGGAAAGCCCCAGCGAAGACGAGATGTCCTGGGTGCAGAAGTGCTTCGGGCTCAGCATCCCGGCAGGCGTCATCGACGACGACCTGGAGGAATCGGCCCGCTTCTACGAAGAGGACAACGGCGAATTGCACATCCGCTCCGACTTCCTCGTGGACGCCGACGACCCCGCGAAAGGTGCCGACGCCCAGCCGGCACGCAACGTGCGCGTGGCCTTCATCCTGGCCAAGAACGTGCTCTTCTCCATCCACGCCGAAGACCTGCCGGTCTTTCGCTTGCTGCGCCTGCGTGCGCGGCGCATTCCGGCGCTCATCGAAGACGCCAAGGACGTGCTGCTGAAGCTGTACGACGCCGACGCCGAATACAGCGCCGACCGCCTGGAGGGCATCTACGACGGGCTCGAGAAAGTCAGCGCCAGCGTGCTGACGCAAGACGTCAACGACCAGGCGGCCGGCGCGGCGCTGACCGCCATCGCGCGCGAGGAAGACCTGAACGGCCGCATCCGTCGCAACGTGATGGACACGCGCCGTGCGCTCAGCTTCATGATGCGCAGCCGCATGTTGAATGCCGAGCAGTTCGAAGAAGCGCGGCAGATCCTCCGCGACATCGACAGCCTGGACAGCCACACCGCCTTTCTCTTCGACAAGATCAACTTCCTGATGGCCGCCACCGTGGGTTTCATCAACATCAACCAAAACAAGATCATCAAGATCTTCTCCGTGGCCAGCGTGGCACTGCTGCCGCCCACTTTGATTGCCAGCGTCTACGGCATGAACTTCGCCCACATGCCTGAACTGAACTGGCAGTACGGCTATGCCGTGGCCATTGCGCTGATGGTGTGTTCGGTGGCCGCGCCTTTTCTGTACTTCAAGCGCAAGGGCTGGCTGCGCTGATCGTTGCTTTGATTGAGGCCAGGCTGCGCAAAAGTCCTCAAGGCTGATGTCCCGGGGGCCCTGATGCATCGTGTAACCTCGACCGCTGGCGTTGGAGGGACCCGGCGCTTGTTCTCGAGGCGGCCAAGAACATGCACATCACATCGAAGACTTTTGCCGTTTCCCGCGTGCGCCAGGCCTGCTCGGCTGCCGCGCTGGCGGCGGGTCTCGTGCTGGTGCCGGTAATGGCGCTGCCGCTGCCGGCATGGGCGCAATTCAGCATGGTGCCGGCACCGCTGTGCAGCCAGCCCAAGGACTCGGTCACCGACGGTGAGCGTGAATACCGTGTCGACGCGGCCAGGCACGTCTATGCCTGCTACCCCATGCGCGTCTACCGCGGCAAATTGCCGCCGCTGCTGTACGGCGTGATGATGGTCGAGACCGAGATCGGTGCCGCCGGTGAGGTGATCAACATCAGCGTCGTGCGCAAACCCGCGGCCGACGAGGTGGCGCCCTGGGTCATTGCGATGATCAAGCGCGCGGCGCCTTTCCCGCTGCCGGCCAAACACCCGGGCGGCACTGTCAGGTTCACCGAGACCTACTTCGTCGACAGGTCGGGCTTGTTCCAGGCGTTTTCTGTGACCGAAGGGCAGCGCTAGCCAGCCTGCCGGTCCGGCGAGCCCGTCAACTGTTGACGCGGCGCTTCAGCCAGCGATGTAGATCTGTCCCAGTTGCGGCAGCTTCTCGGGCGACAGCTGCTCGAACGGCAACACGATCGCCGCGATGCGTGGGTCTTCATGGCGCGGGTCGTCATGGCACAGCGCGTTCATCGCCCTACATGCCCGTCGAGCGGCGCACGGCGGCGAAGTAGCTGCCGTAGCCCAAGTGGCGCAGCGCCTGCATCCAGAAGGTGAAGCGCTTGGGGAAGTGAATCTCGAACTCCCCGCGCTTCCAGCCGCGCATGATTTCCCGCGCGGCTTCTTCGGGCGTGATGAGGGCCGGCATCTTGAACTGGTTCTGCGACGTCAGCGGCGTTTCCACGAAACCCGGATTGATGATGGAGACCCCCAGGCCCAGTGGCTGCAGGTCGAGGTAAAGCGTCTCGGCCAGGTTGATCAGTGCTGCCTTGGTGGGGCCGTAGGCCAGGCTCTGCGGCAGACCGCGAAAGCCGGCCACGCTGCTGACCAGGCTGATGTGGCCGCCGCTTTGGCCGGGCTTGGCAGCCTTGGCCTGTGCCTGCATTGCCGGCAGCACGGCGTCCAGCAGATACAGCGCGCCGACGTAGTTCACCTGCACGTGGTTCAGCGCCACGTCCAGATCGAAGGCGGTGGCGCGCATGGCTTTGTAGGTGCCGGCGCAGTACATCGCCAGGTCGATGCGGCCGTGCACGCTGACGATGCGCGCGGCGGCGTCGCGCATCGCGTCGCGGTCGGTGACGTCCAGGGCCATGGCGTCGCTGCGGCCGTGTTCGGCGACGAACTTGTCGAGCGCGTCGCGCCCGCGCGCCGAGACGATGACACGCGCGCCGGCGGCGTGCAGTGCGCTGGCCGTGGCGCGGCCGATGCCGGTCGAAGCGCCCACCACCCAGACGGTCTTGCCGGCCCAACTCTCGATGCGGGGGTTCAGGGCCATGTCGCTTTCTTCATTGTTTGTAGAACGACAACGTCACTTCACCGAGGTAGATGCCGAACTTGCTCATCACCGCCTTGTTCAGCATCACCTTGTCATCCATCAGGTACATCCAGTCGTCGAACTGCACCTCGTAGACCTTGCCGTCGACCGGCAGGCTCAGCGTGTAGCGCCAGTTCAGCGCGTTGCCTGCCGAGCGGCCTTCAGCCACGCCCACCACGTCGTCAGCGCGGCCGCTCCAGCGGCCGTTGCCTTCGTCGGTGAGCTTCCACACGCGGCGCTCGGTTTTGCCATCGGTGTAGGTGAAGCGTTCGTCGAGCACGCCCTGGTTGCCGTTCCAGGTGCCCGTCATCTGCACCTTGAAGCGGCGCACCACCTTGCCCGAACGGTCGGTGAAGATGCCGTGCGCGACCATCGGCCCGTTGAAGTAGGTCTTGAGGTCGAGCACCGGTGTTTCGGCGGCATAGTCGGCCGGTGTGGGTGCCGAGGCGCAACCGACCAGCAGCGCGGCGGCGGCGCAGAAGGTGGCGACGAGCGCCAGCAGACGGGTTTTCATCATGAAGAAGGTTCCTTGCGCAGCCAGAGGGTCCAGAGCAGCCCGGCCGCACCCAGCTTCAGCACGCAGGGCAGCAGGCAATAGGCCAGGGTCAGGGCTTGCAGCGCGCTGGCATCGCGATTGCCAGGTGTGTAGCCGAAGGCGCCGAGCAGCGGCAGCGCAATGCCGGCGGCCAGCGCCAGGTTCAGTTTGGTGGCGAAGTTCCACCAGCCGAAGTAGGCACCTTCCAGTTGCTGGCCATGGCCGGCGCGCTGGATGACGCCGGCCAGCAGCGCGCCGGGCAGCGTGAGGTCGGCGCCCAGGGCGATGCCGCTGGCGATGCAGACGACGGTGTAAGCCACCACATCACCCTCGCCCAGCAGCGCTGCCCAGGCAAACGTGGCGATGGCCAGTGCCATGCCCACCAGCCAGGTGCGCGCCAGGCCCAGGCGCGCCACCAGGCGCAGCCACAGTGGCATGCTCAGGGCGCCCGCCGCAAAGTAGCTGGCCAGGAACAGCGGCTCGTAGTTCGCGGCTTGCAGGCGGTCGCGGATGAAAAACAGCACCAGCGTCGCCGGCACTGCGCTGGCCACACCATTCAGCAGGTAGATGGCCAAAAGGCGACGAAATGCCGGCGTGCGCAGCGGTGCCATCAAGGCCGGCGCCGAGGCGGTGATGGCGGCGATGGCCGGCCGCGGCGCACGCGCCAGCAGCGCAACACCTGCGGCCAGCGCCAGCGCGAACACGATGCTGGCCACTGACAGGCCCGCCACCGCAGGCAGCACGCTGGCCACCAGCACACCCACCAGCGCCAGACCCTCGCGCCAGGAAACGATGCGCGCACGCTGGCCTTCACCGCCACCCAGCCGTGCACCCCAGGCCTGGTGCAGCACGCTCAGCACGCTGTAGCTCAGGTAGGTGATGGCCAGCAGCGCGGCACACCATATCAACAACGCCTGCTGGTTCTGTTCGGCCGTGTTCACCGCTGGAAAGAACAATCCGCGAAAGCCCAGGGCGCACACCACGGCAGCCAGCACGGCGGCCAGCAGCACGGCTTTAAGCGAACGCGCGAACCAGCCGTCGACGAGGCGGCCTATCCAGGGGTCGGCCACGGCGTCCAGCAGCCGCGTGCCGAGCAGCAGGGCGCCCAGAGTCGCCAACGGGATGCCGAACTCGGCGGCGTAGTGGTTCGGCAGCACCACATACAGCGGCAGCGCCACGAAGGCCAGCGGCAGCCCCAGGCCGCCGTACGCCAGGCCTTGCCTCCAGCCACCGCGCCAGCCGGGCGCGGGCGCGGGCGCTGCCGCCGCGGCGGCGTCCGTCACGGTGCCTTGCCGCCGAGCAGCTGTTCGCGCATCGCCGGCTCCGAGGTGCGCGGCGAGAGCCAGATGCCGAAGAAGAAACGTGCGAAGTCGACCTCACGCAGTTCACCGCGCAGCTGTCCGTTGCTGAAGAACCGCGCGCCCACGCCGGGCAGGTTCACGCCGGTGATGCGGTGACCCGGCTGCATGTCGGGAAAGAGCTGTTTCATGTTGCCCAGCCAGCGTTCGGCGGTGACCTCGTCGATTTCGCCCTGGCGGCGCATTTCCTTCAGCGAGCTCTCGGCGATCAGCTCGCCCTTCACCTTGCGCAGATATTGAAGTTCCAGCGCAAAGGGTGCGGCTTGCCAGTCGCTGCCAGGCACCGAAGAGCCCACCCACAGCCGCGCGTCGTAGACACGCAGGCCCAGGAAGCGCAGCGTGCCGTTGCCGAGCAGGCGCGCGCCTGTCACCTCGGCCGCCACCTCTGCGGGGGCACCCACGGGCGGGGGTGATTGCGCCAAGGCAAAGCCGGGCACCGAGACAGCCAAGGCGGGCAGCAACGCGGCGGCGCGCAGCACCTGGCGCCGCTGCACGAGCTTCATGGCGTGCGGCGCAGCGTGAACTGCATGACGTTGGTGTTGCCGGTGTCGAAGGCCGCTTCGGAGTAGGCGAGGTAGAACTCCCAGACGTGCATGAAGCGCTGGTCGAAGCCGAGCAGGCGCACCTGCGGGTCGTGGTGCAGGAACTGCGCCCGCCAGCGGCGCAGCGTTTCGGCGTAATCGGCACCGAAGGCGCATTCGTTCACCACCTCGAGCCCGGCCTTGGCCGCTTCAGTGCGGAAGGCCTGCGGGCTGGGCAGCAGGCCACCCGGAAAGATGTACTGCTGGATGAAGTCGGTGCCGCTGACATAGCGCTCGAAGAGGTCGTCGCGGATGGTGATGGTCTGAATGCAGGCGCGACCGCCGGGCTTCAATTGCTGGCGCAGCGTGCTGAAGTAGCTGCCCCAGTACTCGCGACCCACGGCTTCGAACATCTCGATGCTGCAGATGGCGTCGAAGGGGCCGTCGGTTATGTCGCGGTAGTCCTGCAGGCGCAGGTCGGTCTGCGCCGCCACGCCGTGCCTGGCCATGCGTTCTTGCGCGAAGGCCAATTGCTCAGTGGACAACGTCACGCCCGTGACCTGGGCACCGAACTCCCGTGCTGCGCACTCGGCCAGCGCACCCCAGCCGCAACCCACTTCCAGCAGGCGCTGGCCGGGTTGCAGTTCGCACTCGCGAATGGCGCGACGCACCTTGGCCAACTGGGCTTCCGAGGTCGGCTTGGTGAAGTCGCCCTCGAACAGCGCGCTGCTGTAGTTCATGGTCTCGTCCAGCCACAGGCGGTAGAACGGGTTGCCGATGTCGTAGTGGGCGTGGATGTTCTTGGCCGAACCGCTGCGCGAGTTCCGGTTCAGCAGGTGCTTGATGCGGTAGACCAGCGAGCCCCACCAGGTGCCGTAGATCACCGATTCCACCGCGTCGCGGTTGGCGATGAAAAGTTTCAACAGCGCCGCCAGGTCGGGCGTGGTCCAGTGGCCGGCGATGTAGCTTTCGGCAAAACCGATGTCGCCGCTTTTCAACGCGGCGCTGCAGACGTGCCAGTCGTGCATGCGCAGCGCGGCGCGGGGCTCGGCGTGGTCGGGGTTGCCGAAGTGCGCTTGCGAGCCGTCCGGCAACTGCACGTCGAGTGTGCCCACGCGCAGTTGCTTCATCAGCCGGAACACGGCGCGTGCTGCGGCCGGCGCACTGGGCGGCAGGGCTGCTGCGGAAGGGGAGGTAGTGACAGTGGAAGAGTTCATGGCCAACGTATTTCGGTAGACGCTGATGAGAGGGAAGGACAGTAGGCAAAAGGGAGAAGGCTGAACGCCGCGCCGCGTTCTTTTCGGAGGGCTCAACGCGAGACAAAGGCCCCCGGCGGTGCTGGTTTGCTGACGAATGGCACTCGTTTGAAGAAGAGCTTCAGCGCCTGCCAATGAATGCGGGCCAGCACGCCCATCGTCATCAACGGCATGCCGAAGAACGCTGCACGCACGGCGCGAGGGGTCAGCGGCGCCAACCGGCCCGAGACGCTGGTGAGCAGCAGCGCGCCCGCCTCGTCGTCGTGGTCGATACGCGCCACGCAGCGGTCGGCCGTGCGCATGAAGCGGAAACGGTATTCACCCGTTACGTGGCAGAAGGGCGAAACGTGAAACATCTTCTGCGCACGCAGTTCGCGCCCATAAGCCAGTTCGGGGCCGCACAGCAGGTAACAGTGGCGCTCGCCGAAGGTGTTGTTGACCTCGACCACGATGGCCGCCAGCGTGCCGTCGGCGCGCTGGCAGTGCCAGAAGCTGACGGGCTTGAAGACGAAACCCAGCACGCGCGGGTAGGTCTGCAGCCAGACCTCGCCTTGCGCGTCGTGCACACCTTCGGCGAGCAGCAGTTCATCCAGCCAGACCAGGGCGTCGCTGCGGCCGTCACCGTGGTCGCGGTCGTGGAAGCTCAGCAGGCCGCGGCGGTTGCGCGCCAGGGCGGCGCTCGGCTGCTGGCGCAGCGCACGCATCGGCAGCATCACGAAGTAGGTGGGGTATTCGAAGGCGTTGGCCTGCGGGCGCAGGCGGCGGTGGCGCACGACGCCGGTGCCGAGTAGCGCGCCCATCACACCCGGCTCGTTCATGTCGTCACGGCCTCGGCCTGCCGGGCGTCGTGGCTGGCCCACGACTTGCGCAGCCGCGCCACCACGTCCAGCGAAGACATCAGGCCGTCTTCGTGGAAGCCATACCGCGTCCAGGCGCCGCAGAACCAGACGCCGCCCGTGCCCTGAAGTGCGGGCAGGGCACGTTGGGCTGCGACGGCGGCCGCGTCGAACACGGGGTGGCTGTACTCGAAGCGGCCCAGCACCTTGTCCTCGGCCGGCGCTTGCGCGGGGTCGGGGTTGAGCGACACCACCACGGGCTGTGCCCAGGGCAGCGGTTGCAACAGGTTGATGAGGTAATGCAGGCATACGGCGGCGTGTTCGCGTCCGGTGTCGGCTGCGCGCGCGTAATTCCATGCCGCCCAGGCCAGCTTGCGCCGCGGCAGCACGGCGGTGTCGGTGTGCAGCACGGCGTGGTTGGCGTGGTAGCGCACGGCGCCCAGCACTTCGCGTTCCGGCGGCGATGCATCGGACAGCAAGGCCAGGCTCTGGTCACTGTGGCAGGCCAGCACAACGTCGTCGAAGCGTTCGTTGCCGCTGTCGGTGGCCAACATCACGCCATGGCCTTCATGCGCCGGCAAACGGCGCAGGCCGCGCACAGGCGTGTTCAGCCGCGCATCGGCAATGCCGGCCAGCAGCTTGGTCACATAGTGTTTGGCGCCGCCGCGCACGGTGTGCCACTGCGGCCGGTCGGCCACCTGCATGAGGCCGTGGTTGTGGCAGAACCTGATCATCGTGCCGATGGGAAAACGCAGCATCTGGTCGGTGGGGCAGCTCCAGATGCAGCCGATCATGGGCAGGAAATACCACTCACGAAAGGCTGGGCCGAAGCGCTGTTCGTCCAGGAAGTCGGCGATGGGTTGCGCGAGTT
>Ga0209490_10002208_pt1 | contig 18503 bp, 14 predicted proteins | sample MAT06_FD_187209 | JGI IMG/M metagenome (GOLD analysis project Ga0209490, IMG submission 187209) | Freshwater microbial communities from Lake Fryxell liftoff mats and glacier meltwater in Antarctica - MAT-06 (SPAdes) (version 2) | ecosystem: Environmental > Aquatic > Freshwater > Ice > Liftoff... | reverse complement strand
ATGGTGGGCGCGCGGTTATCCAACACAGCGTCCTCCGCAGTATGCTTACCCATGATGAGCATATCCCGCGCTGGCGTTATGATGGCTTTCTCGATTATGCGGCGGATTTGGTCATCATGCGGAAGGTCGGCGGCGGCTACCGCTTCGTGCATGATTATGTGCGGCAGTATCTGGCGAAGGAATTCGCCGGAAATGAGGGTTTAAGCTGAGGCGTTTGTCTTCCGGGAGTGACCGATGTGTCACTCCCTACGGGGAAAGAGACCCTTACGCGCTTTAATAAGTGACGTTACGCAACCGTCCGCCCTGGGTTCAAAACCCAGAGCTACCGAGCAATCTAGGAAAAATCTCTAAAGAGGTTAAGAACCTTTACTTAACCCCTTCAGGGGTTTCCAAACGCTTTAGCTGGCAGTTTTGAACTGCCAGTGTCGAGTGATTTGGGTGTCTGCGTAACGTGAGTTAATAAATTAAGGCGGATAACCCACTCCGGCCCGCCGAGCGACAGCCGTACACTGGGAGGGAGCAAGTCACGCCTTTTTCTCCCCCTCCTTGAGTTCGGGGAGGGGGTCGGGGGGTGGGGTAAAAGGCGCGTATATCCATATTCATTTATCAAACTATATCATGCTGTCCGCGTCAATTTTCGCGGCGGACGCGATGTAGCACGTCCCTACAATCGCCGTATTTAATTGTTAATCCGTAAGGGATAGGAGCGCCTTCAGTGCGCTTTGTTCCTGGCAGCCGTAGGGCTTTAGCCTATGGCGGTCAATTGCGAACTATGTGGATTTCCGGCTGAACTTAAGGGTAGACTGGATGATTTGTCATCGCACCCACGAGGGATAATAGCCGCCGAGAGTGGGAACGGCGCTGACTTCGGTGCCGTCGGCGCGCATGAAGTAGATAGTTGATGCGCCGTCGAGTTCGCTGTTAAAGAGGACGTACTGCCCGTCGGGGCTGTAGCTTACGCCCCATTCATAGCCGCTGCCGTCATAAATCACCCGCGTATCAGCGCCTGCATCGCCGCCCGAAAACGGAATAGTCGCAATCGCGGCGCGGCCTTCGCCATCGGTCACAAACAGCACCGTTTCGCCGTCAGGACTGAACGTGGGCGAATAATCGCGCACAGTGTTGTCGGTCAGGTTGCGAATCTCGCCTGTTTCGACCTCCATCACGGCGATTTCCCACGTATTCGCGTCATCTTTATTGCCCGTCGTGTAGGTGATGTAGCGTCCGTCGCCGCTGTAATTGGCGCGGCTGTTGCGCTGCCCGTTGCTGACGAGCAAATCCACCTCGCCAATCGTGCCTTCGCCATCGACGCGCATCCGGTAAATATCATAATTGCCGTCGCCGCGTGTGTCGGATGAATAGACGATCCAGTTCCCATCCGGCGACCACGCAGGCAGACGATCAATCAAGGCGTTGTCGGTCAGCCGCTGCAAATCGCGTCCGTCGATGCCGATCAGATACAGGTCGAAGTCGCCATCGCGGTTGGATTGAAACGCGATGCGCTGCCCATCCGGCGAGGCCATTGGATAGGAGTCGGTATTTTCGTTTTCGGTCACGCGGAACTCGCTGTTGTCCGCTAGATTGAACAGATACAAGTCGTAATTTCCCTCGCGCTCGGCGAAGTAAATAAAGCGCGTCGGTTCATCCTCGCCGACGGTCTGCGCCAGTTCGGTATCGGGTGTGATCGTGGGCGCGGCGGCTTCCTCCGGCGGACGTGTCGGAATCGGGGTGGCGTTGACATAAAGCGGGGTGCTGTTGGGGACGACACCGGGAATCAATTGATTCCGTGCGGCCTCGCTGGTCGCATCAAGCGGACGGATGCCGCTGCTCGAATCCGTCACATTCGTAGGGACGGTATCATTATTGATAAAATTGCTCACGGCAAAAGCCATCGCCACGACAACGGCACTCAACAGCGCACAGCCGATTATCCCGCCGAGAATCACGCTCACCCAGAAGTTGCCCCGGCGTGGTTTGCGGCGGCGGCGAATGTCGGATTCAGTGGGTGGGCGATACACACCAGGTAGATTGCCGGACGTAGGCGGCAGGTTGGGATAAACTGCTTGCTGTGGTGGCGGCGAAATCGGCTGATAAGGGACGGCTTGTGGCAGGACGACTTGCGGCTGAGGACGTGGCGGCATGTATCCCGCAGGCTGCGTCGCTCCCATGCCTTCCTGCTGATTTTGCATATCGCGGATGTTGCTCGGCTGCGTATCCAGCGTTGAGCCGACAGCGGCGGGGCGTTCAATCGCCATTTTCAGCGCTTCCGCCATTTCAACAGCGGTCTGATAGCGATTTTCTGGCTTTTTCTTGAGCGCTTTCAGGATGACTTGTTCGATAGCGGTTGAAATCGCAGGATTTACCGTGCGCGGCGAGGGCGGCTGCTGCGTCACCTGCATGACGGCGATGCTGTAGGGCGTTTCATTCTCGAAAGGCCGCCGTCCGGTTGCCATCTCGAACAGCATCACGCCGAGCGAATAAATATCGCTGCGTCCGTCGAGCGTATGGCCTTGCGCTTGTTCCGGCGACATATAACTTGGTGTACCGACCACCCCTTGGGTGGTGATTGTCTCACCTTTGCTGCTGCCGAGGATACGGGCGATGCCGAAATCGGTGATATACGCGCCGCCGTCGTCATCCATCAGCACATTACTCGGCTTCAGGTCACGATGCAGCACATTTTTAGCATGGGCATAATCTAGCGCAGGCGCGACTTGTTCCGTAATGCTCAACATCATATCGAGCGACAGCGGCCCCTGTGCCAGCACATCATCCACCGACCCGCCGGACATATAGCGCATGACGATATAGGGCTGTCCATCGTATTCGCCATAATCGAACACGGGGACGATGTTACGATGTTCAAGCTGCGCGACAATCTTGACCTCGCGGTCAAAGCGCTGCAAATAGGTATCGTCGCGCATAAAATGGCGCGGCAAAATTTTGAGCGCGACCACGCGGTTCATGGAACTCTGCCGGACGCGGTAGACAGTCGCCATACCACCCACGCCGAGTCGATCCAAGACCTCATAGCCGCCGATTTGCTTGCCGATGAATTCGTCTGTCATCCAACCGCGACCTGTTGTTTGTTATGCGCTTTCGTCATTATAAGGTATACGATGCGAATTTGGATAGCGGATTGATGGGGGAGGTTTTAGCGATCAGCCGTCAGCTTTCAGCAAGGGGAAGATATTTAACGCGGAGAATGTGCTATTATTTCAATAATTAGCACACAACATCTAAAGAAAGGTGGGCAACATGGCAATTGTGCAAATTAGTGCCTACGATGAGTTTATCGAATTTATCACCTCTGCGCCGACGCTGGAGCAAATCACCCATTTTCGGTTGTCGGAGCAGGCAGAGCAGCGCATCAGCGATTTGCTAGCGGCGAATCGTTCGCGGCGATTATCGGACGATGAAAACCGCGAATTGGACGATTATCAACGGCTGGAACATATCGTGCGGAAGGCCAAAATCCGGGCTTTTGAGAAATTGGCGAGCGCATGACGACTTATATTCCTGAAGCACTTCGCAAAATTGTGCATGATAGGGCGAAAGGACAGTGTGAATATTGTCTGATCCACGAGCGCTATACTATGAAGCGCCACGAGATTGACCATATTTATGCAGAAAAACACGGCGGATTGACGGCTGACGAAAATCTTTGTTTAAGCTGTTTCGACTGCAATCGTACTAAAGGAAGTGATCTTTGTTCACTTGATGCCGAAACAGGTGAAATTGTCACTTTGTTTCATCCACGCCGCGATGAGTGGGTTAACCATTTTAAAAATAATGCTGGCGAGATTACGGGGCTAACGCCGAAAGGGAGAGCAACCCTGCGTTCACTCAACATCAACGATACTGAACGGATTGTGGAACGTGAAGACCTCGCTCGAATCGGCGCTTATCCATAAATTTATATGGTATGCGGGTCGAAGTCTTCCGTCAGACTCGCGAGATACTCCGTGTGGGCTTCATCTGCTAGACGATTTAAAACGTCTTGCGTGTCGGCAAAGGTTTTATCCCAAAGCGCGTCATAAAGTGCTATAGCATCCTGTAAGAGTGCATGGACAACATCCTCCGGTGCTGCTAATCCGCGTTCTTGCGCCAATGCCTCGACAAGCGCGTGTTCTTCTTCGGTCAAAGTGAGTGTAACCGTTTGGGGGGAAGTCATTATTTTCACCTTATCTCTATCGTTGCACCATTATAATCGTGCCACCAATTTTTTCGCTTCTTCGAGGAGCGGCGCAGGCCAATTTAATGTCTTACGCGTCCATTCGGCATCACGATAGCGGCTGTCCAGCCCTATGAGCATCTTCCATAAACCCACCGCCTGCTGGATGTTTCCCATTTTGTGATAGGTTATTCCCAGCCCTGCCAGCGAGAAGTTGAAAGCGGGTTCAAGATCGTAGGCTTTTTTGAAATCCGCCAGAGCCTCTTGCATTTTACCCATCGCAAAATAGGTTTCGCCCCTATTGCTGTAAGCACCAGCAAAATCAGGTTTGAGATAGATGGCCTGATCGTAATCGTCAATTGCTCTGGACGTGTTGCTTTTAACAGCGTGGACAACACCCCGATTGTTATAAGCGAGGGTAAAATCAGGTTTGAGGAGGATAGCCTGATCGTAATCGACTATCGCAAGATCATAATCGCCTTGGGCAGCGCGGACAGCGCCCCGGTTCACATAAGCAACGGCATAGTCAGGTTTGAGGAGGATGGCTTGACTGTAATCGGCGATAGCTTTGTCATAATCCTTCTGTTCATGCGCTTGATACGCCCGCTCGAAATATTCTTCCGCACTCAACTGATTCTCGGTCACATCGGGTTGGCTTGCGGCTTCGGCCTTTTTCTCTTCAACAACGCTTGCTCGGGCGGTGGCGTGGGGTGTAACACGGCATCTAAGGGAGTATTTAAGAAGCCATTTCGAACTTTTGTCATTGCATCTTCGAAAAAACCTTTTGGGAAATGTTGAGCGTTATATTTTTTTGAGTAACTCTAACTTCCCTGTGAAATGCTTATTTGCCTCCAAAAAATCGAACTCATCAAAAGTGAGTGGGATAACATTCCGTTCATACTCAAGTGCATGTTCGATTTCGCGCCGCAGCCAATCGCCCGGCTCGTTGCAGCGCTCTAAAGCACTTGGTGTCAAAATTAAAATAAAGTGCGCTCGTGCCGCGATCTGATTCAAAATGACCTGCCCAAAATCGCCAGATTTGATGCTTTCATAATCAAAAAACACGTCGTAGTCATGTGAAGTCAGATTCTGATATACCGCCAGCGCTGTATAATAATTCGTCCGGCGGTAGCTGATAAAGACGGTCTTCTCGATCTTCGACATAGCGCGGCTGTTCCTTTGGGACATACGTTATCTACTGCGTTATTATCGCGTGAAGTGCGGCGGGTTGTCAATTAAATGAAGGGCTTGAGTAAAAATATTGCTGTTGTCCACTATTAGTCATTTTGTAATTCTTCAAGCCACGCCTCAATAATGCCAAGCTGCGGCAAATCGTTCTCCTCGAAGAATCCGCGTACGTCCTCAAGCTGCCCTTGATCGCTGAATACACGAGAGAGATTGGCTTGCATCAGGTTATTACCCGCTTCATCATAAAATTGGTCGTGCAGATCATCAACCTGCTGAAGCACAGCATAAGCGCGCTCATCCTCCAGCGTGAGCCACACACTGGCGAGGTTATGCAGGCTGACGGTCAATTCCCAGGGATGATTCAAGGCCAGATTGACCGCCACCCCGTTTTCAAAGGCTTCTGCTGCGCTCGCCAGATCACCCAGTGCCGCCGTCAATAAGCCAACAATGGAGGCGAGATTCGCCAGAAGGTCTTGATTTTCGGTCTGCTGGGCGGCCTCCACCAATGCGCTGACCGCGCCCCAAGGGTCGTCATTATTGGCGGCATCGCAAGCCGCCACCAGCGTTTCGTGCGCGGGATCATCTTGCATCGAATCGGCTAAACCACACGGGCCGCCATCCCACGCCCGCCAATCCAGCAGCAGCACCGCCGGGTCGGGATCGCCAAAAACCGGCGTGAGGGCTGCCGAATCTACTGTAATATCGCCCACATCATCCAAGATGTAGACCCGAAATTCATTGGCGCTCACCTGATTGCTGATCTGTCCATCGGCGCTGTACATCACGGCGCTGACCTCGGCGCGGACTTCAAACTGCGTGATGTCCTCCCGATAAAGGCCGACCACCGTTGACTCTTCGGTGTTGAAGGGTACGGTTTGGGTAATGAGATTGCTTTCCGTCTGGTCATAAAGCTCCCATGCCGCGTCCGGCGCATAACGTACATACACATTCAGCCGCAGTTGAGCGCTGCTGCGGAGGGCGGCGTACCAGATGGCATCATAATCGACGGATAACTGTGCGGTACGATATTGCAGCAGATAAATATCGGGCTGATCGGGCTGCATAAAGAGTTCGGCGTGAGCATTATCGGGATCGGTAAAGGTCAGGCGCGGGGCAGCTTGTATGCGTGTAATGCCCCAATCAGGATAGGCCGAGTTAGGGATTTCGGGCAATGTTGGTGTGGGTGGGATGGGTTCTTCCACCACAACTCGCACACCACATCCGGCGAGAAGGAATAGACCTAATACCATAAGGACTTTCGCCCGCTTGCCTGCCCTCACCCTAAATCCCTCTCCCCAAAGTAGAGGGACTTGAATACATTTTTTGGATTTCTTCCCTTCGCCATGAGGGAGAAAGAGTGGGGGGATGAGGGCTAATCGGTTTCGCATGGTTATGAATTCCTCGGTAACACGAGCATCATCGTTGTGCCTTTGCCGACTGTACTTTCGACAGAAATTTCGCCGCCGTGCAGTTCGGCAATTTTTTTGACAATCGACAAGCCTAAACCGCTGCCAAGTGTGTCTTTGGCGCGTAGGCTGCCTTCTTTGGGGCGCACCCGCACCAATGCCTCAAAAATCCGATCTGGCAGATAATCGGGCGGGATGCCTTCGCCTGTATCGGCGACCTTAATCAGGTAATGGGTGGCGGTTGGCTCCAACATGAGACGGATGATCGCTCCAGACTGCGAGTATTTGAGGCTATTATCCACCAGATTGCCCAAGGCGCGTACTAGCAAATCGTGATCGGCCTCCAGCGGCGCAGGTGTGGACGGCTTTTCTACTTCAATCGTTTTATCTTCGCGGATGGCACGTTCATCGTACTGAAAAAATACATTGTCGATGATATCGCCGAGATCAATCGGCTCTTTCATCGGCGGTACGTAAGACAGACGCGCATCGAACAGGATGCTATCGACGAGGCGCGTGAGGCGCTGCGCTTCATTTTCAATGGTGGTGGCGGTGTATTCGTAAGCGGTTGCATCCATATCCGGCGCGGCGCGTAAATTTCCGGCGTGGGCGATAATGGCCGCCAGCGGATTTCGCATATCGTGGACGATGCGGCGGATGTAACGCTCATAAAAATTGCTCTGGTCAGCATCATTTTGCATGGGGCGGCTGATGAGGCTGATAGAGCCATCCGCCAGCGGCGCGGCCTGCACGTTCACGCGCTGGGTTTCATCAATCACGAGGCTCTGGCTGGCGACCCCTTGTGTTTCGGCTGCTCGGCGCAAAAGTCGGGTGATTTCCGTCTGGAATTGGTCGCTTTTGAGTAGCGTGCGTTCAGCGGTTGCGTTGGCATACTGTAAATTCAGCCGCCAATCATAGAGCGCTACGCCCTCATTCAATTGGTCACTGAGTAAACCGAGCAACTGTTGTTGGCGATAGTGAGCATTACGAGTCTGCCGCCGCCGCCGCCCAACTAAGATGAGGATGACGACTGTTCCGATGAGCGCCAAAAATAACCACAGCGCCGCGCCATCCGCCACTACCCGAATTTCAATCGGTGGCTGACGGACGGTATCGCTACCCAAGAAAATGTCGGGTGTCAGCACCCAGAGTGTAAACAGCAGCAATGGGATACCAAATCGTCCCCGTAATGCCCGTCCTTTTTTGGAAGGGATCGCCGCGCCACGCCAGCCAATCCGCACACACGCCCATAATGAAATCGTCAGCGCAAAGAATAACCATAAAAAGGCGGCTGGTGAACGGGCATGAATAATGATGAGTCCGGTGGGCAAGCGATACCCAAGGATGAGCGCCCAAGGGACAACCATCCACAAGAAGACTAACGTTAAAGGGGCGAAAAAAGGAAGACGGCGCATAGAAAAGTTAACAGTGATTAGTGATTAGTTTTTAGTGATTAGTTGTTAGTCAATAAAGTTGGAAGTTACACACTTAAGCGGCGTTTTCGGTAGGAGCGACTCGGCGAGTCGCTCCTACAAAAGGCCACCACCTGCATAAAGTAGGCTTGCGAAAGTAAATGGAAGAAGATTTAACCACAGAGCGCACGGACAACACAGAGATTTAAGTTCAAATTCTTGGTGGTTCAAAGATTTCCCTTTACTTACATCAGTTTACTATAAGGTGAATGCGTAACGTCTATAGAACGCTGCGTGTGAATGAGTCTTGGTTTCGTCGCTTAGGTGGTTCATGTTTTGCCCATATTATTTACCAATCACTAAAAACTAACGACTAAATACTCAATCTGTAGCCTGTGCCGTGTACGGTTTCGATCAACTCATCGCGGCCTAAGCGCAGCTTGCGGCGCAGCGCGGCGATATGACGGTCTACCGTGCGCGGATACCCGACCCACTCATAGCCCCAGACTTGATCGAGCAACTGCTCTCGCGTCCATTCCCGATTGGGGCTGCGAACAAGAAACGTGAGCAGCGCGAATTCAATCGGCGTGAGATCGATTTCCTGTCCGCCGCGCACCACGCGATAATGCAGCAGATCAATCTCAATATCCTCGACTTTAAGCACAGCCTCGGCGGTGCTGCCTTGTCCACTCATCGCCCGCGCCGCATCTCTGCGAATCAACGCGACGGCATTCAAGGTGGTGCGAATCTGGCTGATGAGAGCATTCGCATCCCAGGGCTTGGTGATAAAGGCAATCGCGCCTTGCCCCAAACTTTCGATCTGCCATTCGGTGTACGAGGTCAGCATAATGACCGGGACGAACTGCTCTAAGGCGCGGATGCTCCGCAGCACATCGAGACCGCTCATGCTGTTGGTGCTGGATTCGTCTAATACCACATCCAAAAGCACCAGATCAGGAAGTTGTTCGCGCATGGAAATCAGCGATGTGCGCCCGTCCACCGCTTCGCGCACGGTGAATCCCGCCCGCCCCAGCAGAGTCGCTAGGGCGGAACGAATGGGTTCTTCATCATCAACGACAAGTATCAGCGGTTTATCGGTCATGCGTTGATTATAGGGCTAATTCACGGTGTAGGCGATAATCGTCTCGTTTGGCAAATCCACCGTCGCCTGTGCCAGCGGTTGATCGCCGATCATAAAGTTCACAATCCAGATCGCCCCAGTTTCGGGATCGACCAATTCCGCCGTCGCCGTCCAATCGGGATGCAGGCGTGTCGCCGCCGCGATCTCTGGCTGTGCGAAGGCAATGGCAATGGCTTGGGCTTTAGAGCCAGCTTCCCAATCTTCGTAGGATAAGACATCATTAAAGCCGATGAAAAGCAGGGAAGGATTATCGAGGGCGGAAGGGTTTTTGTCTTCAAACTGGACGACAGCATAGATAGAGTCAACACTGCGATCAATATAAACCCCCCACCAGCGATTATCGCCATCATACTCGATATAAAGATAATCTTCCTCGTTCAGCTCGCCCAACAGGTCTTGAATTTCATCGTTGCTGCTCAAAAATTCACGAATTGGTTCTTGTACCGCGTTAACCTGCTCTGTGGTCGCCTCATAATGCGTTTCGTAGAGATAAACCTGCTCCCGCGCCGGACTCACATCCGCCCAGCCCATATCCTCGCCATTTTCTTCCCAAAACTGCACATGCCAGATGCCGTAAACGTTAAAGGTATCAAACGCACGTGCGCTCCAACCAGGACGATCTGCCAACACATCGGCAAAGGCTTCGTGCGCCGCCGCCACATCAATCGCATCCTGCGCGGTGTAGGTATCCTGTGCCGTGACTTGGTTCAAGGTCGGCGCAAAGATTGCCGCCGCGAGGACAAATAATCCGATGATGAAACTGATAAAAAATGCTTTCTTACGCATGATATACCCTCCGTAATTACTCTGCTTTCGCCATCCTGATGGGCGAAAAACGCGGTTGTTCGATCTCTTGTTCTGCACTACTTCTCCCGATGGTGTGGCGAGAAGGCGACACTGCGCTGCTTTCGGTTGTCTGACGTGTTTTTCGTGCCTTAGCACACAGGCCGAGCCTACAGCCCGCGCACAGCGTTTTGGTTGTTGTCAGTTCGGTGTTCAAGGTCATGATCGGCCTCTTTGATCTGTAAACTTCGGTGATTGATTTTTAGTTGTAGGGCTTTCGCTCATTTGCCCTCACCCTAAATCCCTCTCCCAAAAGTAGAGGGACTTAAATGCAAGTTTTTCTCTTCTCCCCTTCGCCATGAGGGAGAAGGGGTTGGGGGATGAAGGCTAAAGCAAGAGTCTTTACATCTATTTATCGCGCGCGAATGATACCCGGCAGATTCGCCACATAATCCGGGAAAATCCGATCAACTGCCGGATTGCCCAGCCGCCCAACCAGAATTTCCGTCAGCACGTCGCGGTAATCCGTCGTCACCGCCAGATCGCCCTCGTCCAGCATATCGTCGCTCAGGCCGACCCAACGTGAATACGTGCCGCCTGTTACGCCGCCGCCCATCACAAACATGCAGTTGCCATGCCCGTGATCGGTGCCTGCGCTGCCGTTTTCTTCCACACGCCGCCCAAATTCGCTCATGCTGACGACAGTGACGTTGCTCATGTAATCGCGCAAGTCGGCATAAAACGCCGCCATCCCCTGCCCGAAATCGCTCAACAATCCGGCAAGCTGTCCATCCGAACCGCCTTGATCTTCATGAGTATCCCAGCCGCCGATGTCAACGCAGGCCACTTCCAGCCCTACTTCGGCCTTAATCAACTGCGCGATTTGCTTTAAGCCCATGCCGAAATCGCTGTCGGGATATTCTGCCGCATTTGCCGGAACGTATTCAGACTCATTCAACTGCGCCATCAGTTCCATCGTCGCAAAGACCTCGCCCGCTTGAGCGCCGATCATATCCGTCGGTGCTTGGATGCTATACAAGCTGGAAAGGGTGCGCTGAATGGTGGCGAGATGTTCTTCCCGCCCTTGCAGATGAAAATCCGCGATGGATTTTAGGGCTATTGCTGAAACCGGGCCGCGCAGTGATCCTTGTACCATCGTCCCCATGCCAATAGCGCGGAAGGGCGAGTCATTTTGCCATGAAGCCGTTTCTAAATGGCGGTTGACCCAGCCCGTCGTGGCGGTTTGCATACCGGGTGTACCGCGTTCCATATATTCCATCGCCGTGAAATGTGAACGCGAGGGATCAGGCGAACCTGCACCATGAATGACGGTCAATGCGCCTGCGTCATACACATCCTTTAGCGGGCGCAGTGCCGGATGTAGGCCGAAGAAGCCATCGAGATCAATGGCGCGATTATCGCCCGCACCGGGTTCGGGGATAGCAATCGTAGGGCGGCGGTCATAATAATTTCCGCCTTCGCCAAACGGGACGACGACGTTCAAGCCGTCCATGCCGCCGCGCTGGAAGATGACAACCATCGTATCGCGCCCACCCGCCGGAGGGATTTGTAAACGGGGCGCGAAGGCCAGACGAGGCATCCAAGCCGGAAAGAGTGATTTACTTAATCCCACTACGCCCATCGCGCCGAGGGATTGCATAAAATTGCGTCGTGAAGTTGTGTTCATAGGAGTTTATCCTTAGCTATCAGTTTTTAGTCGTTAGTTGTTAGCTTTCAGCGATTAGCCTTCAGCTATCAGCTTTTGATCGAATGGTTTCAGAGATAAAGTCAGGCATCTCAAAAGAATTTCCGTAGGGGCATGGCATACCTCTACAAAAATCCACCTGTTGTTAATGAATGTTTTTCGCCAAGACTTTCGCTCAGAGGTTATTGTTGTAAAGGGCAACACACAGGTTGCCCCTTGTGTCGAAGGGCGCACCGATGTGTGCGCCCTACGAAATCCCGACTAAAGCGAAAATCCTAAACTTTTTACTCAGCACTCATTACTCAGCACTCATTACTGGCTTAGTGCCACTGAAAGTACGGCGACGACATCAGCACACCGACCAACGTGGGCAGATAATAATTGCGGGTGTCGTGGTCAATTGTTTCATACGGATCGGTATCGTCAGCAATCGACGTAAGCACCGCTGTGCGATCTGCATCATTGAGTGCGCCGCCGAGGATGGCAACCGCCGCCGCATCCACCAGTTCGCCAATCGTCTCGGTTTGCGGGATAAGCGAATCCCACTCAAGTGACATTTCTTCCACCCAGCCTTCCGCCGTAAGCGGCATGAGCATGGCCAGATTCCAGCGGTTGAGCAGGGCGTTGGTATTGATCCACGCCCCCGCCGCATCAGGATAGCCATTGGGGGGACTCCAGTAAAACGGAAGCTGCCCCATGCCTTCCAGTTCCCAGAACAACCAAGGGATACCTGCTTCAATCGTCAGGCCGGGACGTAGCGCCCGCAGCATAGACACCATAAGGTCAAGCGGGCGGCGGAATTTTTGCCCTGCCGAGTCCATAAATTCCGGTGAGGTCAAAATGTGGCGCATCACGCGACGGATGTCGCCGTCTGTCCCCAAAAAGACGGCGGTGGTGCTGTCAATGAGGGTTTGCGGCGGCGAGTCGCTCACAAAGCGGCGGACGAGCTTCATACTGACGAAATGTGCTGTGGAAGGATGTGTCGCCAGCATGTCCAGCACTTGTAAGCCATCTTCAATGCCGCGGCCGGCGGGGAAGGTCACGCCAAGAATGGTTTTCTCGTCGGTATCGTGCATAACCATATCAAAGAAAAAGCCATCATACCAGTTTTCGCGCACCGTCCAGCCGGTCAGCGCCCGCGCTACCGCTTTAATATCATCTTCGGTATAGCCGCCGTTTACACCGAGTGTGTGCAGTTCCATTACTTCGCGGGCATAGTTTTCGTTGGGGTGTTCTTTGTTGCTGCTGTCTTGATTCAAATAGTACAGCATCGCTGGGCTTTGCGCGGAAGCGAACAATAAATCGCGGAATTTGCCGAGCGCGTGTTTGCGGACGACTTCGCGGTCATCAATAATCTTTTCCCCCACCAAATCGCCAAGCGGTACGTTAAAATGATCCGTCCAAAATTCGACCAGCACTTCATGAAGCTGGCGGTCACTGTAGGCGGCTCGATAAACCCGCGCCCACATAAAGCGCGATTCGATGGTGAACCCCACGTCGGCATCTATCTCTCGAAATAGGTCAGACGTTTCCATCGCAATAAAGGTTTCTCGGTTAAACAGTTCATCAATAAAGGGATCCGGGATCGTCTCTGGGTTGAGCTGCCAATCAATATAGCCTTCGATTCCCATCTGTTGAATGGCGGCAATATCTTCCGGGCGAATTCCCCATGTCAAGCGGTTCAAGACATGCAGTTCCGGGCTGGTACTGATGCCAGCAGCCTGAACAAGCCGCGCCCCCGACCAGCTTACTGCTGTGCCAACACTCAGACCGAGGGCAGTCATCCCGCTCATTTTCAAAAAATTACGGCGACTTACATTCATAACAATAGGCCTCCTTCTTTTACTGTCCTAAGCATAAACCGCATTTGTCGCCAGATTGTGACGTAGTTATGACGGAATCGTCACAACTCAAAAGTCCTAATGATATGTTTGCAGGATTTGATAGATCGAGAATTTTAGTTCTGCTATTTCCAATTTTTACCAATCAACTATTTGGTTCAAGCCGTTATACAGTGATATGATTGTGTCATTAGGAGATAAGGCATTTATGGCAACAACTGAACATACGATCAATGCCGCAATCGCTGGATTATTGAGAGAAACACGCCGTGTTTGGAGAGATTCCAATACTGTTACATCAGAAAATATAGGAATGCTGAAGGAAAGCAATGCGCGGCCTGATATTCTGGTTATAGAACAAAATGTTTCGCCTGTCGTGATAGAAACTGAGGTTTTACTAGCGACAACGGTTGAAGCAGAAGCGCTATCGCGTCTTGGCAAACAGTTGCGTACTGCGGGTAGTCCAGGAAGAACAATTTTGTCTTCTATTGCCGTGCGTTTGCCCAGAAGACTGCGAGACAAGCAGGGAGACTCTTTAAAAGATGAATTGGCAACAGCCAATGATATAGAAATAGCGCTTTATACAGGCAGCGATCCATCTACTTATTCTCGCTGGCCGTATTCTGGTTGGATTCTGGGGAGCATCGCCGACCTTTCAATCCTTGTGCAATCAGCATCTATTCCACCCAGTGTTATCGACGCAGCAGCAGATCAACTTATCACTGGGGTTAGCGAGGCAGCATACGCGTTGGGGGAAATGGTCAAGGCGCATCCCGGTTTAATTCACGGCATTAGCGAACTCTTGCATCAGGAAGATGGTCCACAGACCCGACGGATGGCGATGACCATCCTAGCCAATGCCTTCATGTTTCATGAAAACTTAGCGGGCGGGGAAGGCGAATTGGCAGATGTCCGTTCCCTTGCACAACTTAAGAGCGCGAATGATGGCCTTAGAAAAATGGCCGTTGGCGATGAATGGCAGAAAATACTTAAAGTCAATTACTGGCCCATTTTTGACATCGCCCGGCGCATTCTCGCCATGCTTCCACCGGCAAATAGTCAGATGATTATCGAGGGACTAGCCGCAACCGCTGAAAGGCTGATTCAGAACCAATTGATGCGTTCACACGACCTTACGGGGGCTGTCTTTCAGCGCTTAATTGCCGATAGAAAATTCCTTGCTGCCTATTACACTACGCCAGCCTCAGCCGCGCTGCTGATCGGACTGGCGATTACGCCGGACTCGCTGCCAGCAGGTAGGGCGTGGTCGAATCCAGAAGATATGAAAGCACTGCGGATTGCCGACTTTGCTTGTGGTACGGGTACTCTCCTTTCCAGTGCCTATCAACGGATAAGTCAGCTTCATGAGCTTGCAGGCGGCGATGCCGAAGCAATTCATCCACAGATGATGGCAACTGGGTTGGTAGGCTGCGATGTTTTGCCTGCTGCCGCCCATCTAACGGCATCTATGTTAGCTGGCTCACATCCCACCATAAAGTATGAGCAAAGCTCTGTGTTGACCGTCGCTTACGGCAAACAGCCTGATGGGGATATTGCGCTTGGGTCATTAAATTTATTAGATGCTCAAGGAAGACTTGACATCATTTCTAATACGGCTACCGCTAAGGCACTCGAAGGCACAGGCACAGCGGAGAAAAATACTTGGCGTTCTCTGCCTCATGCCTCCTTTGATATGGTGATTATGAATCCGCCGTTTACCCGTGCCACTAACCATGAGGGACAACATGCAAACGTACCGAATCCAATGTTTGCGGCTTTCAGTTCCAGTAAGGAAGAGCAAACGTTGATGGGAAAAGCGGCAGAGCGTTTAACTAAAGGTACAAGCGCTCACGGTAATGCAGGTGAAGCTTCGATGTTTTTGGCTCTAGCTGAGAGTAAGTTAAAACCCGGCGGGACATTAGCTCTTGTAATGCCTCTTACACTTTTATCAGGCTCCTCGTGGGAGAAATCTCGTGCGCTTTTATACAAGGAATATAGCAACTTAATTGTGGTCACGATTGCTAGTACAGGCAGTAAGGATATGTCGTTCTCGGCTGATACCGGAATGGGCGAGTGTCTTATTAGTGGTCGTAGAGCTAAGAGCGATGGTAAAAGAGCTATTTTTGTGATTCTTAATAAATCGCCAGCTTATCCCATTGTTGGGGCAACCGCAGCAGAACAAGTTCATAAACTCATTGCTGGTAATAATATCCGATGTCTTGAGGATGGTCCCATTGGGGGCAATCCTCTCAAGTTTGGAAATGATATTATTGCCCAAGTATTGGACGCACCTTTACCCGAATCCGGCACTTGGAACTTGATTCGTATTGCAGATCTTTCGCTGGCACAAACAGCCTACCAATTAATTGGTAAAAATCGCATTTGGTTACCAACGATGCAGAGTCAGAATGCGATCCCATTATCTTTAACCACGATTGGTCGTATCGGGAAAATTGGGCCATATCACTTGGACGTTAGCAAAAAGAACAGTGATGGAAGCATTAGAGGGCCATTTGAGTTAAGTCCCTTACGAGGCAATAACATTCCGACCTACCCAATCCTCTGGTCTCACGATGCCGATAGGGAGCGTACAATGGTGTTTGAAGCAGATCACGACGGGTTGCCTTATCGTGTAACATCGCCTGATGAGCAGACGAACATCAATCGTAAAGTAGAGCGTGTATGGAATACCGCCTCTCATTGTCATGCAAATTTGGATTTTCGGTTTAACAGTCAATCAACGGCGATGCAATTTACCTCTCGCAAAACGATTGGTGGGCGGGCATGGTTGTCTGTTCAACTGCCAACAATTGAGCATGAAAAGGTATTGGTGCTATGGATGAACACTTCATTTGGACTGCTCATTTATTGGTGGCACGCCTCTAGGCAGCAATCGGGTAGAGGAATTATCACGAAGGAAACTTTACATACCTTACCTATACTGGATGTAACTGCTCTTACACCAGATCAGCTTGCGAAAACAGTAAAATTATTCGATGAGATGAGCCAAAAGCCGCTTTTGACATTTCATCAACTTGATAAAGACCCCATCCGCAAAGAATTGGATGAACGGTTTGGGCGAGAGGTGCTGGGCTTACCAGAGCATATTCTCGCGCCTAGCGGATCACTTGACCTATTGCGGATGAAACTCAGCCGAGAGCCTTCGATACGCGGAGGGAAGAAGGATTGAGGATAAGGGCGAAGCAGACTTCGCCCTATTTACGCTTTAGATCTTACTGCTTTTGCGCCAGAACAGCGGGATTGCACACGTTGGCATATTCGCCTTTGGTGAGCGCATCAATAACCAAGTGTGCCGCGTCAACGCCCACATTGACCTGTGCGTCCGACGTGCTGGCGGCGAGGTGCGGCGTGTCGATGACATTCGCTAACCCGACCAGCGGATGATCGGCGGGGGGCGGTTCGACGGCGTAGACATCCAGCGCCGCGCTCCCGACCTGCCCACTCTTGAGCGCGTCCGCCAGATCCGCATCATTAATCAGCGCACCCCGCGCCGCGTTGATAATACGAACCCCTTTTTTCATCTTGGCAATCGAAGCCGCGTTAATCATACCTTTGGTTTCATCTGTGATGAGGCTGTGCAAACTGATAAAATCCGCCTGGGCGTAAAGTTCGTCCAGCGAAACGAGATCAACGCCGAAATCAGCGGCGATGTCTGCCGGAATATACGGATCGTAGGCAATGACGGTCATCTCAAAAGCGAGCGCACGTTTCGCAACAGCCCGCCCGATGCGCCCGAATCCGACCAAGCCAAGTGTCTTGCCCTTAAGTTCCACGCCTGTAAACGATTTGCGATCCCATTTACCGGCCTGCATCGAAGCATGGCCTTGCGGGATAAACCGCGCCAGCGAGATCATCAATCCAATTGTCATTTCGGCGGTAGAAATCGTGTTGCCGTCGGGCGTATTGACTACGACGACACCTTTCGCCGTCGCTGCTTCCAGATCGACATTATCCACCCCTACGCCTGCTCGTGCGATGATCTTCAAATTGGCGGCGGCGTTAATCAGTTCTGCGTCGGCGGTGGTCGCGCTGCGGATGATGAGCGCATCAGCGGTTGGGATGGCGGCGAGGGTTTGCTCGCGGTTGTATGCGCCTGCCGTGATGTTGAAATCCGGCGTGGCAGTCAGGATGTCGAGGGCTTTTTTATCGACGTTATCCAGCACGAGAATGTTGTAAGTCATGTTTTTCCTTTGTCGTATGTTTGATGATAGAACCCGTCAGCCGAGCCTATTCGCAGAGATGTCCTTGTGGATCATATCGAGGTGATGGCGTGAATTTTACATGGGTGCTGTATCGGTTGCAATAAACAACCTATCTGAATTTAATCCTTCGCTGTACGCTCCATAATGAGCAAATCGCACAAATCGCAGTCGAAGTAATCACAAAATGCTTCCAACACAGGCGTTTCGAACTTTGTGACCTCATTCCGCAGCCAACGATTTACCGTTGGGACAGAAATCTCTGTTTTTAACGCTATTTCGCTGGTACGAATGCGGCGTTGCTCCCGTTTTTCTTTTTCGGCAAGCAGTGTTAGGAAATTGTTACGTAACTTAGATGCCAATTTGTTGACCTTTTATTTCAACGGTGTTATTCTTTTTGATAAGCTAGTGTTCTAAATAGTAAACAACCTTATATACTGCTTTTTGCTGAGGAGTGATTCTATATGTCTACTTCTATTCTGTCCACTTTGCCTAATGCCGGAAGTCAGGATCAGCGTCAACTGCCGTTGATCGTCGCGGAAAAATGGGGGTTTCCACTCGCCTTTGTGGAAACTGAAGACGGTGTTTTTTATGCGATTCAAGATTGGATTAAAGGTTTGACCAGCGCCGAAA
>Ga0209490_10002197_pt1 | contig 18593 bp, 16 predicted proteins | sample MAT06_FD_187209 | JGI IMG/M metagenome (GOLD analysis project Ga0209490, IMG submission 187209) | Freshwater microbial communities from Lake Fryxell liftoff mats and glacier meltwater in Antarctica - MAT-06 (SPAdes) (version 2) | ecosystem: Environmental > Aquatic > Freshwater > Ice > Liftoff... | reverse complement strand
CAACCAAATTTTCTTTAGTTGCTTCTTCCATCTGATCCATCATCCCAAAATCGATATAAGCCATGCGGCCATCTGCTAAAGCAAACAGATTTCCCGGATGGGGGTCAGCGTGAAAAAATCCGTGTTCTAACAACTGCCGCAAACCGCTGCGGACTCCGACTTCAATTAAAGTATCGGTATCCAAACCTGCGGCTTTAACACGTTCGATATCTGTCAGCTTGATACCGTCAATCCATTCGAGAGTCAGAACGCATTTTGCAGTATAGCGCCAGTAAATACTCGGAACTTTTACGGTTGGGTCATCGGCAAAATTTGTCGCAAATTTCTCCGCATTTCGCCCTTCATTGATATAATCAATTTCCTCGAATAGTTTAATACCGAATTCATCGACTATTAAACTGAGGTCGTGACCGAGATTCAATGGCAGCAAGGGGCCAATCCATCCAGCAGCCCAGCGCATTAAGTAAAGGTCAAGGCTCAAGATTGGCAGCAAATTCGGTCGCTGAACTTTAACTGCTACTTCTTCTCCGGTCATTAGACGAGCTTTATACACTTGACCGAGACTGGCGGCGGCGACAGGTTCGGGTGATATCTCGCTGTACATTTCGCTAATTTTGCGATCGAGTTCAGCTTCAATAATCTTGAAAGCTAAAGCCGAGTCAAAGGGCGGCAATTGATCCTGAAGTTTGATCAGTTCTTTGAGAAAGTCTTTGCGGATTAAGTCTGGTCTAGTAGAAAGGGCTTGCCCGACTTTAATGAAAGTGGGGCCCAAGCGAGTGAGTATTTGTCGTAGGTGGGCGGCGCGTTCCGGCTGGTGTGCTGCGACTTCGTGCTGCCAACTATCCCAGAGCATCCCGATGACAAAGCCTCCGAAAGACCAAATAACGGTAATTGCTCGCCAAATTGCTTTCCAAGGACGGTTGCGGTAATATTGAGCGATCGCTTGTGGATCGTAGCGTCTAGCCTGAGTGAATTGATACTGAGGCACTCGTTTATTTTCCTCTGATTTTATGAAAATTACAGGTTAAATTGAGAATTGGGCATCGGGCATCGGGCATCGGGCATCGGGCATCAGGCATTGGGGATGGGAAGCCGAAAGTTCAAACATTCTTTATTCTTCCTTTTTCCTTCTTCAGGCTTGACTTCTTCCTTCTTCCTTCTTCCTTCTTCCTTCTTCCTTCTTCCTTCTTCTTCATTGACCGATCGCAAATCTTAGGCGAGCGGAAAATGCACCCGTTGCAGGCGGATTGCCAGCCTAAATTTGTTTCTTTTCATTAAATATAGTACATAAAAGTACAAGTGATCGGTCAAAATACTTAACAGATTTCCCCGATCGCGGAAACAGTACGGCACTGCAACGCTGTAATTCCTATGTCAGGAAAGCGTTTTTGTCGAGGAAGGCGATCGCACGAAGCTACTAGATGCTATCCGCCCTGTGCCAAACAATCTTTCAGCCCATAAATCGCCCGCTCTTGTTGATCCCTGGTCAGTTCCGGGAACATCGGCAAAGACAAGACTTCGCGACAAACTTGCTCAGCCACAGGCAAATGACCAGCTTGATAACCCAAAGATTTATAAACAGGTTGGAGGTGCAAAGGTAGCGGATAGTAAACCATCGAACCGATGCCGCATTCCTGCAACTTAATCCGCACCGAGTCTCGGAAATTGCCAGAGGAATTTGGCTCGTTTTCTTGACTTTTCAGCCGGATTGTGTATTGATTCCAAACTCCCTTGGCAGCCGGCAACTCTTTGGGGACTGCAACTCCGGGCACGCGGGAGAGAAATTCGCCATAAACTGTCGCGATCGATCGCCGTTGGGAGTTCCAACCGTCGAGATACCGCAATTTAATGCTGAGAATCACCGCTTGTAGGGCATCTAAGCGGCTGTTGTAACCGATTTCCTCATAGAAATACCTAGAAGACTGTCCGTGTTCCTTGAGCATTCGCATGGAAGCTGCGAGGGCCCGATCGTTTGTCGTCACAGCGCCGCCGTCACCGCAAGCGCCTAAGTTTTTGGTCGGATAAAAGCTAAAACAGCCGACATGGCCGATGCTGCCGACTTTTCGAGACTGCCACTGGGCGCCGACAGACTGGGCGCAATCTTCGATTACGGCTAAATTATGCTTGGTGGCAATTTCCATCAACCGAGTCATGTCTGTGGGTTGTCCGAAGATATGAACCGGCATAATTGCCTTAGTTTTTTCGGTAATTGCCGCTTCGATGAGTTCGACATCCAGATTCAAAGTCGCGCTGTCAATATCGACAAACACGGGAGTTGCACCCACAGCGCTAATTGTCTCAGCCGAAGCGAAAAAGGTAAAAGGAGTGGTAATCACTTCATCGCCGGGGCCAATTTTGAGGGCTCGCAAGGCCAAAATCAGGGCATCGGTGCCGGAGTTGCAGCCAACGCACTCGGAAACGCCCGTGTAGTCGGCGAACTCTCGTTCAAAACTCTTCACCGCCGGGCCGCCGATGTAGCCGCCAGAGGCGAGCACTTTTTGTACCGCAGCGCTGATCTCGTCGCCAATCTGGGCGTACTGCTGGGTTAAGTCGAGGGGGGGAACGTTATTCACTCTTGACACCACAAATTGCAACCATCATCAAAGCAAATTTTTACAGTAAAAATGTTTTTCAGAAACCTTTATTCAAATATCTTATAGTTGGACGGGCAAACAATCACTTTATCGAAAGGGTGCGCGTGTGTTAATTCAGCTAGATTTTACGGATTTGGGTTGGGCTTTGGGGATGGTGGCGATCGCGATCGGGCTTTCGGCGTGGCAGGGATTGGGGCTGGAGGGGTCGATCGCGATCGCCGCCGGCCGCACCCTGATCCAGCTAGTCGGAGTCGGCTACGTGCTCGCAGTAGTATTTGCGCCGGAGGGAAAAAATCCTTGGCTGGTGCTAGCATTTTTAGCAATCATGGTGACAACAGCTAGCATGGTTGCCACCAACCGGATCAGCAAAAAAATTAAGAATTTATTACCCTTAGTTTCGGGATCGATTTTGATCGGCACGGCCTTAACTTTAGCTTATACAAATTTGCTAATTTTGCAACCTGAGCCTTGGTACGAACCGCAATACCTGATTCCTCTAGCGGGGATGATTTTGGGCAATGCGATGAATGCAGGTGCGATCGCGGGTGAAAGACTTGTCAGTACAGTTAATAGCAGCCAGTTAGAAATAGAAACTCATTTGAGTTTGGGTTCAACCCCACAACAAGCTGTAAAGCAATATCGAAAAGAGGCAATTAAAGCTGGATTAATCCCGATATTAAATACAATGACAGTCGTCGGAATCGTGACTTTGCCCGGTATGATGACAGGTCAAATGCTTAGCGGTGTCAGTCCTCTGGATGCGGCATCTTATCAAATTTTAATTATGTTTGTGTTAGCGCTGGCAACTTTAATCGCAACTCTGCTATTGACTGAGGGATTGTGTCGCAGGTTTTTCAATCAAGATGCACAGTTGATTAAATGGTAATTGGGCATTGGGCATTGGGCATTGGGCATTGATAATTGGGAATTGGTAATTGGGCATGGGGAATTGGTAATATGATGTAGGTAGGAACTTGCATTTGGCATGATTTTTTTGAACAGGCAAGATGCCTGTTCCACAAAGAGTGAGCTTATCTTGTGGGGTGTGCTTCTAGCCCGCCCTGCCCTAATTCAGGAGAATAACCATGATTCAAATAGCAACTAAAACACTAACGTTTGAAGAATTTGCGGAATGGAAGCCAGAAAACGGACGTTATGAACTACACAATGGAGAAATTTTTGAAATGTCACAGCCAATAGGAGACCATGAAGAAGTTATCAGTTTTTTAGGCTCAGAGTTAAATGCTGAGTCCAGAAGGCTAAAACTTCCGTACATTTTTCCCAAACAAGCATTAGTTAAGAATATCGAAAGTGGCTCTGCTTATTCTCCAGATATTTTGATATTAAGTCGCCCCAATTTAGCATCAGAACCTCTGTGGAAAAAATTCTCCACTGTGACTCAAGGAGCATCAATTCCGCTGGTTGTGGAAGTCGTCAGTACGAATTGGCAAGATGACTACATCAAAAAAGTAGGTGAATACGAACTAATTGGGATTCCTGAATACTGGATTGTGGATGATCTCGGTTTGGGCGGCCGCAGATTTATTGGTAATCCTAAGCAACCGACTATTTCGATTTATCAGTTGATTGATGGCGAGTATGAAATTAGTCAATTTCGGGGAGATGACAGGATTGAGTCGCCAACTTTCCCAGAGTTGAATTTGACGGCGCAACAAATTTTTCAGGCTGGATTGACTGCGGCTGAAATTTCTGGAAATACCGATATCGGGTAGGGACACGGCAATGCCGTGTCCTGTATTTCATCGCTCTTTTACTCAGCAGATCCAATGATGGAAATTAATCGTTCCTCGATTTCATCAATATAGGCTGTTAACCCTGTCTGAACACCTTTTTTTCGCAGAATTTCCAGATCCGTGTCTTCCCAGCACTGTTGTTCGCGTTCCATCTTGCCACCTGTGAGCTTTTCCACAACAATTTTAGGATTTCTAATGCGATCGGGTTCTGTCAATGAGTTAGAGCGTAATCTGTGTGATTCTTCGCAAGGATTAAACGTCAATTCGGTGGTTATCTGTTGAAGAATTCGCGTTTCCTCTTGATTAGATGGAATAAACCCATTCAACACCCAGGATTCCCGCATTCTGTCGGCTGTACCAATAATAATGGCTAATTGAGTTTGTTGATTTATCTGTTCTGAACGTACTTGCTCGATATGTTTTTTTCGCTCAGGTTGATTGTCTAAATCACGAATGAAAATAACAGCTTTAATCTCTCTTTTTTGTTTGTATTGTAGAAAGCTGATTAACTTGATGATTTTATTAGCTGATTGACCATCACTTTTGAATTTGCCATTGGATCTGATGGTGGGAAACTTGAATTGATCGGCAAGACGTTTAGTTATATCATCGATATTTTTCCAGCAAGAATTCTCTGTGTCACCTTCTAAACCACTCCATTGATATAGATGTTGCAGCATCTCAGGGTCTAACCAATCAATTTTTTGCACTAAAGTGCGATCGGCTAATTTAGTAGCGGTTCGTGCGTCGGCGCTACTTTCGACAATCACCACAAACTCAATCATTGATTTCCCCTGCCACCACCCAATCTTCTCCCTCCGCATCCCAGAATTCTCCGGTGGTCAAAGTTTGTTTTGCCCATTCGACATCAGGATGTTCATCTAATCTTTTGCAACGAGTAACACCGGAGTTGTTGTTACTTAATACATGAACTTGAGAAGGAGTAAGTTCATCGACAATGTACGGAGAATGGGTAGAAAAAATAATTTGCAGGTTGTTATTTTCTTGAATAATTTCCTTGAAAACAGCGATTAATTCTCGTTGCGCTTTTGGATGGAGTCCCTGTTCGACATCATCTAGTAACACTAAATTAGGTTGAGTTGGATTTATCAAAACAGTGAGTAATCCGAGGGCGAGCATTGTTCCTTCGCTAATCGCATGGGCTGGAATGCGCTTACCAGTATTCATGTCTAGGACAACTTCTTGCCCTGTCATTTCCTGACTTTCTTCGTAGGAGATAGATTTGCCATCAACTTCGATTAAGCGTTGGCGATTTACCATAACCTTAGCTCGTTTCACGCCTATTTCGTGTACACCTGGTACAATCCGTTTCAACATTTCTTGTAAAGATTGAAATTTATCTGGAGCTTCGTCACGAAGATAGTCTAAGGTAGGTGCTAAGCCTGAACCATCGAACTCAACTCGCGGGGTAATTGCATCGCTGTAAGCTGCTTTAGCAAGATTAGTAGCTACGAGCTTAAGATGAACTGCGTTTTTCAAAGATTGCTGAATTGGCTCTGGAGCATACATGAAGGAACTTGCCTCTCCTTGCATACTTTCCGGCTGTTTATCTGCCTCCCATGATAGTCTAGCAGACCAATAATCATTAACGTTTTGTATCCACTTATAGGAAGCTTCCCAATCATTTCGCTCTGGGTTTTTCCAATAACCACTTGCAGTAACAGACATATTATCTTGCCCAATTGTTGTAATAAATTGAGGCGCTCTTTCATGCTGAAAAATATTGTCAAATGATGAATTAGCAAGCCGACTGAGATAATGCAATGCTTGCAAAACTGATGTTTTACCAGAACTGTTTTGTCCTACGAGTGCGTGTAGGCGTGAAGTGTCAAAATTAAGTTCTGTATCTTTATGACTTTTGAAGTTATGAAGTTTTACCTTTTGTAGCATTTGATGACTAACATCCTTTTATACTTTTTGATTGCCGAAATTGTAGTGTGTGTTAACGAAGTATAACTCAATACGTTTCAGATAAAGCCGATCCCCCCTAGCCCCCCTTAAGAAGGGGGGGACAGGAAGCGATCGACATTCCTCCGTCTTAAGGGGAGCCACAGGAAGCGCTCAAAGTCCCCCTTCTTAAGGGGGATTTAGGGGGATCTGGCCTCGCATCAAAGCGAGATTTCTCAGCGGATGTTCTACTTCGGTTCGTGACTAGCAATCCGCTTGCCATCGCCATCGTACACTTGCATCGGAATTTTGGCATTATCGCCGATCGCCTCCAAGGCCTTTTGCAAAGTTTCAACGTGCTTTTGTACAGCTTGGCGAGTCTTCACAGAATTATTGTTATTTGCTTGGATAAAAGTTTGTTGCAGTTTCTGCACGTAGTCAGGAGTCACCTGCACCGCAATCAAACCTTTGCTAACAGTATAGTCGCAAATCTTCGGTTTGCCTTTGCAAGTTTTATCTAAATCCGTGCGCGCTTTTTGCAGTCTCCTTTCTTCCTGCAACCTTACTTCTGCTTCCCGCAATGAATTTGTGTAGGAATCGATTAGCGGTTTGGCTTTCTGGGAATAAGAAGTTGCCGTCGGTACTTGCTCCGCGTAACTCAAAGCTCTGCGCCAGTTTTCCGATGCTTTAAACCAGCCGTTTTTACCCTCAAAAATTCGAGCTTCGGCAGCTAAAGTCACTGCTTGAGTATAAGCATTTTCCGCAATTCCTTCCACATTTTTGCGCTCGCGTGCCTGTGAAAGCTTAGTTTCGTATTTTGGAACTAGCAATTTACCTTGTTGATAAGATTGCGTACTGCTGGGTATTTCTGATAGTATTGCGAGGGATTTTTCCCAACCTGCTTGCACTTGATCCCAAGTCTCTGCTGTCTGAGCTACTGCTTCCCGAGCTTCTGCTAGTTGGGCTGTACTTTTGGCCTCTATCAGCGTTTTTTCGGCTTGTTTTTCTGTGCTTAATTGCTTGTTTCCGCTGGCTAAATTCTTCCGGTATTCCTGTGACTTTTTCTGAGCAAACGGATAAACTGGGCTGTCTGTGGGGATTTCTCCGAGTTGGGCGATCGCGCTTTGCCACAGAGCTTGCGCTTCCTGCCAATTTGCGGCAGAATAAGGAGGATTTCCGGTTTTCCTGGCTGCTGACTCTGCGAGGCGCGCGCCATCGATCGCAGAGTTTACATTCTGACTTTGCTGGCGGTATTTTTCCAGGGCGGTTTGAGCTTCGCCGCGATGAATTGACCAAGCTGGAATCGGTTCCAAAAGGGCGATCGCCCCTTTTACCTGTTTCTGCGCTTCTTCGGGGCTGTTAGCAACCTTTGAAGTTTTCAGCGTCCTGATCGAATTGTCGCTCAACTGTTTAGCATTAGCTAGTGCAGGGCATTCTCCGATGGCACAGGGGCGGCTCAACAGGTAATAACCCCCTGCCAAAATTATCGCCGCCAAGCTGACGATTCCTGTCGCCGCCAGCACCGCCCACGGTGAATATTTTGGTGTTTGAGAAACTGTTACCGCTTCCATATCTAGCGGATTGAAGGGATTTTCTGCAAAATCTCCCGGAATTGTAGTTACCTTAAAGGCGATCGGCTCAGAATTGCTGGAACTATCCGAAAAATTGGGGAAATATTCATCGCCCCCGGCATTTTTCACCTCTGTTTCTAACGGCAAATCCTCAGCTACATCCGCTGTATCCGCCGGATTTTCTGCTAAGACTATCCCCGTTTCTGCTGCGGGTATTTCGGGTTTTTTGAATATCTCCACTGTTTTTGGTCTGGACAAAACAGGGTGGTGCATCGTAAAAGAATGGAAAGCGTAAGGCTGTTTTTGCCCAGTAATTTTGAGGCAAAGTCCAATCTGTTGAATAGATTCCGGTTCTATTTCGAGAATTGCTGCTTCTAACACCGCAAAAGTCGGTTTTGCTTTGAGAACTAAACTGCGCGGGTGTTCTCCCACAACCGTCAAAGATTCATCTCGAAAATCGCAACTGATATAAAGCGGTAAATTTTTAAATCCGGCTGCTTGCAAATGTTTCTGCAATTTTACTTCTAGAATTTGTGCGTTACTTTGTCGCTCTGCTACTGTCATGTTTTTCCTCTGTCTGATCTCACCACTTACGACTTTAGATTTGGGATGTTAGATTGTGGAACTTTCGGGATTTTTGATTTGTTCTGACCAAAGAGCACCATTTTCAATAACAGGCTTTCGGGCCTGTTCCACAAAGAGTGGATTTTTTTGTGGGGTGGATATCCTGCCCGCCCGTAAAAGGCTTATTGACCTTTGTGCAAGATATCAGTTTATTTGAACTTTGACACCGATTCATTCTAAATCTTAACTCTCAAATCTCAACTTGCAAGGCTTCTCCATAACTTTCGCTGTAATAAACTTGAGTTATGTCAAAACGTCCACCGTATTGTTTGAAAGGTTCTGCTGCATAACCAAGCGGTAGCAAACAGCAAACATCTACTTCTTCGGGAATTTGAAAGGCTTCTTTGACCTTGATGGCTGCAAAACCTTCCATCGGACAACTGTCAACTCCAAAGCTTTGAGCTGCCAGCATTAAATGAGCTACTGCGAGCATTGTATGCCTGTTTGTCCAAGTTTCTAGGGACTCGAAGCAGGGACGATTCTCGAACAATTGCGGGATTGCTTGCCGCAGATAATTGGCTAAGTTGTCATTCATTCCGCCTGCGGATTTACCCAATTCGATGACGGCTTCGATGTTTTCGGGTTGGGTAGCGCGCCGATCGCCACAGCAGATTAATACGACTGGCGCTTCTACCACTTGGCGCTGATCGAAAGCGCAAGTTTTTAATTTTTCCTTGCTGGCTACGTCTTGAACTACGATAAATCGCCAAGGCTGCAAGTTGAAACCAGAGGGCGATCGCACTCCCAATCGCAAAATTTCTGCCAATATTGCTGGGGGAATTCGATCGGGTTTGAAACTGCGAGCGGCCCGCCGACTTTCGATCGCTGTTTTAAAATTAATTGAAGGTTGGATTTCAATTGGCATGGGTTATTGGTTATTGGTTATTGGTTATTGGTTATTGGTTATTGGTTATTGGTTATTGGTTATTGGTTATTGGTTATTGGTTATTGGAAATTAGAACAACAAATAACAACTGCCAACTGTCAACTGCCAACTGCCAACTGTCAACTGACTTACCCCAAGCCCAACTCGCGCTTCAGCAAATTAATCGACTTAGAGCCGATATAATTTTCCGAGCATACCAGGTGCGGGGGACGAATAATATCTTCTCTGGCCGCATTGATGGCAGCTTTGACTGTAGCAAAACTCGGTTGGTCGCAAAAAATTGTTCTGGCCGATCGCACGATCGAGTTAATCTTGTAGGTATCTGACAACAAAGCCGTCATCACCAGCAAATCTTCGCCCCGGATGCTGTGAATGATCACTTCAGTCGATCGCAGCATTCCTGGGCTCAGACTGACTAAACCCAAATAACTATCTTTCGGCAAATCCCCGACTAACTTGATCTCCTGAACATAATCGTAGATGTCCACGGGAATGACTCGCACCGAACGAGGTGCCGAAATCAATTCTGCTTCTCCGATAAAATATCGGCTCGTGATCACAGTTCCCGAAGAGATTTGATCGAGAAAAATACCCAACTCTTCCATCGCTACTAACTGGATCGGAATACGCAGAGCTTGTTCGAGTTCTTTCGCCATCAACTCCCCGACGCCGATGTCTTCAGTCGGGGCTGTGACGATTACTCGCGCGCTGCACCGGAGCCGCCAGTCAATTTCGGCCAAAAATAATTCCCTCGCTTGATTGAGCGTACAGCCTTGTCCCAGAAGATGATCGAGACTTTCTTGAACTACTTTGTTGGCAAGGGGATATTGATCGAGGATTGCGGATTTGAGTTTGCTGCCGCCTTCGTGGCCTTGGGCGCGGACGTAAATCCCCGATCCAGCTTGGGCTTCTACGAGTCCGGTATTTTCTAGCTGTCGATATACTTTGCTGATGGTGTTGCGGTGCAAACCCGTCTGCATGGCTAGTTGTCTGGTGCTGGGTAAGCGATGTCCGGGCGGAAATTGTCGCGAGGCGATCGCAAATCTGATTTGATTGAATAGTTGGGTCGATGCTGGAATATCGCTATCTGTTTGAATATGAAATTGAACCATTATTAAAGGCTCCAACGACTTCAACTTAGTATTTTTATGTATGTCGAGTACCGCCCATAGGATGGCTCGGATATCTCTGTGTATAGCATAATCTGATTTGACCGATTTGCTGCGACGGTTTTGCTTAGGAATGAGAATTAAATAACTTACAATCTTTATTGTTCTTGTGGGATGGGCGGGAGAGCCCATCCCATAAACTTGTGTAAATTATTTAATTCGCGATCCTAAGCTGTTCTGGATTTAAATTGCATATCAAAAAAAATTAAACAATGAGTGAGGTGTCCCGCCCGTTCTAAATATACAATTTAAATGTGCGATCGCTTCAAAGCAAAACAGATAAGCTGTTGCGCATTTAAATAGGAAATTAGGGATGGGCTTCTAGCCCGTCCCACAAAAGTTTTATTGATTTTTGACACACAATTTAAATGTAGAACAGCTTAGATTGACCTGCATCACAGGGGATTTAAGCCCCCACCTTTAGGTGGATTGTTTTTAGGCTGGGGCTTAAATCCCCTGCCTAAAAACTTCACTGTCAACTGTCACAGGTCAACTGTCAACTGTTAAGCGATCGATATATTCCTCTAGGGACAAGGCATTGCCATGTCCCTACTACTTACGTTGAGCTGACTTAACCAGCGATTTTTAACAATTCCACATCAAAAATCAGCGTAGCATTCGGAGGAATCACTCCACCTGCACCGCGAGCACCGTAACCGAGGTCTGGAGGAATAATCAACTTGCGGCGTTCTCCAACTTTCATTGTACCGACACCTTCATCCCAGCCCTTAATTACTTGGCCCACGCCGATTTTGAACTGAAAAGGAGAATTACGATCGCGCGAACTATCAAATTTCGTGCCATCCTCCAAAGTGCCAGTGTAGTGCACGACAACCGTTTGACCAGTTTTTGGAGTCGCCCCATCACCCTCTTTCAATTCAACATATTTCAGACCTGAATCTGTGGTGACAGTTTTCTCAGTATTTTCAGTCATGTTATTGCCAGCGATAGTAGCTGGTACTTCAGGTAAATTAGCATCAGCTACTAGCAAGCTATCATCAGTGAAAGACTTCGCTGAGAGGATCTCAAGCGCAACATCGGTTAAAGGATTATTCACTTCGGCGGCAACTGCTGTGGGCACATAACCACTCATTTGAGCGACTATCAAAAACACAAAGCAAACTAGCATTACGCCCAAGCTGACCAAAATTCCTCGCAAAATTAATCCTCCTGATACTTTTAACGGCGATCTCTCAGATATCTAAGATATCTTGTACAACCAGAACTACGAAATTTTATCTGAAATTTTCTACCAAAATATGGCAGATTTCAGTTAATTTTAAAGGCAAAAGAAACAATGAAGTCAGAATGTTTGTAATTTTACCTTCTGCCTTCGATATAAGTGCTTTTTTGAGCCTTCTGCCTTCGGTTGACAATCTTATCACAAGATAGTAGCGAAGTGGTTCGCCGATTTTTCCTTAGCGCCAGTTGCGATTTTCTAGATCCCGCATCTGACGTTCGAGTCGATCGAGCCTACCGCGCAACTCATCCATTTCCGACTGTCTGGGCACACCCATATCTTGCAGGATATTCCGCAATTGCCGCTGTAACTGCGTCTCCCAATTACCCTGCTCCGACTTAAGCTGTTCCGTCATGTCATCAACAAAGGTTTTGGCTTGCTCAGGATTGATTTTGCCATCTTTGACCCATTGTTCGCTAGCTTCCTGCAATTTCTCGGCTACCAGGGAGGTAGTACCAATGCCCAGCATTACCAGTTGTTTGAGTAAGTTATTGTTATCCATAGATTTTTCCGGTTGTTTGCTCCGTAATACCCGATCGACTCAAGCCGACTGCCAAAGCTGCGAAACCATTTGTAAACTTAAAGTTACACCAGCGCTGACCGACATTTCTATTTTGAAGCATCTAGTCACCTGATGGCGAGTTCGATCGCACCAATCGGCGTTCGGAAAACCCGCTAATGAGCCCATCAACAACCTTACCCCATCACTAGCAAAATCAATGCCTGATTGCGCCCGCTGTCACCAACCTGTAGACGCCCAAGCGATTTCCTGTCCGCACTGCCAAACCCCTCTCAAGGCTTTCGGTCATCCGGGTATCCCCCTGTATCGATCGGCATCAACAGAATTTCTGTGCACTACCTGTACTTACCACGAAGACGATACCTGCAACTACCCGCAGCGTCCCAAAGCCCAAGAATGCACCCTTTATCACAACAAAGCCGAGCCGCTTGTGCCACAGATGAGCCGTTACATCAGTGGAGGCTGGCCGCAATCAATCAAAAATTGGTGTCAGCGCCATCTCGTTTGGTTGGTCTTATTAGGTTTAATTATTATTAGCATTTCCCTGTCCATTTGATATAATTGTACCAAGTCTAGAATAGATACATCACACAAAGCTTAGTAAGAGGAAGAAAAGCCTGTATTACTTGCTGCAAAAATAGGTTATACCTGCGCTGAACAATCTAAAATCGATAGATTATATCTGCGGTTGACAATCTAAAATCGGAAATCTAAAATCGGAAATCCCATGACTTCTACAATCATTTCAGATTTACCAAAACCATTTCCAGATCACACCCAATTGCCAGAGGAAGATGGAACCTTTGTGAAGAACTTTCAAGAACACCCTCAGAGCATAATTCTCACAGATTCGATCGGGCCAATTTTGGAGCTGAGACATCCCAACGGACTATATGCGATTGGTCAAGATTGCGGCATCTACTGGCGAGAAACCGAACCAGCCGAAAAAGGCGCCGAAGCCCCTGATTGGTTCTACGTTCCTGACGTACCGCCGAAAGTAAACGGTCAAAATCGCCGCTCCTACGTCCTGTGGAAAGAATTTTTATCTCCGTTAATTGCGATCGAATTTGCCTCCGGCAACGGCTCTGAGGAAAGAGACAAAACTCCTTTGTACAATGAAGATGGAGAAGTACAAAAACCAGGCAAGTTCTGGGTTTACGAGCGCATCGTCCACATACCTTTTTACGGCATCTTCGAGATCAAAACTAACAAGTTAGAAGTTTATCACTTGGCAGATAGCCGCTATCAAGAAATAGTTCCCAACGAGCGCGGGCATTATCCGATTCCGCCTTTAGGAGTGGAGTTGGGATTGTGGGAAGGCAGCTATCAGAATCAGACACAAATCTGGTTACGATGGTGGGATTCGGAGGGAAATTTGCTGCTAATTGGTTCGGAACGAGCTGAAATAGAAAAACAGCGGGCAGAACAAGCTGAGACTCAGTTAGAGCAAGCTGAGACTCAGTTAGAGCAAGTTGAGACTCAGTTAGAGCAAGCTGAGACTCAACTAGAACAGGAACGGCAGGAAAAACAGCGATTGCTCGATCGACTCCGAGCCGCCGGAATTGACCCTAACAACGTATAAACATCGACTTGAGAAACGGCGCAAAACCGAATAAACCGGGTTTTGCGCCATTTCTGCGGATCATATCAATTCCGGTTGCACCCGCATTTCAACACATAACAGGGCGGCTACAGACGATGTTACCGAAAAAATGGGTCTAAAGCCCCGTCCTTCTAGGACGGCTTTTCTAATTGAATAAGATTTCTCATCAATTCTCGCTCGTATCTTCGGCTTTGTGCGTCCAACAGATTTGCAATAATCTTCAAGCATCTTAAACTCAAACTCTTCAATTCAAAAATCAAGTCTTTTTTTCATTGTTTGTGGACGGAGATTTCCTGTACAATAGTAATATGAAACTCAGATATCGCTATCGAATTTATCCGCTCGACTCACAGAAAATCGCACTCGCTAAATTGTTCGGGTGCGTGAGAGTCGTGTGGAATGATGCGTTAGGTTTCTGCAAAGAATCTCATCAACAAGGTGAAAAATACAAGGGAGGAGTTGAACTTCAAAAACAATTTATAACTCAAGCGAAACAACTAGAAAATCGTCAATGGTTGGGAGAAGTTTCAGCTATTGCTCTGCAACAATCTATCAATGATTTAGGTCAAGCTTATCAAAACTTCTTTAATTCCTGCAACGGGAAGCGTAAAGGAAAGAAAGTTAAACCGCCTAATTTCAAGAGACGAAAATCTCAACAATCTGCTCGATTTACCAGAAACGGATTTAAAGTACATCCAGACAAAGTTTATCTAGCCAAAATTGGTAAGCTAAAAATAGTTTGGAGTCGTCCACTTCCCTCGGTTCCTTCTAGCGTGACGGTAATCAAAGATAGTGCCGATCGCTATTTTCTGAGCTTTGTAGTAGAGATTAGTCCTGTTAAATTGCCCGACAACGGTAAATCGGTCGGGATTGATTTAGGAATTATTGACTTTGCCACATTGAGTAATGGTGAAAAGGTTAAAGCACCTAAACCATTAAAGAAGAAGCTAAAACGGTTAAGAAAACTTAATCGCAATCTTTCTCGAAAACAAAAAGGCAGTAAGCGCAGAGAAAAAGCTAGGAAAAGACTGGCCTGTCTGCATGGCAAGATTAAGGATACTCGCACAGATTTTATTCAGAAGCTGTCAACTAAAATCATTCGTGAAAATCAAACGATTGTTTTAGAGGACTTGAACACATCAGGAATGATCAAAAACCGCAAATTGTCCCGTGCTATCTCAGATTTAGGATGGCGTAGTTTCCGAACTATGTTAGAAGCTAAATGCGAGATGTATGGGAGAGATTTTCGGACTATAGACAGATGGGAGCCCACTTCTCAAAGATGTTCCTGTTGTGGATGTAAAGGTGGCAAAAAAGAGCTTTCAGTTAGAGAGTGGACTTGTTTAAACTGTGGCACTCAACATGATAGAGATATCAATGCTGCGGTTAATATTCTAGTCGCCGGTGGGCAATCGGAGACTTTAAATGGACGTGGAGGAAAGCGTAAGACTGCTTTTAAAGTAGCTGCATCCGATGAAGCGTCAACCCAACCAGAATTTCGACAGTTGTCAATTTTTGATTTGTTGAAGTAGATGGAATCCCCGTCCGTTTTACGGCGGGGTGGATGTCAAAATCTTCCGTTAGCCTCCAGACTGCCGTAATCAGTTTGAGGGTCAAGCCTTCCATTGCTGTTCGCGCAGCTTTGAGGGGCGTTACTAGATTTTTGGGCGACGGCGGTTGCTTCATCTGAACAAAGCAACTCATAGAACTGAGCATAGCCGCATTGTGTCACAGCCGTCAAGATGTTAGTTGGTAACATAAATTAAGAATTTTGGCATGAGTTATGTATTCGGTATAGACGGCGGCGGAACTAAGACTATTTGTCTGTTAATGGACGAAAATAAAAATGTTTTGGGACGGGGCGAAGCAGGCCCATCAAATTATCAAACCCTGGGAATTGAGACGGCCAAACGATCGATTCAATTGGCGATCGAACAAGCAATTTTATCCGCTAACATCAAAGTCGATCGCCATTTCAACATCAAAGCAATTTGTCTGGGATTAGCAGGCGTCGGGCGTCCCAGAGATATTGAAATCGTGCAGTTTTTTGTCCAGAATTTGCAGTTAACTCACGATCTACCAATTAACCAATTATGGCAACCTCGGAATATCGTAGTTTGTAGCGACTGCGCGATCGCCCTGGTGGGAGGTATCGGCCATGATTCAGGGATTGCGGTGATTTCAGGAACCGGCTCAATTGTTTTCGGGCAAAACCGTCTAGGGGAAACTAAACGAGTCGGCGGTTGGGGATATCTTTTAGGCGATGAAGGTAGCGGATATGACATCGCAATTCGCGGTTTGCAAGCTGCTTTGAAATTCTATGACGGACGCGCAAATTATACCACACTTGCCGAAAAATTTCAAGTATATTTAGGTCTAAAAAACCTGGAAGAATTGGTAGAAGTTGTTTATCGGCGCGGTTGGGGTGTGAAAGAAATTGCAGGTTTAGCACCAATTGTCGATCGCGCGGCAGCAGAGGGCGATCGCATCGCTGATGACATTATTAATAGTGCAGTGGCAGAATTAACCTTAGCCACAAAAACAGCTATTGTAGAGCTATTTAACCAAACAGAAGATTTTGAAATTGTGACAATTGGAGGTGTGTGGGGTAGCGAGGTAAATTGCCGGGGTAGGTTTGAAGCTGCAATAAGTGCGATCGCCCCAAAAGCCCAAGTAATTTCGCCCAAATACGAACCAGCTTTCGGTGCAGGATTGTTAGCCTTGAAAACAGTTGACAGTTGACAGTTGACAGTTGACAGTTTTCAAGCCCAATGCCCAATGCCCAATGCCCAATGCCCAATGCCCAATGCCCCATGCCCGATGCCATATCTTCCTTATCTTCCAGATTGTCTGAGTCTTGCTGAGTTTCGAGATTTTCCGAAATTTTCAAATATTTTATTATCTACCTTATCTTCCCAACTTCCCTAATTCCAGCCTGCCATAATAAAAACATCAAATGAGTCCGAAACCAAAAACAAGTTTAGCAGCAGTCAATTCCTAAGTAAAAAAACAAACCAAGAAGACAAAATATATGATTACTTCTCAAAAATGGCTAACGGCAACAGCAGCAATCCTCGCACTCGGAATTACAGTTGTAACCAGCGCGCCGCTGGTAGTAGCAACTCCCGCCGAAGCTCAACAACGAATTTCACAATTTGATAGCATCCGAATCCCCTCGGGCAGTGTAATTCCAGTTAGCTATGAAAAAGACAAAATTATTGTCACCCGCGAAGAAACTGCACCTCTAACTTTAACAGTAGCGCAAGACATTCGCACAAATCAAGGTAGAGTATTAATCCCCGCAGGCAGCCAGATTGTCGGAGAATTACGCCCGATCAGAAGAGGCAATCAAATCGGTACTCAATTTGTTGCCAGAGAGTTAATTATCAGTCGCCGCCAACGCTATCGGATTAACGGAAATTCTGGAATTATTACCAGAACCGAAAGAGTTCAAAAAGGTGCTGCTGGAGGTTCAGTATTGCAAGGTGCAGCATTGGGTGCAGCAGCAGCAGCCGCGCTGGGTGGAATTACGGGCGACAAAGCGATCGCCACTGAAGAAATATTGGGCGGCGCTGGCATTGGCGCTTTAGCTGGAGTATTGCTGGGGCGGCGCAGCGTTGACGTGATCGTGATTCGTCCAGAAGAAGATTTATCAGTGAGATTGCGATCGGATATCGTGCTGCGCTAATATTGGAATCTTCCGATTAATTATTTGCAGCAAAACATTGTCCATCGCTAACTTGTGGTCTCCCGATAATTGGCCAGGCATACTATTAAGGTTGTGCCTGGCCATGTTTGTTGGGGGAATTATTGGATGGGAACGCCAACTGCGGCACAAACCAGCAGGTTTGAGGACTCATATGCTGGTAAGTATGGGTTCTGCACTGTTTGTTTTAATACCGCTGGCAATAGGTAAACATGAAAATGAACGAGATGCGATCGAGCGCGTAATTCAAGGCATTGCCGCCGGAATTGGGTTTCTCGGAGGCGGAGAAATCCTGCGGGAATGTCAGCAGGAAAAAGGCAAACCAGAAGTTCACGGGCTCACGTCTGCGGCGGCTATTTGGGTGTCAGCAGCATTAGGAACTGCGGCAGGATGCGGGTTGTGGCAGCTTGCATTAATTGGCGCTTTCATGTCGCTGTTTGTTCTGAGAGTGATTAAAGAATTAGAGCGTCGGAGTTAGATGAGGCTGGGATGGTTAATTCCGATCGCACAATTTCCACCCCAAAAACTTCTGCAAACTCAGCCACCACGATCGCCCTCACGCGATCGACCTCAATTCCGGGAATAAACTGCTCCAAACTACCAACCGATTTATCTGGAATCCCGCAAGGTACAATTTGCCCAAAACCTGCTAGATCCGGGCAAACATTTAAAGCAAAACCGTGCATGGTAATCCAGCGGCTGACTTTAATGCCGATCGCCCCCACCTTGGTGCCATCCACCCAAACCCCAGTCATTCCCGGAACCCGCGAACCCTTCAGCCCGCAAACTTCCAACACTCCCAGCAGCACTTCCTCCAACTGCCGCAAATACCAGTGCAAATCCTGCTGATGACGGCGCAAATTTAAAATCGGATAGCCCACCAACTGGCCTGGACAATGGTAAGTCACCTCACCACCGCGCTCAACTCGGTGCAATTCCGGCTGAGTTTCGCTGTCAAATTTCAGAAATTCCAACTTCGATCCCAGCCCCAAAGTGTAAACCGGCGGATGTTCCAGCA
>Ga0209490_10002191_pt1 | contig 18636 bp, 14 predicted proteins | sample MAT06_FD_187209 | JGI IMG/M metagenome (GOLD analysis project Ga0209490, IMG submission 187209) | Freshwater microbial communities from Lake Fryxell liftoff mats and glacier meltwater in Antarctica - MAT-06 (SPAdes) (version 2) | ecosystem: Environmental > Aquatic > Freshwater > Ice > Liftoff... | reverse complement strand
GAAAGCAGGCAAGCTAGAAATTGGAGTTTTGAGGCTCTCTTGCTGCGAGGCTCTCTTGCTGCGAGGAAAGAGGAAGAAGGAAGAAGCCAGAAGAAGTGTTTTTACAAATATGAGATGCTCCCCATTCAACACTCAACCATCATTCATTTTTTCTACACCGAGTCAACAGTCAACTATTCCGGTGCCACCGGAATTGATAGAAACCTTCTGCTGTTAAATTAATTGTTGATTGACTGTTTACTTTCCTAGAACATTCCTCAAACTCTCTAGTTATTAGAGCCTAATTTTTGGGTGATAATATGTAGGGCTTGCTGAATAGAACTAGAAGCTATGACTGCCAAGGATTTCAAGATTTTTAAACACAAAAAAGTGCAAGGTTATGACGTTTGTCGGCTCAAAATCCTTGGATTTCGATGGAATTTTGTGGAGTAAATTTGGGAACCCATCTCCGAATCTTCCATTTTTCAAGCTGTTTGGCACCTAGATTCGATTTGTGGACTTTTTCAGCAAGCCCTATGTATTATTAATTATTCCCAATTTTAAAATCTCACATCAAAAATGTTATGACATAAAAATCGAGAATTCCTCTAGTCTTATTACCGAGATTTATAGGGATTCAAAGGTAGCGGTGAAGCCATTTAAGGTCAAGCATTCTTCTATAAATTCCTCTACATCATTGACATTCTCAAGCTGATATTCCATAATCCTTTGACCATCGCCTTTCATCTTTTTGGAAGAAAGAGGTGTGGCAGGATATTTATCTGCGATCGCTTTGAAAGCTTTAGAATGGGTATCCCAGCTTTCAGCAGAACATTTTATGATTAAAAGCCACATGATTAAATTCCTCCTTGGGTTTGGTTTGCCAATAGTCTGACACGAGTAAAACTTAGATCGATAGTGCCAAAAAATCAAGGGATTCGGTGGTTTGGAAAAAAGCTAAAAGCCGATCGACTATGTGAGCGACACCACCCTTAACATTCGACTCAACGTTCAAAGGCATCACCGGATCATGGAGTGATAAGCGTAACAGAAACCAGCCGGATTCGCTAGCTGACGTGCAGGAAATTCGCAGACCTTCGTAGTTATTGGGAACTATTTTCCAGTCTGCTTGCGTTGAGACAAATTCTTGCAGTTGTTCAATAACGCGATCGCCGTGAGCCTTGAAATCATCTACACCAAGTTTAATCCTAAATTCTGCACTTTCTTCCGGTTCTTTTAAATTCGCAATTAAATCTGGCAAAGATTGGTTTGCTAGCTTTGACTTAGCCAATTCAATCAATAATTGGCTGACCAAATAAGCGCCATCATCCAAAAAGTAATTTTCTTTCAAAGCTCCATGTCCAGAGGTTTCAATCGCCAGCCATGATTCCTGTCCGGCTTCATTGAGGCGAACCGACTCGTCAATCACATTTTTGTAGCCACGTTTAAAGCGATGGTGAATCCCTTTTATATCCTGTTCGATGAATTGTGTCAAGCCATCGGAGGTGATAGAATCGGTAACAATGGTAGAGCCTGGGTGTTCTTGTAATACGATCGCAGAAATCAAGGCAATTAAGCGATTGCGATTGAGTTCATTGCCAGCTTGATCGACGGCCGCACTGCGATCGACATCGGTATCAAAAATAATCCCAAAATCAGCTTGATGTTCAATTACCGCTTGACAAATTGACTGCATTGCCTGTTTATCTTCAGGATTGGGTACGTGATTGGGGAAAGTACCATCTGGTTCTAAAAACTGACTGCCGGTAGTGTCTGCACCTAAAGGTTTTAAGACTTTATCAACATAAAAACCGCCAGCACCATTGCCCGCATCCACAACAATTTTTAATCCTGTTAGTGGTTGCTCAAAATTATCGGGATGATTGACTGATTCCCTAATTTTTTTGACAAATTGGTTGGCGTAAACTGAGATAAAATCATGCTTTGTAATTTTACCGGGCGATGCGGCTGGCTGAAAGTAATTGCTTTGGGCTAGTGTTAAGATATCTGTAATATCCTGTTTTTGTAACCCACCTTTGGCGGTGAAAAACTTTAAGCCGTTGCGATTAAAGGGCAAATGGCTAGCAGTGAGCATAATCGCGCCGTCGCAATCAAAACCAGGGGTAATGGTACTCATAAACATGGCGGGGGTTGAGGCCATTTCAAAGTCGTACACGGTTGCACCAACTGAGGCGATTCCCTCCATTACTGCTTGCATTAAGGTTGGCCCTGATAGGCGACTGTCACGCCCGATCGCGATCGTTAATTCTGCCGCTGGTTTCTTGACTTTTTGCACCAGCCAACTGACAAAGGATTTACCTAAGATTGTCGCAATTTCGGGCGTTAGGTTGACTTTTTCATTGGGAACGCCTTCGAGGGCGATACCGCGAATGTCTGATCCATTTTGAAGTTTTGTCCAGTTGAAGATTTGCATAATAATTGATGGTAAGTAAAAAGATCGGAGTCGGCGGTTGAAACCAATCATACAAAGTTTTGTCTGTAGCTATACGGTTCGAGTCAGCTTAGCCGAACGTCTTTCGCGGACTCAGAAATAAACAGGGGAGAAATTTTGGATTTGGTATTATTAGTCATTACGGTGACAGAGTTTTTCAATTCAATCAGCTAATCGGCATTTAGGTTGTATTTAAAGAAACAATCCCAGTCTTGTGGGTGGGATTTGAGCAACGCCCAAAATATCCAATTGAAATTTTGAACAGCTTACTGAGAATTTTGGCCCCATCACCGCTAAGATTAATCTCTAATTTCTTAGTCGCGTTCAACGCTGTAAATTGCCTGCAAGCGGAACTCACCATGAGCGGGAACTTCCACAATATCTGTAGCTGCATTGGTCGTTTCTACGCAGAGTAAACGCTGATAATCTGCATCATCAAGGTCGGCCATATTTGCAGAAATTGTCACCCAGGGATTCCACACTACGACGGATTTACTACCCGATGATTTAATGCGAATCCGACGATTGAGGGCGCTATCGTCAATGACTAATTCGTTGGTGACATCAAGATAAATGCGATCGACTTCACCTGTAATTGCTACTGCACCCACTTGAGTTTTTTCGACACCACCATCAGCTTTATCAAGATACTGGCTATTTTCTAAACCCAAAACCTGCACCCGGTTGATATCGCCGACTTGGAAATAGGTGTGGAAAGCTTGGGTGAGGGGAAATGCTTTGTCGCCCTTATTGCGGGTGATTAATTCTACAGTGAGGCTGGTGCCGATCGTAATTGCGATCGCCAGTTCAAAGGCTTGTGGCCAAATTGCTCTAGTTTCATCGGTATCCTTGAGTCCTAGAGTGACTTTGGTTGCGCCGTCTGGGGTTGTGGCGGTTTCTAGCACATTCCAGAGGCGATTCCGCACAAACCCATGACTCGGACGCCCCAAGGCTTCGGGATCTGGGCCAAACCAGGGCCAACAGATGGGTATACCGCCTTTGATGGCTTTCCCTTCGGCGTAGTAGGCTTTTTCGCTGAGGAACATCAAGTCTGTGGCTTCGGTGGCTGGTTGAAAGGAGAGCACTTGACCGGAATACACAGAAATTAAGGCTTTGGCTTGACCGTTGTCGATGTGAATCATCGGGAAACCACCGTTTCCCGTGGCGAAGGTGAGGTGGCCGGCAATGCCGTAGTCTGTGTTTAATTGGTCAATACTCATGCTGTTGGCTTGGTGAATTGCTTTACAATTATCCGATATTATGGTTGCGAGATTGATTAGATTGTTGGGTTGGACGGGGGAAGGTGCGATCGACACAACGATGCACTCAGAAGAACGAATTGGGAGTGCCAACCGATCGCGAGGGGATGTGCGATCGCACCCACATCTTGCACCATTGCCCATAAGTTTTTCAAGAGCGGGCTAGAAGCCCACCCCACAAGATTCATCCCAAAGTTATGCAATGTCAGAATCGAAACTTCACCTGTCAGTGACGGAGTTTCGCCCAAACCCGGTAAGTCCACTTCGATCGCTTCCCGTTAAGCAGCGAGCTCGTTGATGCTGCGATTCCCCGATCGCCAGCTTCCGCCCAAACCGTGAATCAGCAGCAGCGGCTTGCCTGTGCTGCGTCGGATATGGTTCAATTCACCAGCCATTGTTCCAGTTCAGCCGTTGAGCCGTATTGAATTGAGAGTCGATCGACTCTCATGCGCGCCACTTCAAAACTCCTGACGAGTCGGACGGATGATCATTTCGTTGACATCCACATCACCGGGCTGCTCGATGGCATAGGCAATCGCCCGGGCGATCGCATCTGCATCAATGGCGACTGAATACAACTGATTCACCCCTGATGCCGTATCACCATGAGTGATGGTACTGGTCAACTCAGTCGCAACTGCACCGGGTGAAATGTTGGTAGAACGAATTTCACCGTTTGACTCCAGCCGCAGCCCTTCAGAAATCGCTCGCACTGCATACTTGGTAGCACAGTAAACCGCCCCCGCCGGAAATACTTTATGTCCTGCAACAGATGACAAGTTGATTACGTGCCCCGACTTCTGTTGGCGCATAGTCGGCAGCACCGCAGCGATGCCGTAAAGCACGCCTTTAATGTTGACATCAATCATTTGATCCCACTCATCGACCTTAATCTGGTCGAGGGGAGACAGTGGCATTAAACCCGCATTATTGACCAGCACATCAATGCGTCCATAGGTTTCAAGGGTTGCGTCCGCCAATGCTTGCACCTGGGCGCGATCGGCAACATCGGTGACTCGATAGGCAACGGTGCCACCTGTTTTTTCGATCGCAGCCACCAAGTCTTTGAGCCTATCTTCGCGGCGGGCAGCAAGCATCAGTTTGGCTCCGCTGGCGGCTAAACGATGAGCGGTGGCTTCACCTAAACCGCTACTTGCTCCTGTAATGATGACAACCTTGTTTTGAATCTCAGACATATTCACTCCTGTTTGTTGATTAAATCGGCTCACCTAAAACCGATCGCAAATTCGCCTAATTACCAAGCGCGATCGTATTGAATTGGAGCAGGAACGGATTGACGTAGTTGCTTCGCAGCCCGCATCGGCCAATAAGGATCGCGCAGCATTTCTCTGCCAAGTAATACCATATCTGCTTGACCGGTACGGATGATTTGGTCAGCCTGGGCGGGTGCAGTAATCATACCAACGGCTCCGGTGGCGATGTTGGCTTCGCGTCGAATGCGATCGGCAAAAATAGTTTGATAACCTGCACCCGTCGGAATCTTTTCACCCGGTACAATTGCGCCTGAAGAACAATCGATTAAATCAACGCCCAGTGACTTTAATTTATCGCTGAGTGCAATACTTTGTTCAATGTCCCAACCATTTGGAACCCAATCGGTTGCAGAGATGCGAACCCAAAGCGGTGTTTGATCGGGCAAAACATTTCGCACCGCTGGCACGACTTCACATAAAAACCGGATGCGATGCTCAAAACTGCCACCATAGTCATCTGTCCGTTGATTGCTCAAGGGAGACATAAATTCATGCAGTAGGTAGCCATGAGCCGCATGAATCTCTATTACGTCAAATCCCGCTTCTAGGGCGCGTTGAGCTGCGTTGACAAAGGATGCCGTCAACTTTTGAATGTCTTCGATACTCAGAGCGATCGGGGCAGGGCGATCGGGTTCAAATGGAATGGCGCTAGGGGCGATCGAAGTCCATCCTCCTTGAGATTCCGAAAGCAAGTCGCCGCCATCCCACGGAGGCGCTGTACTGGCTTTTCGACCTGCATGAGCAAGTTGAATTCCTGCAACCGTACCGTTGCGGTGAATTAACTCGACGATTCGCGCCAACATTTCAATGTGAGCATCTTGCCAGATTCCCAAATCTTGCGGCGTAATTCGTCCTTCAGGCTCGACTGCCGCTGCTTCAGTCATGACAAGCCCTGCCCCTCCTACGGCTCGACTGACAAGATGAACCAAATGCCAATCATTCGCGAATCCATCAACGCTTGAATATTGACACATGGGAGAAACTGCAATGCGATTGCGGAAGGTAATGCCACGTTGATCGAATGGCTCAAATAAATGCGACATGGTTGTAAACCCGTGATGTATATAAATGCACAGATGTCAAGTACAGACTTTCTTCAAAGCAGACAGTATCGGGCGGGATTCTTAGCTTCCAAGGGCGGCCAACCTTCGGATTTTTTAAATTCGGCCTTCTGCTTTGGGAGGAAACATTTTTTCAACAATATTTTTCCGCAGAAAAACTGTCAATGGTTTTTCTATCAAAGAGTAGAATATGCAACCGAAAACTACGGCGAACACTGCCAGTAGAGCCGGAGCAAAGAAACCGTCAAAATATTTTCCTAAATTCGCCTTTTGCAGAATTTTTGTACTTGCTGAAATCAGAGGCCCGTGGGTCAAGAATATCGAGTATGAGGCATCTCCCAAGAAAATTAAAATATAAGGAATTTTCGGGGAATCCTTGAGGTCTATCGAGGTGGCAGCAATGATTAACAGAGCTGCTAGCACTGCAAAAGTAGTGACGCGCTCAAACTCTATGTTTCCCCATGCGACGAGCATTCCTAAAATAACATATCCTAAATTTGCTATTCCAAACAATATCCACCTGTACTTGCCTATCTTATTGTTATATTTAATCACAATATAGGCAGCCAAGCAGCCCAAAACAAATTCTAGATTCATATTGCCAAATACTTGATTTAGCAAGAAAAAAGATTTGGGAAAGTTTATAAGTTTACAAAAATTTAAAATCGTTACCAATAGCCAAGCCGAAAGTATAGGCGCAGAATGTTTTGGTTTCAGCCAAATAGCTATGCTGAACAATACATAAAAATATATTTCGTAAGTTAAAGTCCAACCTACATCCAGAATGGGCTTATCCTTTTGAGGAATCAAGAGCAGCGACACAATTACCTGTCCCAAACTTAAATCTTTATTGTTAGCAAAACCTGGAATTACTAGAAAGAAACACAAAACTGTTAGAGTAATTATCCAGTAGATGGGGTAAATTCGCACGCCACGCTTGACTAAAAACGATTTTAACTGGTCTTTTTTACCGATCGCCGATCGGTGAACGTACACCATGATAAAACCGCTCAATACAAAAAAGTAATCAACACCGCTCCACCCCGCCTGAAATAAATTAAAAAAAGTAACTTGATTTAATCTCTCGGCGCTCATCTCGTTGAGGTGAAACATTACCACTAATACAGCCGCAATCCCTCGATAAACTTGCAAAAGGTTAAGCTTTTTGTGAGGAGTTGAACTCTGTGCCATGAGAAAATACCTGGGTCAATGGTAGCCGTTGTGCTTGTTTCTCAACTATAGTCAACGCCCCAAACATAGTCAACACATTAGATACTATAATATAACTTTATACTTTTTTCATAAAGTTGTGCAAGAAGACTTCCGACTGATCGTTGACTTAGTTCTAGTTCTCGCTGCTGCCGCAGCAGGAGGACTCTTTGCATCGCTATTGCGACAGCCGGTAATTCTCGGGTATCTCCTGGGAGGGATCGTAGTTGGGCCGGCCGGTTTGGGGCTGATTAAAGAATTAATTCAGGTAGACACCCTGGCTGAATTTGGGGTTGCTTTTCTGTTATTTGCCTTGGGAGTGGAATTTTCTTTCGCCGAACTCCAGAAAGTAAAAGCCATTAGTTTGGGCGGGGGGGGCTTGCAAATTGTGCTGACGATCGCCATTACTACTGCAATTTCCTTGGCTGTAGGTTGGGTAGAATCGCCCGCCCAAGGCGTGTTTTTAGGGTCGATTCTGTCGCTTTCCTCGACAGCAGTTGTACTCAAGTGCTTGATGGAACGCAACGAAAGCGGTACTTCCCACGGTCAAGTCATGCTGGGAATATTAGTAGTTCAAGATTTGGCTTTGGGGCTAATGCTAGCAGTTTTGCCGGCACTCAATCAGCCAGCAGAGGCGATCGGCATGACGGTAGCTTGGGCACTGTTGCGGATCAGCTTATTTACTGCTGGTGCAGTAGTGGCGGGCATTTGGATCGTACCACAATTGCTGCGCTATCTCGCGAAAACAGAAAGCCGGGAACTGTTTTTGCTGGGAGTTGTGGTTTTGGCTTTAGCGATTGCGCTGCTGACAGAATATTTGGGTTTCTCGATCGAGATGGGCGCATTTGTGGCGGGTTTAATGATTTCGGAGGTGGAATATGCCGACCAAACTCTAACTTATGTCGAGCCTTTGCGAGATATTTTTGCATCCTTATTTTTTGTCACCATCGGAATGTTAATTGACCCGGTGTTTCTGTGGAACCATCTAGAAGTAATTCTGGGACTGGTATTTATAGTATTTGTCGGCAAATTCTTGATCATAACGCCGCTCGTCCGACTATTTGGTTATCCACTAAAAACAGCATTGATCGTAGGTTTGGGCTTAGCTCAAATCGGAGAATTCTCCTTTGTACTCGCTAGTGCCGGTCAAATGATGGGGCTGGTTTCGCGGGACGTTTACCTGTTAATTTTAGGAACGACAGCAGTCACCCTCGTGCTAACTCCGTTTGTATTGAGAAGCGTGCCGCAGTTATTGAAATGGGCGGAAAATTTCGGGCCTTTGCAGCGCTATTTTGACGAAACATCTCAACCTGTGGCAATAGCTGAAACTTTGCCGGAACAAAATTATGTTGTGGTTTGTGGCTACGGGCGAGTCGGCAGAATTTTAGTCAAAATGCTGCAAAGCCGCAACTGTTCAGTTGTGGTGATCGACGAGTCAGAAAGTAGAATTCAAGAGTGCAGAATGCAAGGAATTCCTTACATTTACGGGAATGCTGCCAGCTTGCACGTATTGGAAGCCGCGCGGGTGGAACGGGCAAAAGCCATGGCGATCGCCCTTCCCGATCCCATGAGCACTCGCTTGTGTCTGAAGCGGGCTTTAGAATTAGTCCCGGATTTGGATATTGTGGTGCGGGCAAACCAAGATAAAGACATCGAACTGCTTTACCAACTGGGGGCCTGGGAAGTAGTGCAGCCGGAGTTTGAGGCCAGTTTAGAACTGTCTTCCCACTTGCTGGCTGGCATGGGGCTATCGGCAATGGCGATCGGGCGGGAAGTGCAGCAAATTCGCAGCAGCCGCTATTTGGAATTGCGGCCACCGCGCGAACCTTTGGCGATTTCGCGGGATTTGAAAGTGGCGGTTCGAGATATGAACAGCGAGTGGTACAGTTTGCCGTCGGGTTCTCCCATTGCCAGCATGACTCTGGAAGAAACTAACCTGCGCCAGTTGACAGGCGTTAGTGTGATGGCGATCGTCCGCGAGAATGGCGAGGAAATTGATTATCCTAACGGGAAGACAGCTTTGCAGTCGGGCGATCGACTTTTTGTAGTGGGAGAACCGGAAGAACTCATCAGTTTTGAGTTGCTGGCGAAGGGGGAAGTTGCAGTGCCGCAGGGCGACAGTTCTTGCCAGTGGCTGAGGTTGCCAGCAAACAGCCCTTGGGCGGGCAAAAAACTGTCAGAGGTAGATTTGCTGACCCAGTACGGGGTGCAGGTGCGGGCGATCCGCCGGGAAGGGAAATTTACTCGCTGGCCGGACGGAACTAGCAATTTGCAAGAAGGCGATCGTTTGCTGCTGTGCGGCGGCTTCTACGAGCTCGGCTTGATGCAGCGGACGGCCTCACCGCCGGTGCAACAACCTGCTTTAAAGCTGCCTTTGGTCAAGGCTCAAGTCATCGAAAAGCTGTTTAGCGATTAGTCAGCGGGCAGTTGGCAGTAGGCAGTTGGCAGTTGGCAGCGGGCAGTTGGCAGTGGGCAATTGGCGGTTGTCAGTTGGCAGTTGGTTGTTGGCAATTGGCAATTGGCAGTAGACTGTGGTGAGCTTTCCAGCGAACAGTCAACAGCGAACAGTCAACAGCGAACAGTCAACAGTCAACTGCCCCATTCACCATTCCCCACTCTCAGCCGTTGGGTTTGAGATAAGCAATTGCTGGTCGCGAGATCAGAATTTGTGTTTCTGAGGGATCGAGGAGGCAAATGCAGCTATTATCCTGCCAAAAAATTCTGCCAGCTACTAAGTCGCCGGTCAGGAGTTTGATCTCCACCTGTTGTTTGTCTTTGATGTAGCTTTGTATTAAGCGAATGCTGGGCAATCCGGTTTCAAATTCAGACATAGTTCAGAAAAATATAGTCAAATATTACCTTAAACCATATTCTTCTGTTTATACCGTTTAACCCTTACGGCCGCAATTACAAGTGCCTGTACCCGATGAGAGAGAAACCCCTTGGCGGCTACTTTTCGACGGATATTCATTGAGCCATTGACATCAGCATTAATTAGATATCCCTGTAGAGTTATAAAAATTATATTTGTTGATATTTGACTAGAAAGGACTATAAATTGCATAAAGTTTTATAATACTGGGAAATGGGTAATTTGGTCAGCAAATTATCTAATCAGTTTTAACCAAAAGAGGTTTGTTTTTATGCCGATCGAGTTTGCGAAGTATCACGGACTGGGAAATGATTTTATTCTGATTGACAACCGCCACTCGTCAGAACCGGTGATCACGCCAGAACAAGCTGTGGATTTGTGCGATCGACATTTTGGCATTGGCGCAGACGGCGTGATTTTTGCTCTTCCGGGTCAAAACGGCACTGACTATACGATGCGGATTTTTAATTCCGACGGTTCGGAACCGGAAATGTGCGGCAACGGGATTCGCTGTTTGGCTAAGTTTATCGCTGATTTGGAAGGTGAGAAGGCAAAAACTGACTACCGCATCCACACTCTGGCGGGTGTGATTAGCCCGGAATTGCGATCGGACGGTCAGGTTAAGGTGGATATGGGAGTGCCCCGGCTGCTGGCGGCGGAAATTCCGACAACTTTGGCTGCAGCGGATGCTAAAGCTATTGATGTGCCGATCGAAGTTGCTGGTAAATCTTGGTCTGTTACCTGCGTCAGCATGGGCAATCCTCACTGCATTACTTTTGTAGAGGATGTTGCGGCTGTTGCTTTAGAAACTGTCGGGCCTCTGTTCGAGCACCACCCGGCCTTCCCGCAGCGTACCAATACAGAATTTATTCAAGTTATACGACGGGACTACGTAAAAATGCGGGTGTGGGAAAGAGGCGCAGGTGTTACTCTAGCTTGTGGGACTGGTGCTTGTGCTGCTGTGGTAGCTGGGGTGTTGGTCGGGAAGTGCGATCGGACAACTGCAGTTGAACTCCCCGGCGGCGTTTTGGAAATCGAATGGGCAGAAGTTTCTGGGCGGATTTACATGACCGGGCCGGCACAGCGAGTATTTACTGGTTGTATTAGTCTTTAGTCATCAGTCATTAGTCATTAGTCATTAGTCATTGGTCATCAGTCATCAGTCATTAGTCATCAGTCATCTATTGCTGGTTTAATGCAGTTTTTTGTAGAATTGACAAAAAATTCAAATTGGATAATTCAAAATTTTTCTTGAATTCTGACTAAGGTCTTCCCCGTTGAGAACTCATTGGCTGCGGACTAAAATCTAATTACTAATGACTGATGACTAATGACTAATGACTAAAATCTAAAATCTAAAATCTAAAATCTAAAATTTACTAGGTGGATGTGCATGGCTGGAGGTATTTATCTGATTCAGGACGACGACAGGCTGGTAGAAATGATGGAACAGCCCTACGACTCGGAAGACCAGTTACAAGATTTGCTAGTAACTTATCCTAATTTGATCGCCGGAGACCAAATCGATCGGGCGACGGCGCGGAGGTGGCTGCTAATTTCGCGGGAAGCAGCAACGCCCACCGATGAGGAAACAGCAGTCCAGTGGTCGCTGGATCATTTGTTTCTCGACCAAAATGCTGTTCCTACCTTGGTGGATGTCAGGCGAACTCCTAATGCCGAACTGCGGCAAAAAGTTTTGGGTCAGTCGATCGACTATGCTGCTAATGCAGTAGTTTATTGGCCGGTTGATTCTATTATTGCTCTGTTTGAAGCTAATTGTCGCGATCGGGGTCGCGATCCCGAACAGATTTTTGAAGAGTTTCTCGGTGCCGATGCTAATGAAGACCTATTTTGGCAGAAAGTTAAAACCAATTTGCAAGCGGGTAAAGTTCGCCTAGTGTTTGTCGCTGACGAGATTTCCGCTGAAATGCGCCGAGTTGTGGAATTTCTCAACGAACAAATGGACCCCGTTGAAGTTTTAGCCCTGGAAATTAAGCAATATGTCAGTGAAGATGGTTTGAAAACGTTGGTTCCCAGAGTGATCGGTCAGACAGCCGAAGCACAGCATAAAAAATCCAATGCAACGCGCGAAAGAAGGCGCTGGGATGAATCGTCATTTTTTGCGGAAATCAAAGCTAGACGGGGCGCGGACGAAGCGCAAATGGCAAGAAAAATCTACCTTTGGGCGAAAAGTCAAGAACCCGAAGTTCAAATCCAGTGGGGAACAGGGGATGCCTACGGCGGTTTCGCCGCCCAATTGCCTCAAAAGGGCAGAAAACCCTATCAGTTATTTACTGTAGATATTGCTGGCAGAATGGAGATTTCTGCTCACAATTACGGTTCTGTACCCCCGTTTAATGCGGAGGAAAATTGGCTGGAATTGAGAAATAGGTTTAGTTCGATCGGTCTTTCGCTACCTACAGAACCTGGAGAAAGAAGGTCTCCGAGTCTCGCTTTGTCTACTTTGCAAGACGAATTTGCCCTCAAGCAAGTTATGGAAACTTTTGAATGGGCGATCGAGCAAATTAAAATGTTATAGTTACACTCACAGATGAGAGAAACCGAGGAGAGGGCAGTGCCGTTTCCCTACCCCGATTAATTGTAGGGAAACGGCACTGCCCTCTCCTGTCCTGATTGTGGCTAATATTAATTCCGATGCTACCGGATTTGATATGACGCACCCTACTCTATGTGCTGGGTAGTATGTATATGCCCGGTTCAGTGTCTGGCCCAGGCAGAATTTCACGGCTGCTTTTAATACCTTTACTTTCGCACAGATTTGCAAACGATTCTAAACCCTCTAATCTTGCTGAAAGTTCACTCAATCCATCCAAATATTCAGCTACAGCAATTTGGCGATGTGTCCATGCTTGATCAAATTTAGCAGAACTATAGGACATATCAAACTCTACATCAACATTAATTTTTTTGCCTCTGATTTGGTCAGGAGATAAAGTGCGATCGCTTGGTGATATTTCCGTAATTCGTTCTACTCGTTCTGGGGTAATATGGTTCTTAAACCGAGAATTAGTAAAGCGATAAGCAGTAGATAGATAAGTGTTTTCATCATTAATTAGTGCCTTACCCCATCTTTCCGCTACTTGTTTAAATTGGGGAATTTGTAACGCCAGTAATTCTTTAGCTTCTTGATGTTTCCCTATTTCTAAGAGAAGATTGGCTTCTGTTGCTATGGCTACAGCCCAACCTTGAATAGAAACATCAGCATTGAGCATAATTTCAGCATCTAATTCTGGGGTAGCTTGCATTGCTTGATTACTGAGAAATAATCCCACACTGGAAGCTGTTTTAATGGCTGATCTCGGTGATTCATCAGGAAAAAGAGAGCGATCGTAAAGTTCAGCTTTTAAAGCTGCAATTTCTTTAATTAGCATGGCTTGATGAAGATGGGAAATAGCTTTAGCAAGGCTTTTTTGCTTTTGGCGGCTGTCTTCTACCAATAAATACAGATATGCCAATTGTCCAGAGAAAATATTTAAGCCCTCGTCAACACGATTTAAGCGATTATCAAGATGATTAAAACCTGCGATTAAGTTATTTTCAATCCGATTTAAACCAGCTTCAACTCGGTTAAAGCCTGCTTCCATTGACTGTTGAATGTGGCCTAAATTTTTTTGTATTTGGTGCAGTTTATAGCCCATATAGGCAAAGCCAGCAATACTAACACCAAGGTTTAAAACACTTGCGCCCGCAGTAATTTGAGTTAACCCCATCACTGAGGATAGGGTTTTTTCAATACCCATTAATTTATGATAGCTAAGCCCATGACCAATAACATCAACTCCTCCCAAGATGGGGGAAAAGGGAACAGTCATCAGTTTGCTAGTCAGTCCGGGAGTTTCGGCTAAATGGCGGAAAATTTGACCACCATTTGCAGTACCCGCAGCCCATCTAATAACGCTTCCGTAGCGTTGCATTGAGCCATCTAATAAAGCTTTGATAATTTCTGGATTGTTAACTAAAAGAGTGGTATCAATTAACATTTTACTTTCTCCTATTTAGCGATTGTAAACTCGAATGTTTCCGTAGGCTTCCATTTGCAATCTAGGGGAGATTGTAAGATTAACTGATAAATCAGCTAATTTACGGAAAGCATCATATCTATCCAGTTGATCCACATTTGAATTGAATCCTTCATCAGCTTGATTTAGCTCTATATAGACTAGATAAATATCATATTCTGATTCTGCTCCTTTGGCGACTGAATACTCGCTGATATTACTTTTTATTTTAGAGTATTCAGTTTCAGAGCCTAGCCATAAATATTTCGTGATTTCATAAAGAGATTCCCCATCCTTAAAATCAATTCGTTCTTTTCCTTGGAGTGATTTAAGAAAATCTGCCTGTGAATGAGACACTACTAAAATTAAAAACTGATTAGTAATTATTGGAATTGAAGGAGTTAGAATTGAAGGCGTTTGAACTGTAGAAACAGTAGGAGCAAGAGGATTAGGATTATATTGTCTGGGTTCTTCTCCACGAGTTGTTTGTTGTTTTTGTTGATTGAGTATATAGATAAAGTAACCAATTGCGGTAATAGCGAAAGCAATAAGTACAATAAATTCCATGTTTTCCCTCCTAATGTTCATTCGATTAAAAAGCGCGTCTATATGTTGATAGAATGGATTTTGAGAGAAGGGATTTTCAATTTTAATCCTGGTAGGTGCGTCACCGCCTAGAGTTGGTATAGTCCAATTTCCCTTTTCTCTTGTGCCTTCTTGATAAATATAATTTGTTAAGTCTTTTATTTCAGGCTGACAATAACCTCTCAGAATAGAGTCAGCAATATCTTTATTTATATCAAGCTCTTCGCACCAAATTCTAGTAGAGTGATACAAATATAACTCAACAGGATTACGACCTCTTAATTCATGTCTTATTCGTTCTCTTACTTCGTTTAACTTCTGAGAAAACATAATTGTTAATCCTTAAAGAATAGATTGTTTAAAGAGGGAGCAAGAGGCTCCCTAAAATTATACAACAGCAGATTTAAGATTGACGACAATCTTTTTCTAAATTTTGACAAACTGCTGTTGCATGATGTTTTTGAACTTCAAAATCAAGCCAGAACTGTTTTTCCTGCTCAAAGTTTTCCTCAATGATAGTTAATTGTTGTTGCAAAGCACGTTCAGCTAGATTGGTAATCTCATCAACGGATTCTTCAAAGATACTGCTAACAGCATCTAACCGTTTGAGAATCCACTCAAGTAAAATATCCCACAAACTCCCTTTCCCTTTTTCAATTCCACTTAACCATTGTTTTGCCATTAAGTCTGGAGAAGGAAGGAAAAGTTCCACATACTCGATATCTTCGTAAATATTCCGAGTTACCGCTTCTTGGTAATTACGCGTTACAGGTCGTGTTTTTGTTCTCGTTTTTGTGCTAGAGAAACAAGAACCATCTTGATAAGATTCTGTATAGTTTTGATATTCTGTTTTTGTGCGAGTTTCATACTCTGTTTTTTTGCCAACTACTTCTCTTTTTGTGGAGCGATTTTGTTTGATAGGAGCGGAAAGTTCAAAAAATTTCTCAGGTAAAGTTGGCAAGTTTTGAGCTAACTTTTTGCGTAAATTACTGATGGCTGCTTGTTCAAGATTAATCGAAGAAAAAGTTTTCTCTGACAAACAAACTTTTAATCTCTTAACTTGTTCATTAACTAATGATTCTAATGCTTGTTCAAATTGCTGGGCTTTTCCTTGCAAGAAAAACTCCGCTCTTACGGATATAGCTTCTCTCATCCTGTGATATAGCAGGCGAACATAGCGTTCATCATGCTCAAGTTCTTTTTTCCCTTTATCATCATCAGCCCGTACACGCTTAACTAAGTTTTCTGACTCAGAAGAAAATGTACTGAGTCTACGACTAACATTATCATAGGCTTGAGAAATATCTTCAGCCAATGAAGGGAATATAACTTCCCGCAGTTTATCTCTTAGCTCAAAAGCTCCTTGATTATTTTTAAAAGCATCACGAACTGGAACAATTAGAACCTTGGTTAAGTCTCCTTCTACCTCAGCGACAGCATTAAGAATCAGAGAAAAACCATCAAACACTTTTTTTTCAGCAGCTTTTTTACTTTTAATCTGATCGTTAGGATCATTGCTTTTCAAGAGATTTATTATTTCCTGAATTTCGCCCTTAAATTGTTTGCCAATTTTCTTACTGTTTTTATGCAAATCTTGACCAATTTTAGCTATTTTATATTTTTCTTGTTCAACCTGCTCTTGATTGTAAATTTTTCTGCTTTGAATCAGAATATCGAGAGATTTTGCCAAAGCATCGTAATTATCGAATACTTCCAACAATGCAGGAAGTATTACCAATTCAGCAAATGATTCTTGAACCCGCACACGGAAACGATCCCAAAGTTCTCTCCCTCCACTCCATTCTAAAGAATAGTGGAGAATTTTTCGCATGGTTTCATCATCAACATTTTGACCTGACATGATTTGCATTTTGAGGTTAAAAAACCATTGTGCTAACTCCAGATTATTTCCAATACACTGAAAAATTGTACCAAAACAGTCTTCAAAAAGTGCTTTTATGAATTTTGATCTTGTCGCTTGATCAACTGTTGACGGTTCGTTAAAAGCTCCTGAACCCCAAGCACACTGAGCATAATATAAAAGACGAGCATTAAAAGGCAGAACATCAGGAAGTTCTGGAAGCGATAAGACCTCTTTAATTTCTTCTCTTAACTTATCAATCCGCTCTGATAGGGGTAAATCATCGGTTCCTCGGTTATCGACCCGATTTAAGATAAAAATCATCGAATCTGTGCGACCTTGTAGATATTCGACAACTTTCTTTAATTCTTCTAATAAGCGTTTTCTGTGCTCATCATCTACCTGCATATAGTCTAAAGCCACTAAACTAAAAGCTTTATTAACTTGCTTTTGGATAGTTGCTAAGTTAGCCCGGTCTTGAACTGATTTCAGTCCCGGTAAATCAATCAATTCAACTCCGATTCCGTTGGGTAAACCCAGTAAAGAAGCATCACAAGCAGGTAAAAGAGGAACATGAGCGGTTATTTGTGGCGCAACATACTCACGCTTTGTCCGCGCCGCGTGATAGGAGTGCATCACAGTGCGAATCCGCTGGTATAAATCCTCATCGCTTAATCCCGTCCATTCACCAGTATCCCAAGCAGCATCTTCCGTTTCTGCAATCATTAATCTCTGTTCTTGAGAATGTTTGATGGTTAATACACCCCCACTCATTTCTCCGGCTTCAATCGGTGCGATTTTCCGACCAATAAGCGCGTTAACAATCGTTGACTTTCCAGAGGAAGTTGTGCCCAGAGTAGCAATCCGAAAACTAGGATTTTCTAAGCGTTGGACGGCTTCTTGATAAACAGTTAAAAATTCCTCTAGGCAAGATTTAATCCCCGGATCAGCAAAAACATCCGGGGAGGAGTTGACTAAGCTAGAGACTGAGTTGCCTAATTCTTGTAAAAGGTTGCGGGTGTTGTTTAACTTAGACTCGATTACAGGCATGGCAAAAATGCTTCCTTAATGATCTTTGTTAAGTATAACTAAGGAGGCACGGCGTCGGACATCGTACATCCACGGATGTTTTAAACCTGACCACAAAATAAAGAGTGACTCTTAAATCAACTTGTAGAGTGCGTCGGAGATTGATTATTTCAATTTTAACAGGTTTATTCTGCTCCGGGGCATCCTACACACTAGGCTGTCCCACACCTTGCGTTATATTTTTCGGGCGGGCGGGATACCCCACAATAATTTCATCAAACTTGATTGTACAATTTAGATGCGCCTGAGCTTGTTAATCTCATTATTATGTTTAGGGGGGTAATGGGTGTCACCCTCAACATAATAATGAGTTGATGCAGAGTGAGCGGCCGATCGCCAATAACCAATAACCAATGACTATTGATAGCGAATGTTTGCTTGTTTCAAACGCCGCAATGCTTCTCCCAGTCGATCGCAATCTGCAATTAAACTAACCCTAACATATCCTTCGCCACCAGGGCCAAAAGCATTACCAGGAGTCAGAACCACACCAGTTTGCTGCAAAACATTCAGGGCAAAATCCGTCGAACTCATGCCCGGAGTGCAAGGAACCCAAAGATACATTGCAGCCAGAGGTTTAGGAATATTCCACCCCAATTCTGCCAGTCCTGCAACCATAAAATCGCGGCGAGTGCGGTAGCGTTCCTGCACTTCATGCAAGTAACTATCCGGCAATTGCAGCGCTGTTTCCGCTGCGGCTTGCAATGCGGAAAATATACCGTAATCTAGGTTAGTTTTTAACGTTCGCAAACCTTGAATTATCTTGCTGTTTCCTACTACAAAACCAACTCGCCAACCTGCCATGTTATAGGTTTTTGACATCGTATGAAATTCGACGCCGATTTCTTTGCCGCCGGGAATTTCTAATAAACTTGTTGGTTGATAGCCGTCAAAGGCTAACTCCGCATAACACAAGTCATGAACCAGCAATATTTGATGTTTGTGGGCGAAAGCAACAATATCTTTGTAAAATTCG
>Ga0209490_10002184_pt1 | contig 18658 bp, 12 predicted proteins | sample MAT06_FD_187209 | JGI IMG/M metagenome (GOLD analysis project Ga0209490, IMG submission 187209) | Freshwater microbial communities from Lake Fryxell liftoff mats and glacier meltwater in Antarctica - MAT-06 (SPAdes) (version 2) | ecosystem: Environmental > Aquatic > Freshwater > Ice > Liftoff... | reverse complement strand
CGCGCCTTCGATAGCCTCGATGCATTGGAGGAACGACTGGTCGAAGGTCTCGCACACTTGGAACAGCATCCGGAACGAGTCAGATCCATAACCGCATGGTCATGGATAATTACTTCGTTATCTAATGTGAATTAGAATAATAACTGGCTGCCAGCACAAGCATGTTCTGTAGCCTGATGGAACGTTGCGCAACGAACCAATACAGAACGAACACAACGGGAAAGAACAGGGCGAAATCGAGTGTATTGAATAGCATGCCCGATGGTTACAGAACGTGCGGTTCGCTTGCATACCCTGTTTGACAGAGAGCTTGCATGGAAAGCGATGCGGGTTCCAGGGCTCTAATTCGACCGGTCATGGGCGGCCTTCACAGCGGATCGACAGCGTGGGCAAAGGTGCAGAAATTCGTGTCCGGAGCAGATGGGGCAACTTGATCTAAAGGTGCTTGCCATCAAGGGAACCAAGTAGAAGATGACAGAAGGAAGGTCCAGAAACAAAGAACGAGAGGTGACGGCCTCTCGTTCTCGAACTTGTAAAGATCCCTTTGGGTTAGAATTTCGCGCGCGACTTTCGACCAACGCGCTTGTTTCCACGCATCCAGTTGTAACGCTGACGGTAGAAGTTGGATTGACCGCGGAGTACGTAGCTATATGTAAGGGTAAGTGTCAGATAGCTGTCGTTATGCGTAGGATCCCCACGCACATTCTCCTTCTTTGGTGAAGGTCCTGGCTTGTCGTAATACCCATAATTGTCGGGGTTCGGTAACGTTGGGTCCAAGGCAAAGGCGAAGTTGCTTTGGTCGGCCATTTGGTCGGCTAACTCATTCACACCACCGGGCAACAAGTTCGGATCCTTGTAAGTGGTGCTCACGTCATCCAAGTAGTCTGTGAAGGTGGTGCGCCAGCCCAGATCCATACCGAACCGGTGACGCCGACGTTGGGTGAAGTGGAATCCAACACCCACCGGGATGGCGAAGCCGATGCTGGAGTAATCCACCAATTCTGTGGTCAATGGTCGCAACGAATAAAATTCGCCTTCACGATTCAACTGGCCCTTCGGGTTATGGTAGAAGGCTGCGATACCTACGTAACCGAAAAGCCTGAAATCCAACCGGTATCGACCCCGACCTCCCAGGTCGTTATCTTGGAAAATGGTGAACTCTGGACGCAAGTACCACTCGATCATATCGTTGCGGAAATTCAAATTCCGGCCCCGACGCGGGCGATAGGAGGTCAACTCATCGGCCCCTTGGATGCGCATGTACAAGACGCCGGTGTTCACGGAGATCAGCCGGTTGATCTTGCGACGGGCGAAGCCACCAACAGCCCAGCGGGTCTGGCTCAACTTCATGTCCCACACGAAATCACGACGGGGTTGGTCGGTGCCACCCATCTCGCCCAAGTAATTGGCACCGCCCACGTGCATGCCGAAGTCCCACGCATACTGGGCTTTCGCTGTACCAACGATCAGTACGCCGGCAGCGATCAGGGTGAAATTCCGAAGTGTTTTCAGGCTCATGACAAATTGGGGCACGCGAGTTGCCAGCGCGCAAACATACTGAAGATCATAGAACTGACATGATATGCGTTCGACCAGATTATCAACATCAACCGATAAAAGTGCCTGAATGAGCACTGGATCGACGTACCCGGTACTTTTACCACCCAGCTATGGAAGTGACGAATCGGGTGACAGGGCTGTTCGGGATCTCGTATCCGCTCGTTCAGGCTGGCATGATCTGGTGTTCGGGCTGGGAATTGGCGTCCGCGGTGAGCAATGCAGGTGGCCTGGGGATCATTGGGTCCGGTTCCATGTATCCCGAAGTGCTGAGAGAGCATATCCGTAAGTGCAAAGCGGCCACCGACCGGCCTTTTGGTGTGAACGTGCCCATGCTTTACCCGGATGTGGATAAGCATATGGCCACTATTGTCGAGGAAGGTGTGCCGATCGTGTTCACCTCCGCCGGTAACCCGGCCACCTGGACCGCCCATTTGAAAGCGCAAGGGCGCATTGTGGTGCATGTTGTAAGCAGCGTGAAATTCGCCCTGCGCGCTCAAGTGGCTGGCGTAGACGCCGTTGTGGCCGAAGGGTTCGAAGCGGGGGGACATAATGGGCGGGAAGAAACCACGACCATGGTGTTGGTGCCCATGGTGAAAGATGCCTTATCCATACCGGTGATCGCAGCTGGTGGCATTGGAGATGGTCGGTCCATGTTGGCTGCCATGTGCCTAGGCGCTGACGGTGTGCAGATCGGTAGCCGCTTCGTGTGCTCCCAAGAGTCCTCGGCCCATGAGGCGTTCAAAAGCCACGTAGCCCAGGCGAATGAGGGCGACACCGTATTGACCCTTAAGGAGTTGGCTCCTGTTCGTCTGATGCGCAATAAGTTCTTTAGTGACATCCAACAGGCCTATGCCCAGGGGGTTGATCTGGAGGGTCTCAAGACACTACTTGGCCGCGCTCGTGCAAAACGAGGGATGTTCGAGGGCGACCTCGTGGAGGGTGAGCTGGAGATCGGTCAGGTCAGCGGCCGTATCCGGCAGGTCCTGCCGGCCGCAACCATCGTGGAAGAGATCATGCGCGATTACCGCCAAGGCGTAAAAGCCATCTCTGCTTATCCGGTATTCCATTGATCAACTCCTGTCGCTGGCAACAAAACAGGGTGTGCGCACGTCTTTCTAGCGTGCTGCACTTCTCCAAGCTTCGTTCAGTCGCAAGCTGGCCCATCAAGGTGGTCATCTTGTTGGCGGTCCCATTCGGCTCCGGAGGACTTGCCAAAGCGGCGCTGGACCCGGTAGAACTGCACTGCGCCAACGTTGCATTGAATGGAGACGTGACCCTAACATGGACCGTTCCACCGGACCCAGGTGCGGAGTTCGGGAATTACATCATCTACTGGTCTTCTACTGCATTGGGTCCATTTGTTCCGATCGGTAATATCGGCACATGGGCAACAACCTCCTATCTCCATGCCGGGGCCAACGCTGATCTAGGTCCTCAGTTATACTACATCACAACCGTGACCAATGGAACCGTACCGGAAGGGTCCCTTCCCAGCGACACGGTTTCCACGATCTTTCTTCAGGTGTTCCAGAGCGCCCCACCTGGCGAAGCCGATCTCTCTTGGAATGCCTTGGCAGTAGCGCCTTCAGCGGATGACACGTTCTCGGTCTGGCTGGAATATCCGATCGGCAACTGGCAACTGTTGGCAGACGTGGCTACCACGACCTTCACCTACGCGCATGTGGTGTCCATTTGCGACGATTCACTCACCTTTCGAGTGGAGCGCAGCGATGACCAAGGTTGCGTGTCGCGCAGCAACTTGGATGGCGATGTTTTCCAGGATGCCACGCCGCCTACCTCACCAGGCATCACAACAGTTACCGTGGATACCCTTACCGGTCTTGCCACGGTGGATTGGGAGGCCAGTACAGAAGGTGATACGGATGGCTACATCATAGTTTTTATCGCACCAGGTGGAGGTGCCATAATCGATACGGTCTTTGGCCAGAACAATACCAGTTACGAGTGGGACGAGAGCTTAGCGGGTCAAGGTGTTGAATCGTATACCGTGGCGGCATTCGATACCTGCCTGGTCGGCGTACCTCCGAGCCCCAACACAAGCGCTACGACCCCGCCCCACAGCAGCATCTTTCTGGACCATACCTATGACCAATGCGCGGCGCAGGTGCAATTGAGCTGGACGCCATACGTGGGTTGGCCAGTACAAGAGTATCGCATCTACATGCAGGTGGATGCCGGGCCGTGGTCCCTTCTGGCTGTGGTGGGCGGATCCACGACCACCTACCTATACATTGTGCAGCCCTTCAGGGTATACTGTTTCGCCGTGGAAGCCTCACGCGGCACCGGCATGGCATCTTCCCTGTCCAACCGCACCTGCCTTACAACGGATTATCCCGGCTTGCCAGCATTCAACTACGTGCGCTCGGTATCCGTAAGTGGCGAGCAGGAGATCACCATTATCGATAGCTTGGACGTTACGGCCCTCGTGACCGGGTATCGCTTGGAACGATCGGTGAATGGAGGTCCTTTCGAGGAACTGTTGAGCCAAGGCCCCAGCCTTCAACCCATCATCACCTTCATTGATACCGACGTGGAGCCTGCTACGTCCAGCTACCAATATCGAGTGGTGGTACTGGATGGCTGCGGTGCCGAAAGTGTCATCAGCAACATCGGAGCGAACATCCTCCTTAGGGCTATACCGGATCTGCAAGGCATGAATACGTTGGAGTGGAACGGGTATGAGGATTGGGCCGGGGTGTTGCAGGCCCATATCATCTACCGCAAAATTGGTACAGGACCATTCACATTGAACGCTGCGCTGCCCGCAGACCCGTGGATATACCGTGATGATGTGGCCGATCTGACCGCTTCCACCGGGTTGTTCTGCTACTACGTGGTCGCATTGGAAACGGGCAATCCCTCCGGGATCAATGCCAGCTCCCAAAGCAACGAGGCCTGCGCTGTTCAGCAAGAGTTGGTGTATATCCCCAATGCATTCGTTGTGGGCGGGGCCAACCCCCTGTTCAAGCCCGTATTCGCCTACACCGATCTGCGGGAGTACGAATTCTCCATCATCAACCGTTGGGGGCAGGTGTTCTGGACAACCAATGACCCCGAACAGGCTTGGGATGGTACAGCAGGCGGGGCGCAGGTGCCTTTGGGGCTGTATGCTTATTACTGCTACGCGAAGAACGGAGCGGGTCGGGTTTTCGAGAAAAGGGGAACCGTAATGAAGCTTACCGCAGTGGATTGAAACCTGCGATCGATCCGCTGTGTACTTTTGTGCATGGAACGATCGGCTACAGTTCAGTCCCCCAAGGCCACCTTGGATCCGCAGACCAACGGCCACCAGGCCAAGATCGTCGGAGAAGGTCTTACCTACGATGATGTGTTACTTGTCCCTGCGTACAGCGAAGTGCTGCCGCGCGAAGTGGACATTCGCTCCCAGTTCACCCGGAACATCCGGCTCAATATTCCCGTGGTTTCGGCTGCCATGGATACCGTTACCAGCGCAGAATTAGCCATTGCCATTGCCCAGCAAGGAGGTATTGGTGTGATCCACAAGAACCAATCCATTGCCGAGCAGGCTGCGGAAGTGCGTAGGGTAAAGCGCTCAGAGAGCGGCATGATCCTCGATCCGGTCAAATTGCTGGAGAACGCATTGGTCCTGGATGCGCTGAAGTTGATGGCCGAATATCGGATCGGCGGTATCCCTGTCGTTAGCGCGAACGACCACTTGGTAGGGATCGTGACCAACCGCGATCTGCGCTTCGAGAAGAAGATGGATCGGCCTGTCACCGAGGTCATGACCAAGGATCGCATCGTTACGGCCAAGCCCGATACGACCATGGCTCAGGCAGAGGACATTCTGCAAGAGCACAAGATCGAGAAGTTGCCGGTGGTGGATGCTTCGGGCAAATTGGTGGGTTTGATCACCTACAAGGACATCATCAAACTGAAGCAACGCCCCAATGCATGCAAGGATAAGTTGGGCCGGCTGCGCGTAGCGGCTGCCGTTGGCGTTACCAAAGACACGCTGGAAAGGGCCCATGCCCTGGTGGATGCCGGTGTGGACGCGCTCGTGATCGATACCGCACATGGACATAGCCGCGGTGTGGTGGACATGCTGCGGCTGGTGAAAAAGGAATTGCCCCATGTTGACGTTGTCGTGGGTAACGTGGCCACCGCCGAAGCAGCCCGCTATCTGGTAGAGGCCGGTGCCGATGCGGTGAAAGTGGGCATTGGTCCAGGTAGCATTTGTACCACCCGCATCATCGCCGGCGTTGGGGTGCCGCAGCTTACGGCTGTTCTGGATTGCGCCGCAGCCTTGGTAGGCACCGGCGTGCCGGTGATCGCCGATGGAGGCATTCGGTATACAGGCGATATCGTCAAGGCCATGGCAGCTGGTGCAGGCACCGTCATGGTAGGGAGCATGTTCGCTGGGGTAGAGGAAAGTCCGGGAGAGACCATCATCTACGAAGGCCGCCGTTTCAAGACCTATCGTGGCATGGGTTCGTTGGAGGCCATGCAGCAGGGCAGTAAGGATCGCTACTTCCAGGATATGGAAGACGATATCAAGAAGCTCGTTCCAGAAGGCATTAGTGGTCGTGTGCCTTACAAAGGCAAGCTGGCCGAGGTGGTCCATCAGCTGGTTGGCGGGTTGCGCGCGGGAATGGGTTACTGCGGTGCCAGCAACGTGGAAGCCTTGCGTAAGGCGCGGTTCATGCGGATCACCATGGCGGGCATGCGAGAGAGCCACCCGCACGATGTACACATCACCCGCGAGGCACCCAATTACAGTCACCTGTAAGAGCCTCTTCAGGATCTCTTGGGCCGCGTTCTAAGAGATCCTGAACAGGCTCCAAGGTCCTCGGTTCGGTCATTTTAACGGTTAGGCCCCATTTTGCCCATTGGGCCGATCGGTTACATTTGCGACCCTTGTTCCTGCACCTAAGCTTGGTGCAAACAAATATTAGTTCATCAATGGAACGTGCCATGAAGAAGTTCGGGATCCTCGGGATCGCCATCTGTTCGATCTTTTCCACCACCCTTTTGGCCCAGAACGGGGCCAGTGATCCCACGATCATGACCGTGGATGGCAAGGCTGTACCGCGCAGTGAATTCGAAGCCATCTACAAGAAGAACAACAAAGAGACCGTGGTTACCCAGAAGGCGCTGGACGAGTACCTCGATCTCTTCATCAACTACAAGCTGAAGGTGCGCGAAGCTGAAGTATTGGGCATGGATACGATCTCCAAGTTCAAGACCGAACTCGACGGATATCGCAAACAACTTTCACGTCCTTACCTGATCGATAGGGAGTTGAACGATGCGTTGATGAAAGAGGCCTACGAACGCATGCAGCAGGAGATCCGCGCCAGTCATATCCTGTTGCAAGTAGCCCCGGATGCATCGCCAGAAGACACCTTGGTGGTTTACAAGCGCATAGTGGCTTTGCGCGACAGCATCGTGAAAGGAGAAGATTTCGCATCCATCGCCCAGGGCAAAGGCGGCTCAGAAGACCCTAGTGCAGCAAAGAATGGGGGCGATCTCGGTTGGTTCAGTGCCTTACAAATGGTGTACCCCTTCGAGAGTGCTGCCTACAAGACCCAGGCGGGAGAGGTGAGCACGCCTGTGCGTACGCGTTTCGGCTACCACATTATCAAAGTAGTAGACCGACGCCCGGCCCGTGGTCAGGTGAAAGTGGCCCATATCATGATGCGTAGTACCGATCAGGATCCTGCTGATAAACAGGCCAGCGTTGAACAACGGATCAAAGAGGTATACGAGCAGATCAACACGGGTAAGCTCACATTCGCGGATGCGGCATTGAAATTCAGCGAGGATGAAAGTTCCAATACCAAGGGTGGCGAGCTGCCCATGTTCGGGACAGGAAAGATGATCGAGGAGTTCGAGGATACGGCTTTCGGCCTTCAGAAGCCCCAAGACATGAGCGCACCGATCAAGTCGCGCTATGGCTGGCACATCATTCGTTTGTTGGAAAAGCAGCCGGTGCCGGCCTTCGATGGGGCCAAGTCCGAGTTGAAGAACAAGATCTCGCGCGATAGCCGCGCAGAGATCACGCAGAAAGTGTTCTTGGAGCGGTTACGCAAGGATCTTGGATACACTGCGGATATCAAGAACCGCAAAGCATTGATCGCCTTGATCGATACCAACGTGTACAAGAAGGGTACCTCGGAAAGCGATACACTTCTGCGCAAGAACGTGGCAGAAGGTCCTTACGAGATCAAGGGTGTTCGCTATCGCCGGGAGATCCTGGGTGCCATTAGTGCTGGCAAGTTGCTCAATGCCAAAAGCCGCCAGTACGATGAAATGACCCAGACCATGGACGATACGGTGGTCGTGCGCAGCATCATGGATGGTTGGAACTACGATCGTAAGAAAGCCGCCAAGCTGACCAAGCCCGTCTTTACCTTCAAAGGCGGCACCTACAGCCAGAAGGATCTACTGGACCACATCGAGGCAAAGCAGCGGAGGGAGCGCACCATGCCCATCTCAGAAATGGTTGAAATGCGGTTCCAGGAATTCGCGGACGAGAAGATCATGGCATACGAGGATGCACACTTGGAAGAGAAGTACCCGGAATTCCGCCTGTTGATGAAGGAGTATCGCGACGGCATCCTGCTCTTCGAACTCACCGACCAGAAAGTCTGGGGCAAAGCCGTTCGCGATACAGCTGGTTTGGAAGCCTACTACAACACCCATAAGCCCGACTTCATGTGGGCTACTCGTTATGAAGGGGATCTGTACACCTGCCAGAACGTAGCGGTGGCCAAGCAGGTTCGCGGGCTATTGACCAAGGGCAAACGGGGAGCGCAGCTCACCGATGTGGTGAATAAGGACAATGCCCTTGCCTTGTCCGTTGAAAGTGGCCTTTTCACCGAAGAGCAGAAGCCCTTTTTGAAAGGGATCACCAAGCCGGGCCTCGGACCCAACGTGCAGTTGGATGATCGCATCGTGATCACCGACATCAAGGGTGTTCGCGCTCCAGAACCCAAGACCCTGGACGAGGCTCGGGGTTTGATCACAGCAGCCTATCAAGATAGCTTGGAGAAAGCGTGGATCGCAGAGTTACGGGCCAAGTATCCCGTTTCTGTGGATCAAGATGTTCTTCATTCCATCAAGTAATGATCGCTCCGGGTCCGGCGATCGCAAGGCTTGCTGCGATCCGGATGGTCGGGTTCTCGCTCGCGGCCGGCGTTTCCTGCACCAGCCCGGATGACGGAGGTGATAGGGCTATTGCCAGAGCATACGATCACCTGTTGTTGTGGAGCGATCTGCGGCAAGTGGTGCCCTTGGAAATGAATGCGGCCGACAGCGCAGAATTGGCACAGCGCTTTGTGCAAGGCTGGTTGCGACAGCAAGTATTATTGCATTTGGCAGAAAGCAACTTGAACGCCGAAGGCGCTGATCTGGAAGGGCAGTTAGAGGATTACCGGCGATCGTTGGTGATCTTCAACTACGAGCAAGCCTTGGTGGACCAAAAGCTGGACACGGCCATAACGGATGCAGAGATCGTGCAGTATTATGAAGCACACAAAGCGAATTTCGAACTCAAGGACGACCTGATCCGCGCGCGCTGGTTCAATGTGAACGAACCCGACAAGCGGGTACTACGCAAGATGGAAGAGCGTTTCCTTGGCGGAAAAGGAGAACAAATGCGCGAATTGGAGATCTGGTTGGCCCAATTGGGTGTTAGCATCACCGATCGCAGTGGAACCTGGATCCCTAGTGCCGACCTTCGCGCTGAAGTGCCCATGAACGATACGGAAGCCAGGGAAATGATCGCACGCAATGGAAAGCGCGTCTTCAAAGCCACACAAGCGGCATGGTTCGTGGAGATCCTGGAGCACAGGGATCGCAATAGTGAATCGCCCGTGGACCTCGTGCGTCAGGATATTCGATCGATCCTTTTGAACCAACGGAAACTGGAACTGATCGAGGGCATTCGCGAAAGCGCCTTTCAACAAGCACTGGAACATGCGGAAGTGGAGCAAATGGTGCATTGAAAGGATCTTGGTCCTGCTGCCCGTGGCAGCATACGCTCAACCGCAACCGCTGTTGATAGACAGGGTCATTGCCGTGGTGGGCAGAGAGGCCATTCTCTATTCCGATCTGGTGGCCCGCACCGAGCAGGCCAGGCAGAACGGCGTAACGGTTGATGAAGCGGTCAACTGCGGTGCGATCGAGGATCTTCTTTACGAAAAGCTATTGCTGGAACAAGGCCGTATCGATAGTGTGGTGGTGGACGAGGCTCAGATCAACTCGGAATTGGACCGACGTATCCGCTACTTCGCAAGCCAGCTGGGTGGCGAGCAGAAACTGGAAGAGTTCTACGGCAAGAGCGTGACAGAGATCCGCGCCGAATTCCGCGATCAAGTGCAGGATCAACTGATGGTGCAGACCATGCAGCAGAAAGTGACCGCGGACATTCGCATCACGCCACGCGATGTACAACGCTTCTACGAGCGCATTCCGCCGGATAGTATACCCTTGATCAATGCCGAGGTGGAGTATGCACAAGTGTTACGCATCCCAGAGCCAAGCGATGCGGAAGAACGCCGGGTGCGCAGGCGGATCGAAGAGTTCCGAGAGAATGTGCAGAAAGGCGAGAAGGATATGTGTACAGTGGCCATCCTCTATTCCGAAGATCCCGGTTCTGCCAAGGAATGTGGTGAATTGGGCATGGTGCCCTTGGGTACCATGGTACCAGAATTCGATGCCGTTGCCATGAGCTTGAAAGAGGATGAAGTGAGCCAGGTCTTCAAGACCCAGTACGGTTACCACTTCATGCAAATGATCGAACGGCGCGGCGAGCAATACAATGCACGGCACGTGCTGATGCGCCCGCAAGTGGGAGCTGCCGAGCTGCAAGACGAACGCGAGTTCCTCGATAGCTTGGTGCGTGTGATCCGCAACGGGACTGCCACTTTTGGGCAAGTGGCCATGGAGCACTCCCACGATGAAGAGAGCAAAGGGACCAGCGGGTTGATGATAGAACCGAACAGCAATTCGCCACGTTGGGATATGGGCGCATTGGACCAACAGACCTTTTTTGTCCTTGATAAGCTCAAGGACAATGAAGTGAGCGAACCACAACTCATTGTCATGCCCGATGGTAGCAAGGCCTATCGTTTGCTTCAACTGCTGAAGCGCACTGCGCCCCACCGGGCCAACATGAAGGACGATTACCGAATGATCCAGCAAGCGGCAGAGGGCAAGCTGCGCACCGAAGCGGTGGATACCTGGGTGAAAGATCGTTCGGAAGCCACCTATATCAGGATCGATGAAGCCTATTCCACCTGTACGTTCAGTCACGGTTGGGGCAGAAGCGCATCCACTGGACATTGACCTTTTGGAGACCATACAACCATCATGAGCGACACACAAGCCGTAGAACGATTCGGGGAGCAGTACCGCCGCTTGAAAGCGGAGGTGAACAAAGTGATCATCGGGCAGGATCAGGTGGTCGACTTGGTGCTGATGGGCATTTTCAGCCGCGGGCATTGCTTGTTGGTGGGCGTTCCGGGCCTGGCCAAGACCTTGCTCGTCAATAGCGTGGCACAAGCGCTGGGCCTTTCATTCAACCGCATCCAGTTCACCCCTGACCTGATGCCCAGCGACATCATAGGTTCGGAGATCCTGGACCAGGACCGCCGGTTCCGATTCGTTCGTGGGCCCATCTTCGCCAACATCATTTTGGCGGACGAGATCAACCGGACGCCTCCCAAGACCCAAGCGGCCTTGTTGGAGGCCATGCAAGAGAAGTCCGTTACAGCTGCTGGATCCACTCATCCCTTGCAAGAACCATTCTTCGTTCTGGCCACACAGAACCCCATCGAGCAGGAGGGCACCTACCCACTGCCAGAAGCCCAATTGGACCGGTTCATGTTCAACATCTGGGTGGACTATCCAACCTATGCAGAAGAGCTGGCGGTCGTTAAAGCCACCACCGGTGACCATAAGCCCCAGATCGAGCCGGTTCTCACCTCCGAAGAGATACTCGGCTACCAGAGTTTGGTGCGCCGGATCCCCGTGGCTGATAACGTGCTGGAGTACGCGGTCAAACTGGCCACCCGCACCCGACCTGGGATCACTGGGGCACCATCCATCATTACCGATCATATTAGCTGGGGAGCGGGTCCTAGAGCTTCGCAATTCCTAGTGATCGGGGCTAAGTGCCATGCCCTCACGCATGGTCGATTCTCTCCAGACATAGCTGACGTTCAAGCTGTTGCGCTTCCAATTTTGCGCCACCGGCTGGTCCGCAATTACAAGGCTGAAGCCGAAGGTGTTACCGTGGACCACATCGTTCGATCTATCCTGTGATAACCCGGATCGCAGGTAGTTAGGCAACTTGCGAGGTTTGTAACGTCTTATTTTTGGACTTCCTGTTCTCTTCACAGTTACAACAAGACCATCATGACCGTTCGAGCATTCTTTTCGATGTTACTCTGCGGTTCTGGAGTTGGAATAGCCAACGCCCAATTGCCGACCGTTGATATCAGCATGGTGCCGCTCCAAGATGGACGCTTGGAAGTGCGGATGCGACCGGATCTCGCATTTGATGGACTGTTCGCGTCGCTCGTATTCACCGTGCAATGGCAAGCCAGTTCATCCTCCATTGTCGATGGGTTCACCACAGCCCCGCCATACGACGATGTCGGCATGTATCCCTCCTTTTCGAACACGACCTATGAGGATGGAGGATACACGTATGCTGTCTTCACCGCGTTTGGCTTTAGCCCGCTTTCTGCAGTAGGAGCCAGTTGGGTAGCTGATCAAGAATTCGTTCTAGGCCATGTGGATCTGATCGGTAGCAACCTGGGTTTCCAGCTGATCAACGATGATTGGACCGCCGCGAACAACGCCGATTATTACGTTTCGCTAAATGGAGAAGGACGAACAGGCGTGATCTATGGTGGTGTCACAACGTTAACGCCAGAGATCAACTCGATCACGAGTGGGGTCCGGGTATTGCCGAACCCGACGGAACAAGAAAGTCTCTTCACATTCATGCTGCCCAATGCAGGGTCTTTGAGCATGGAAGTGATCGATGCAGCAGGAAAGTTGGTCGTGCAGCGAACGGTTCCTGTTTCTGCCGGGCTTAACACACTAGTTCTCGATGCTCGATCCCTAGCGGCAGGTACATACCAGGTCCGGATCATGGCTCCCGATTATAAAAGCACCAGCCCTTGGGTCATCACCAGACCATGAACCACGTGCTCTGTCTGCGGGGGATGGCTGCAGGGCTTGTCTTTTTGTTAAGCGCAATACTGTGTGCCCAGACCTGGCAAGTGTTCGACATGGACAATAGCCCCCTGCCCAGCACGACAGTGAACGCCTTGGCGGAAGACCCGGAAGGCGGTATCTGGATCGGCACGGATTGGGGCCTCTGTCATTTGGATGGAGGCGGGAATTGGGAGGTGTTCCAGGTCGGCAATTCAGGAATATCCAGCAACGACGTTCGGTCCTTGGCCGTTGATGCGCTCGGCCGCTTGTGGATCGGAACGCTCTCTGAAGGCGTGGTGGTATGGGATGGCGAGGATTGGACCGTCTACACCAACAGCAATAGCTCCCTGCCTGAAAATGGCATTCGGGACTTGTTCATCGACCACCGCGATTGGATCTGGATCACCACATCCGGTGGTTTGGCCTGCTTCACGGGCACGAGTTGGAACATCTATGATGATACTGCGTCGAGCTTTGGTGGGTTGGTGTGCAACACCAACAACATGCGCACCGTGGCCGTTCGACCAGATGGCTTGGTCTGCTTGGGTACGTTCAACGGAGGCTTGCATTACCTCACAGAAACGAATGTGCTTTTCCTTACCAGCTTCAACGATGGCTTTTTCGACAACACGGCCAACGATGTGCTATTTGACCCCGTCTCCGGTGATCGTTGGGTGGGTACGCCTTCTGCAGGACTGCTTCGGCAGCAGGGTCCAGCGTTTGGTGGTTCGTGGTTCCAATGGAATGGGAGCATTGGCTTTCCGTCCAACTCGGTGAATTGTATCGATATGGATGCGAATAGGAGCGTATGGTCCGGCTCGCAGATCTTTGGCCTCGTAAGTGTGGACCAACTTGGGCAATTCACGCAGTACACGACCACCAACTCGGGCCTGCCGGATAACGAAGTGGTTTCCGTTCTTTCCGCTGCGGATGGTTCCATCTGGGCGGGAACGGTCTACGGCGGCCTCGCGCGGTATCGGGCAGCTACTGGTCTTGCTGAGATCCAACGACCTTCGGTAAGCGTTTATCCGAATCCGTGTGTGGATCGTGTTCAGGTCCAGGTAGGGGGGGGGGCGGTCAATTGGGAGTGGTCACTTTGTGATACCCAAGGGAAGTTGGTGCAGCAAGGGAATGGGGTTGGGCCCATGTTCGGGATCGATCTTTTGCCGACAGCCAATGGCATTCATGCATTGCGGTTGATGAATAAGGACTTTGTCGAAACAATTGTTTTACTCATCGGCAAATAGGTTCGCTTGACCTGGGGTTGGTGAATTACTACTTTAGCGGGCCTTTTGCTCCAAACCATGGCACATATGAGATCAATTTACACGCACCTCCTCTGGGTAACAACCGGTATCACACTTTCTGCTGGGCATGCGGCAGCGCAATGTTCGATCACGAACGCGACCAGTTGCGTTTGCGCTACCCCTGGGCAGACCCAGTGCGATCTCTTGCCGGATATGACCATCAGTTGGTCGGCATTGGCAGGCGTCTCGTCAGGGCCTTCTGAATACTCCCAAACCGGAGCGAATGCTGCACGACTGCGCGTCTCTGGTTCCACGCCCAACATAGGAAAAGGGAACTTGGAGGTACGCGGGATCACCGATGGCGGTTTCCGAGCCTTCGTTTGCGGTACGGACACGACCATAGTTGCCGCAGGTCAACAGAGCTTCACGTGCCCAACCGGTGTTTCCCCCAAGCAGATCCTGTATCAACGCGTCTACCGCAAGAATGGAAATGCGATGAGTTACTTGGACGAGAAAACGGGCACCATGACCTATCACCCCAACCATTCGCACTACCATGTGGATGATTGGACCACCATGACCTTACGGATCCAAGATCCGAACGAACCGTTGCCCACGCGCTGGCCCATTGTTGCCACGGGAGCCAAGATCGGTTTCTGCTTGATGGATTACTACAATTGTTGGGACGGATCGGCCAATGGCCATTGCCGCACCGCCCAAGGGTGGCAGCAGGGTAGTGTGTTGAACACGACCGCCCAGTTCCCGAACAGTGGAATGTTTCGTGGGTATGGCTGCGGAGCGGATTACCAAGGGATCTCTACGGGCCGCACAGATCTCTACGGCGAGTGGTTGGAAGGCATGTGGATCAACCTGATGCCGAATTTGTGCAATGGCAACTACTGGATCGTGGCCGAGGTTGATCCAACCAACGTGTTCCGTGAGGAGAATGAGACGAATAATTGGACTGCCATGCCCTTCACCGTGGCTTTGCAACGGGCTGCTGGCAGCGGCGGCTCGGCCTTCATCCACTGCGATAAGCGTCCGGTTGTTTCGCCTGGTAACCCAGTGACACTCACTGCCACTCCTGGTTTCTCCTACCTCTGGAGCACCGGTGCAACTTCGCGTAGCATCACGGTCTCGCAAGCGGGCAATTATTCCTGCTCGATCACAGCACCTTGTGGTACCCTGGTCTCGGGTACACTTGCGGTCACTACGCTTGCCGCGCCCAGTGCACCCACGGCGACGGGCGCATTCGTGATCGGGCCTGCTGCTGCAACACTTACAAGTACCGGGAATGGCCCGCAGTGGTACACCGCGGCGACCGGTGGTACGGCTGTTGGCTCGGGCCAATCCTTCACCACGCCAGTGTTGAATACCACGACGAACTATTGGGTCAGTGACCGGAATGTGATCCCCAGCACCACGGTGGTCGCGGGTAAACCTTACGTGGCGGGCCATGGTGCCAATTTCAATGGGAAACAGTGGTTGCTGTTCAACGCCTTCGAGCCTTTTGTGCTACAGTCCGTTAAAGTGTTCTCCAACGCCGTGGGCGTGCGTCACATAGTGCTCGTTGATAACGTTGGCAATTTGATCGCAGAGAAGCTGGTGGAATTGACCACGGGTCTACAAACCATCCAACTGGATTTCCGGGTGCCAGCAGGAACGCAGCACAGATTGTCGGCGTATGATAGCGGGGCGGTAAGCAGTGGTACCCAATTGGTCTTCCAAGATCTGCACCGCAGCACAACGGGCGTCTCATACCCCTATGCGATCGGCGCGGTGGGTTCCATCACCGGTTCTACCGAGGGCCCCAGCGTATACCACTTCTTCTATGACTGGAATGTGGTCTCCGAAGCAGCAGTGGCAGAAAGTGTACGTGTTCCTGTTGTTGCCCAGGTTGGCACCGGTGTGGTCGTTAACCTGAAAGCTTTCTTGGGGGGGGCATTCAACACGTCCACAGGCTTGATGCACGACTCCTTGCGTGTTTCAGGCATGATCCCACTGAATGAGCCTTATGCAGCCATGGGCTTTCCCCAGGTTAGTGGTGCTTCTGCCATCTTGAATGCCAGTGCTCTCCTTCCAAGCGGTACGAATGCCATTGTGGACTGGGTGCGTGTGGAACTTCGAAATGCGAGTGTGCCGAGTACGATCGTATCAGTACAGAGCGCCGTGATCACGCGATCGGGCCAGGTGCTTTCGCCAACCGGTTCACCCCTTCGATTCGGAGTCCCGACAGGGAACTACCATGTGGCACTGCGTCATCGCAATCACTTGGGTGTAATGACCGCTGGTCCACTGGCCTTATCGGCGTTACCCATCGAGCTGGATCTGACCCTTGCATCCACGCCGACTTGGGGCACCGGGGCCCGTGAAGTCAAGGGTTCATCCATGGTGCTCTGGGGCGGAGAGGTGGTCCGCAACAGCATGATCCAGTACACGGGTCCGGGCAATGACAGGGATCCGATACTTGGAGCCATTGGTGGAACGGTCCCTACTAACGTGATATCAGGCTATCATTCCGCCGACATCAATTTGGACGGACGGGTGAAGTACACGGGTGCTGCTAACGACAGGGATCCGATCTTGTCCACTGTTGGGGGAACGGTTCCCACCAATACGCGGCTGGAACAACTTCCTTAGGATATCTGAAGCAGCATCCAAGGCGATCGAAACTGAATACTATCAGGATGCACATATTCTTAGGATGGGCACCCTAACTAAAGTTACCCGAAGTTGAACACACCGTTTCGTCAGGTTTATCTACTTTGCACCGTCGCTAAAAAAGAACCACAATGCTCCGAAGACTGAACAGGGCCATTCCTAGCTTACGCCGAGCGCTAAGCGCCTTAACCATTGCATGCGCCAGCCTGGCAGCAGCTCAACCCACCTTGGATATCGACCTTCGGGCAAATGCCGGAGGTGATTCGCTACTGGTGTTCGTGAGGCCGAATGGGGCCTCGTTTTCCCAGGTCGTTAGTGCGATGACCTTTACCATCCGTTGGGAAGCAGCTTCCACCGCGACCTTGGGTGCTAGAACCCAATTCTGTCCGACGGGTTTTGCGATAACCCCTTCTGGTGACGGGGAGATCGACAATGGAGGATCCACCTACCGCACCTACAATGCCTTCGGTGCTGCCACTTTGCTCGACGAATGCCCAGAACGTGCATTTGTGCAGGATGCTTGGAACTTGATCCTTCGTGTCAAGGTCAATACCATTGATCGGTGTACCAATTTCAACATTGTCAACGACGGATTTACTGGCCCGGCGAACAAGAACTATTTCGTTTCATTGAACGCCCTAGCCCGCACAGGTGCAATTGAGTCGACTGTCGCACGATTGGGTTCGTGCACGGTGGATTGCTTGGGTGTTGTTGGTGGAACTGCGGTACCTGGTACACCCTGTAACGATAACAACACGTGTACGGTCAACGATGTGTATACTGGGACAGCCCCGAACTGCGGTTGTGCAGGAACGCCAGTGGTTGGTCCCACGATCAGCAACGCTGGAAGCAACAGCCCGATCTGTGCGGGAAGCACGTTGAACCTGACCGCTTCAGCCACCGGCACAGGAGCGATCTCGTATAGCTGGGCTGGGCCGAATTCATTCACGTCCTTAAGCCAGAACCCTTCAATTTCCTCTGCCACCGTTGCGGCCACAGGCACCTACACCGTCACGGCCTCCAATGGCTGTGGAACGAATGCAACGCAGACCGTGAGTGTAGTGGTGAATGCGGCACCCAACGCTGGCACCAACGGTACCCTCACGATCTGTGCGGGTAGCACCGTTACCACTGCTCAACTCTTTGCTGCATTGGGTGGAAGCCCGAACGCTGGTGGCGGATGGAGCCCGACCCTTGCAGGCGCTGGCACCTACACCTACACGGTAGCTGCTGTTCTACCCTGCACAGGCTCTGCCACGGCACAAGTTGTTGTTACAGCCCAACCTGCACCCAACGCTGGCACCAACGGTACCCTCACGATCTGTGCTGGTAGCACCGTTACCGCGGCTCAACTCTTTGCTGCATTGGGCGGAAGCCCGAACGCTGGTGGCGGATGGAGTCCAGCTCTTGCAGGCGCAGGCACCTACACTTACACGGTAGCTGCTGTTCTACCCTGCACGGGTTCTGCCACGGCACAAGTTGTTGTTACAGCCCAGCCTGCACCCAACGCTGGCACCAACGGTACCCTCACGATCTGTGCGGGTAGCACCGTTACTGCGGCTCAACTCTTTGCTGCATTGGGCGGAAGCCCGAACGCTGGTGGCGGATGGAGCCCGACCCTTGCAGGCGCAGGCACCTACACCTACACGGTAGCTGCTGTTCTACCCTGCACGGGTTCTGCCACGGCACAAGTTGTTGTTACAGCCCAAGCTGCACCCAACGCTGGCACCAACGGTACACTCACGATCTGTGCTGGTAGCACCGTTACCGCGGCTCAACTCTTTGCTGCATTGGGCGGAAGCCCGAACGCTGGTGGCGGATGGAGTCCGACCCTTGCAGGCGCAGGCACCTACACTTACACGGTAGCTGCTGTTCTACCCTGCACAGGCTCTGCCACGGCACAAGTTGTTGTTACAGCCCAAGCTGCACCCAACGCTGGCACCAACGGTACCCTCACGATCTGTGCTGGTAGCACC
>Ga0209490_10002183_pt1 | contig 18659 bp, 11 predicted proteins | sample MAT06_FD_187209 | JGI IMG/M metagenome (GOLD analysis project Ga0209490, IMG submission 187209) | Freshwater microbial communities from Lake Fryxell liftoff mats and glacier meltwater in Antarctica - MAT-06 (SPAdes) (version 2) | ecosystem: Environmental > Aquatic > Freshwater > Ice > Liftoff... | reverse complement strand
ACGACTGGAAGATTCAAACCTGGACCCTGCGGCCCTATGCCCGTGTGGGCTGGCAGCATGAGTTTATGGATGACAACGGATCGGTCAATGCACGGCTCGCCAGCGGCGCGGGCAATTTCTTTACTGTCCAGGGCTCGGACATTGCGCGGGACAGCGTGGTGGCAGGAGCGGGAGCGCAGTTGCTGTTCAGCGACTCCATCTCCGCTTTCCTGGGCTACAGTGCCGAGGCCAACAGCGATTATGAAATTCACTCGATCAACGGGTCGGTGAATTTTAGATTTTAAGCGATCAGGCGCCCCGGAGCGCTGGTGAGTGCCCCAGTTCAGCCTGTTTGGCTGAACATGAATGGGGTCACATGAACGGCGTCAGTCTACCACATTGCACCTATTTCCTGCGATATATGGATTTGTTGGGGCGGGGTTGAGTTAGGTTTAGTGGCTTAGAGTTCGACTATTAGGAGAGAAGCTAGTAGCCTTAATGTAAGAACTAAGCTATCAAAGCAGTGCAGGACTATATCAAACAGCAAGAAGACTCGAAGAACAACGCCACAAGAATAAAGCACTCAACCAAAAACTTAATCAATGGAGTAAACTGTGCAATGTAGTGGACTGACCCCATTCACTGACAGAGTGTCAGATTTAAAGAATGGCACAGTAATGTTGAAGATGACATGGGGTGGTCGTGAGGCTATGCGTGTCAAAAGCAAACGAGCGAAGATAACTAACAAACAACGGCCTGACCCCATTTTCTGAACCGTGAGTTTGTTAGCATCTTTCAGGACGTAGCCCTGCCCCCCAATCAGCCCCGAAAGAATCGATAGATAATAAACCCCATGAACTTTCTTTTTTCACGCACTGCTTTATGCCTAATTTTGGCTTCGGCCTGTTCATCGAGTTTCGCTGTGTCCACCACGGTGGTCGCAAAAGGAGCGACCTGGAAATATCTCGATAACGGTTCCAACCAAGCCACCGCGTGGCGGGCCACCGACTTTGCCGACGGTGGATGGGCTTCGGGCGCAGCTCCGCTGGGTTTTTCCAACACGCCCGGCAAATATGTGGACCTTCCGCTTGGCACCACGGTGAGCTTCGGCGGTGACCCGAGCGCCAAACATATCACCACCTATTTCAGGAAAAGCTTCACCGTTACGGGTGCGTCGAGCGTGACTACTCTGCGTCTAAACGTGCTGCGCGACGATGGTATCGTAGTCTATCTCAATGGCACGGAGGTCGGGCGTCTCGGCATGCCCGCCGGCACCATTACCTCGACCACCTACGCGACCGAAACCGTCTCAACCGCGGTCGCTTACGATACGCTCGTGCTTGACCCGTCCGCATTGGTCGAGGGCACCAACGCGCTCGCGCTCGAGGTCCATCAGATCAACTCAACCAGTTCCGACCTCGTGCTCGATGCTGAATTGATCTCCTCCGACGACGTGCCGAGCCGCATCGCTTCCGGTCCGTGGGTCGGCGCGGTCACCACCAATTCCGCCTTGGTCACGGCCCGCCTCGACACGGCTGGACTGACTGCTCGCCTCGTCGCGAGCACTTCGGTGGATTTGTCTAATCCAGTCTATTCCAGCTCGGCGACGAGTGCAGCCGTCTCTGGTGAAACCGTGCGCCTCGCGCTCGCCGGTCTCCAAGCCAACACGCCTTATTATTACGCGCTCGAAGTCGGCGGAGTCGTCGATGTGTCGAGCGAACGTCGCGGCACTTTCCGCACGTTTCCCATTGGCGCGAGTAACCTGCGGATCGGCATCGGTGCCTGCGCGCAGACCGATGTCGCCCGCCTCTCGTTCGACGCGTTACTTGCCGCCTCCCCGCAGCTCTTCATCAACATGGGCGACTTCCATTACTACGATACCAACAGCACCGATGTCGCCCGCTACCGCGCCAACTACGTCGCCGTCTTCGCCAACACCTCCCAAGCCGCGCTCTATCGCAACGTCGCCACCGCCTACACGTGGGATGACCACGACTACTGCGGCAACGACAGCGACCGAACCGCCATCGGGCAGAGCGCCGTGCGCCAAGTTTACCGCGAGTGGGTGCCGCACTATCCGCTGCAGGCCGGCGTCGGCACGATCAATCAAAGTTTCAAAATCGGCCGCGTGCGCGTCATCATGACCGATCTTCGCAGTGAGGCCGACCCACAGAGCCAGACCGACGACGCAACCAAAACCAAACTTGGTATCGCCCAGAAAGCTTGGTTCAAGCAACAACTCCTCGCCGCCCGCGACGAAGAGGCCCCGCTGATTCTCTGGGTGTGCAGCGCCCCGTGGATCGGCACCGCCAGCTCCAGCACCGACACGTGGCAGAACAACACCACCGAGCGCCGCGAGATCGCCGACTTCATCAAGGCGAACGCCATTAAAAACGTGACCCTACTCTCCGGCGACATGCACGCCTTGGCCTACGACGATGGCACCAACAGCGACTACGCCACCGGCGGCGGCGCACCGCTCAAGGTGTTCCACGCCGCCGCGCTCGGTCGTAACAGTCACAGCACCAAGGGCGGCCCCTACTCCAGCGGCGCACCGGTCCAGAATCCCGACAACGGCACCCTCGGTCAATATGGCCTGGTGGACATCGCCGACGCCGGCGGTTCCGCACCGCTTGGCGTCACCTTCACCGGTTGGCGCGCCCCCGAAACGACTCCTCGCCTGACCTACACGTTTAACACCGTTCCCGTGCAACCGCGGCCTGCGCTCCAACCCCTAGCCACAGCGACTGCTAACAGCATCACGGTCACATGGCAGGACGATTCCACGGTCGAGAGCGGCTTCCGCATCGAGCAAAGCGCCACCGGCACATCGGGCTGGACAAGCCTCGAGACCGTTGCACCTGGCGTGACCAGTTACGTTGATACCACGGTCATCCCCGGCCAAGTGCGTTACTACCGCGTCATCACCCTCAGCGGGACTCTTGAAAGCGCACCCTCGGCCGTCGTGTCCGTCACCGCAAACACCGCCTATTGAACTGGGCGCTGGACAACCTTGCTGATGCTCGCGCCAATCCCCAAGCCGATCCCGATGGCGACGGCTTATCGAACCTCCTCGAATATGCTCTCAATACGGCTCCGCTTTCGCGCAGCACCGCCTCGTTACCCGTCGGTCCACACACGCCTGAAGGCTACCTCGTCCGCAGCCGCACCCCGTGGTATAAACAAGAGCAATGCCAACCCGCCCCCTTCCTCTGCAACTACATGGGACGCGGCACGCAAGACAAAGCCCCCTTCCGCTTTATCTGGAACCGCTCCGCCGCCACCCCCACAAATCTCTACCTCCTGCTCACGCCCCAACACGGCTTGGCCAAAATGCTCGCCGCCCGCCCCGACCGCGCAGCCTGGATACACGAGTGGCTGAGCCAAGTCACCGGCGACGAACTCCGAGGCGAAGGCCGCGTTTACGGCGGCGGCCTAAATAAAATCGAGCCCGAAGAACTCGCCCACATTTCCGCCAAACAACTCCTCGTCCGCTGGCCCGAAATCAGCTCTGTAACTGACGCGCAAGGCGAACTACTTGCAAATCCGAGCTTAACAAAGACCCTCGTTGCTTGACCCACTCCAAACCAAATGCAAAAAAACTTGACCAACAGCCTTTAATGCGCAACAACCACCTCTTCGACTACAACGGGAACGCCTCTTCAGCCCGTAAACGGAAGAGATACTGGAAAACTAACAAACAACGGCCTGACCTCATTTTCGACTCGACCCCATTTTCTGACTCCTGAGTTAGCATCCCATCGCCCTTTTACCCTATATGAAGTCCACCCCTATGCTTTCACGTCCCGCCCCGGCCAAGCATTCGCACCGCCGCCCTGCCGCTCTTGATCGTTTCCACTTCGGTGTCGCCTTCTACCCGGAGCATTGGCCCGAGGAAATGCTTGCGGAGGACATCCGCCGTCTGCGAGTCGCCGGCGTGAACACCGTGCGCATGGCCGAGTTTGCGTGGACGTTGATTGAACCGCGGCCGGGAGATTTCCGCTTCGACTTCTTTGACCGCGTCATCTCCGCGCTCGGCGAGGCGGGGATTCAAACGATACTCTGCACGCCCACGGCCGCGCCGCCGCGCTGGCTTTCGTTCGCGCACCCCGAAATCCTGCGCGTCAACGCTGAGGGCATCCGCTTTGAGCACGGCGGACGCGTGCACGCGAGCTACTCGAGCCCGGTTTACCGCGATTACTCGCGGCGGATCACCCGCGCGATGGCGGAGCATTTCCGCAATCATCCCCATGTCGTGGGCTGGCAGACGGACAACGAGTTTCTGTGCGGTTTCACCGACGATCATTCTGAAGCGGCGCAGGCCAACTTTCGCGGGTGGCTCCGACACCGTTACGATGGTGACATCGACGCGCTGAACGTGGCGTGGGGCAACGCGTTCTGGTCCCAAACCTACGGGTCCTTCGACGAAATTCCCACACCCCTCGCGCGTCCTGCCGGACCCAGCCAATCGCACCGTCTTGAGTTCGGGCGTTTTTTGTCGGACGAGATCGTGGTGTTCCAAGGCGAGCAGGTCGCCATCCTGCGCGAGGCGAACCCCGGCTGGTGGATCACCCACAACGGCTGTTTTCCCGGTCTCGATTACCGCGGCGAGTTTGGCCGTCAGCTCGACGTGCTCGGCTACGACTCGTATCCGTTTTTCAATCAGAGCCCGCAGCAGCGTCCGGCCTCGCATGCGTTCAACCTCGACCGCGTGCGCGCGTGGACCGGCAATTTCCTCGTGCTTGAGTCGCAGGCGGGCGCCGGCAGCGGTCCCTGGCGCACGACCGAGACGCCCGAGCCCGGCGAACTGCGCCGCCTCGCCTACACGGCACTGGCGCGCGGGGCCGACGGTTTGTTTTTGTTCAACTGGCGCACCTGTAGTTTTGGTCATGAAATCCACTGGCAAGGCGTGCTCGACGCGGACAACCAGCCTCGTCGTCGCTACCGCGAGTTTTGCCAACTTGGCGAAGAGATCTCCCGCGTCGGCGTCGCGCTGCGCGGCACCTCGGTCGTGGTCCAGGTCGCTGTAGCTGCAAGCGACAACGACGAGGCGTTGGGTGATCAGGCTTATCCGCTGACCTTGCCAGGGCCGCAGAAGATGGCCGAGGGCGTGCACCAGTGGTTTTTCCAGGCCGGATACGCCGTCGGCTGCATCCATCCGACCGATGATCTGAGCGGCGTTCCCGTGTATGTATTGCCGCACTGGCCGATTATTCATCCCGACTGGGTGGTGCCCTTGGAACGCTACGTCGCGGACGGCGGCACGCTCGTGATCGGCGCCCGCAGCGGAACGCGCGACTGGACCAATCGTGCGGTGACCGACACGTTTCCCGGGCCACTGCGCACCTTGGCCGGCGTGCGCGTCGAGGAATACGGCATACGCAACACCCCGGAGGAGCGCCCGCTCGAGCTGGACTTCGCGGACGCCAGCATTCCAGCGGGAGTGTGGTATGAACAGCTTTTGCCCGACGCGGACACGGAGGTCGTCGCCCGCTGGCGCGGGCGCCACCTGACTGACGAAGCGGCGATCACCTGCCGCCGTCATGGCGCCGGTCGCGTGTATTACGTGGGTTCTAATTTGGAAGGCGCGCTGCTCGAGGTGCTGCTGCCCCGCGTGATCGCGGGCGCGGGATTGCAACGCATCCTGCCCGGTCTGCCTTCGCGCATTGAGGCGGTGTGTCGCGAGAACGCCACACGCCGCCTTTGGTTTTTGATTAATCACAACGAGACCGCCACTCCGATTCCCGAGGCTCCGTCGGGACACGATTTGGTGACGGATCGCGGCGTCAACGACGGTCTCACTCTCCCCCCCAACGGCGTGGCTGTGATTGAAACGACGCTCTAAACCCACCCGCCCCACGCGCACGTGCTCCGGCGTGCCAACGAGCTCCTCGATTAACACGAGTTCGTTGGATGCCAGTTCACATACGTCTCGACCGAGTCGCAGCCCGCGTCGCGGAGAGTAATCCCGAAGGGGTCGTGCAAAAGGGGTCAAACCCTAATGTCTGTGGTGGACATATTCACTTCGTGGTGTAGATTAAAAATAACAGACATTAGGGTTTGACCCCTTTTTGAAGCCCCACTCCAAACCAAATCCAAAAAAACTTGGCCTACCGCCCTTAGTCCTCCACAACCACCTCATCGACAACAACGGGAACGCTTCTTCGGCCCATACACGGAAGAGATACCGGAAAACTAACAAACAACGGCCTGACCCCATTTTCTGCACCCCCATTTACTGAACCTCACGGTCAGTAATCTTAACCTTCCAATCAAAAAGTCAGATAATGCCTCGCCCTTCCCATAAACACCTTATTCCTACAGCGGAAGGAAAAATTATCACAGGTGACGCACTTAAAGCATTAGATAACATCCGTGATGAATCGATACAACTTGTTATCACATCTCCTCCCTATAACATAGGGAAAGAATATGAGCGAGGCGAGAAGATGAGTTTGGATGAATACGTTAAGTGGCTCGATGAAATAATCACCAAGCTATGTCAAAAAATCGAGCCCAAAGGCAGCATTTGTTGGCAAGTTGGAAACTATATCAAGGACGGAGAGTTATTTCCTTTAGATTACTATTTCTACAATATCTTCCTCAAAAACGGATTTAAACTTAGAAATAGGATCATTTGGCATTTCAATTTTGGCCTTCACGCCACTAAACGACTTTCGGGTCGTTATGAGACCTTACTATGGTTCACAAAATCTAAGGACTATAGATTTAATATCGATCCAATTCGAGTTCCTCAGAAATACCCTGGTAAACGGCACTCAAAAAGAAAGGGAATGAAGGCAGGACAGCCAAGCGGAAATCCATTAGGGAAAAACCCATCCGATTTTTGGGAGTTTTCAGCCCAATCCATTTTTGAAGAAGACACAATATGGGAGATTCCTAACGTTAAATCCAACCACGCTGAAAAAACTATCCATCCATGTCAGTTTCCGTGCGAATTGGCCGAACGATGCGTGTTGGCATTTACCGATGAAAACGGAACCGTTTTGGATCCGTTTGTTGGAACTGGCACAAGTGTAATTTCAGCCGTGAAGAACAATAGAAAAGGTCTCGGCATAGATAAAAGTCCACAGTATGCCAAAATCGCAAGACTAAGACTTACTAAACTCCATAATGGAACATTACAACTTCGAAAATTAGGTGAACCCATCCGAGCGCCCAAGTCCGGAGAAAAAGTAGCCACATTACCCACGGAATGGAATAAAACCGCTGCGATTTGCTAACTTACCATGAAAAAAAAGAAAAAGCGACTTAGTGCGGATGAGAAACGAGACCGAAAAATTAAATCTGATCACACCAAAATGATTAGGTCCGTCTTCAAAGATGCCGGATTCCTACGACATAGCGATTTGAATGATAAGACATTCACTTATCAGGGCCAAATGACTGATTTCGACGATATTTGCACATACGAAAATATTCTGGTTTGCATAGAATTCACGACTACAAAATCAGAAAATATCGGCGGACATCTAAAAACAAAAAAAATCGTCTACGATAAAATACAAAAGAAAGAATCTGATTTTACGGATTTTCTTTGCGAAAAAAGCCCGAAATTAAAGGAAGCACTGCTGAATAAATACACATCTGCCGAAGTGGTTGTAAAGATTGTGTATTGCAGTCTGAAGACAGTGGAATCCAGACACAAAGACAATATACCCAATCCAACGTATCTCGATTATTCTGATCTCCGCTATTTCAGAAACCTTACAGATTGCATAAAAAAATCCGCGCGTCATGAATTTCTTCATTTCATGAACGTTTCTCCTGAGAAAATCGGTGAAAACGGAAAATTCGAAACTGAGTCAGCGCTCGGAAAATATAGCGGATCACTACTTCCAGAAAGTAGCTCCAACTTCGACAAAGGTTTCAAAGTCGTCTCATTCTACATAGATCCATCAGCTTTGCTCAGAAGAGCATATGTCCTCAGAAAAGATGGCTGGAGGGACTCATATAACATGTATCAACGAATGATTTCGAAAACAAAAATCACCTCTATACGAAGCTATCTAAAGGAAAATAAACGAGTATTCGTTAATAATATTATCGTCACACTACCTGAGGACACAAAAATCATTGATGGGAAAAATAATACTGTAGATCCAAGTCGAATTTCAAAAACTCAACCGGTAACAATTTTACTCCCCCAAAAGGTCAATTCTGTTGGATTAATTGATGGTCAGCACCGAACCTATTCATACTTCGAGAGCACCACGGATGATATTGAAATTGAACGCCTTAGAATTAAGCAAAATTTACTCGTTACAGGCATAATTTACCCTGAAGGCATCCATAATGTTGAGAAGGAAAAATTCGAGGCTCGACTTTTTCTTGAAATTAATTCTAACCAAACAAACGCAAAGTCCGATTTGAAACAAGCTATTGGACTGATGCTAAATCCCTTTTCCTCAGAATCATTAGCCGCAAGAGTGCTAACCGATCTAGACAAGAGCTCCGGCCCCCTAGGTAATCAAGTCCAACGTTATTGGTTCGATAAAGATAAAATCAAAACAACCTCTATCGTAAGTTACGGATTAAAACCCTTAGTAAAGCCGACCGGAAAGGATTCGCTGTTCTATATCTGGACAAATAAGGATAAGGAGAAAATGGTAGAAGAAGAAAACCACGAGCTCCTAACAAATTATGTGGCACATTGCGTGGTAACAATCAATTCCATCCTCTTTGCATTCAAAAGTAACTTTCCATCAAAGCAGTGGACATACCATAAGGACGTGCCTGATAGGATTTTAACAACAACTAACATAAATGCGTTTCTAATCTGCCTAAGACTGTTAATTTCAAATAATAAGCCAGTAGATGAGGCAACACTATTATTAAAACTAAAGGGAATCGATAAATTCGATATGGACTCCTATCACTCCAGTCAATATGCGCGCATGGCAGAAGCAATATACCAGAAACATGCTTAGTTCGTTGGTATTACGATCCGAAGGGGTCAATGCGATTTTTGTTCGTTTTCAGCGCGAGCCGAAGGGTTCAGGCCGAGAATTATTGTATTTGAAGCTAGCGCCTCAAACACCATTCTCCCTCATCTCCACGTGGCTAGAAAACTGAGGTCAGCTCTCTGGAAAATAAAAGCTGGCGGTCGCCGTTTGTAGCGGATGAGGGTCGATAAAATACAACCATACTCGGCCTGATCCCGTCCGGTTCCTCCGCGCCTCCGACGTATGGCGCTCGGGATTATTGGAGATGTTGCGAACTGCTAGAACCTAAAATGTAGCCGTGCATTAACCCGACCCCTGCCCTGCCCCCCTTTCAGCCCGTCCATGGTGCATTAGGATTGGGCCGCAGCCCGCGTCGCGGAGAGTAAAACCGGGAACGCTTCCGCGGCCCATACACGGAAGAAACACCGGAAAACTAACAAAAAACGGCTTGACCCCATTTTCCGAACCCGTTAGATAAATCCGACGCATCAACACCCTCCTCTCGATCAAGACCAAGCACCCGAGCTACTCCACGCTTTTTCCCATGTCCACCTCCCGCCTTCACGCCCTCGTCCCGCCCGATTTCACGCGTAGCCCGTGCACCGGGCTTACCCGCACCCATTGGCTCGCGGCCGGCCTCTACATGGTAGAACAGATGTTCGCTGCGCTCCCGTCGATGGACGCGCCGCTACTCTTCCCCAAGGTCCCGGGCAAGACCTACCCGCAGCCCGGGGAGGACGAGATCCGCACGCGCAGTGCCGAGTTCGAGGGCTTCGTCCGCTCGCTCAACCTCGTCGCACCGCTCCTCGCCGAAAACTCCGAGCTCACTATGCGCGGCATGCGCCTGCTCGACTACTACCACCGCGAACTCCTCTCGCTCATCCGCCACGACTCGCCCCGCCGCGTCCCGCTCCTCAGCTCGCTCGTCACCCAAGATCACGAGATGAGGCAGATGACCTGCGAGCTCGGCGGACTCTCCGTAATCCTTCTCCTGTATCCGCAACTATGGGACGTCCTCGCTCCCGCCGACCGCGATGCCCTTGCCGCGCTCCTCACCGACTACGCCCACGGCAACACCCACGCTCATAACTGGCGCTATTTTAACATCATGATGATGGTCTTTCTACGCCACCACGGCTACCCGGTGGACGAACGACTCGCCCGAGCGCACCATGATGCCCTCCTCGCCCTCGACGCCGGCCAAGGCTGGTTCCGCGACCTCCACTTCGACTACTACAACGTCTGGGTCTTCCACCTCTACGCGCCCATTTGGTGCCGTGCCTACGGCTATCAACACGAGCCCGAGATCGCCGCCCTCCTCGAGCGCCAGAGCCACGAGTTGATGCGCACCTACCCCTTCTTCTTTGCCCGCGACGGCCAGATGCTGATGTGGGGCCGCAGCATCGCCTACCGCACCGGGGCCATCTCGCCCATTCCCGTTTGCTACCTGTTCGACAACCCGCCGCCCCTCGCCCCCGGCTGGGCCCGCCGCATCTGCTCGGGCAACCTGCTCCAGTTCTTCGAACACGACGAGTTCCTCATGAACGGCGTGCCTTCCCTCGGTTTCTACGGCCACTTCGAAGCCGCCCTCCAAGGCTACAGCTGCTCCGCCAGCCCGATGTGGGGCCACCTGAACTTTCTCGCCATGTTCAGTCTCCCCGCCGATTCCCCGTTATGGACCGCGACGGAGAACGACGGCGAGTGGCAAACCCTCCCCCCCGACTCCGCCAGTGAGATCCATCTCGACGCTCCGGGCTTCCACGTCGTCAACCGCCCCCGCACCGGCCACACCGAACTGCTTTCCGGCAAGACCGAACCCGACGACCCCAACTACAACCGCCTCGCCTTCCACACCGCCTTCCTCTGGGAGAGCCTCGATCCCGCCACGGGCCTCCCCATGCACTACACGCGCCGCACCCATAGCCCCGTCACGGGCGAAGGCCAACGCATGCCCGTGAAAATGTATTGGGCTGGCGCCCGCGACGGTGTGCTCTACCGGCAGTTGATCATGAGCGCCGTGACGTTCGGCGCTCCCGCCGCGCTCGACCTCGCCGACATCTCCCTCCCCACCGGCACGCTGCGCGTTGACCGCCCGCGCCTCTACTTCGCCGGGGAACTCCGCCTCTGCCACTACGGCCTGCCCCACATCGGCGGGCACCCCGCCGTCGTCGAACGCCGCACCATCCGTGGATACTCCGCCATCACCGCACGCATCCCCGGCCGCCAACTCGCCTTGGTCGCCCTCGCCGGGTGGAACGAGATCGGAGCCACCGTTCACAGCGGCTTCAACCCCGAGGCCCTCGAAAGCACCGTGCTCTGGGCCGAATGGCGCCACGCCGAAAACTTTCCGACCCTCAGCCCGCGCATCACGTTACTCCTCCACAAGACCGATGATGCCCCGTGGACCGACGACGAACTCTGCCCTGTCGCCTCGTTCGAGACCCAACGCCTCGGCGACCTCGGGCTCCACGGGACCCGCGCCCGCCTCGTTGACGGCCGCGAATTCCGCATCGACTACACCGGCATCGAAGGCACTAAACAGGACTGAGCTACCCGTGTTCCGGTCGAGCTTCATTCGCTACCTCGTGTTTAATATTTGCCGATTAAAAAACGGTTAATGCCGAAGGGGAATGGGTATGAATCGGGGGAATGCCGAAGGGGTCGGAATTCCGGTGGGCACATCGATCATACGATCCGAGGTTGTTTGCACGTTTCGGAAGGGCGAGTAACTTGGCCGACCCCTTCTACTTTTCAGGTAGAGAGCGGGTTTATCACGAGGGCGCGTTCCCCATCCGAAGAGCAGTGCATTGGAATCGTCTGACCAGCCGAATTTTTCGGCGGTGTCAAAGGAGCCCGTAGACACGAGGGTTCCAGCCTGCGTGACGATGCGAAACTCCGACGGTCGGGGCGCGCGTAAAGGAGCGATGCTCGTATCAGCGAGTAGCACACCCGCAAGGCTACCTTCTTGATAAGAACCAACGTATCTACAATCGGCTTTCAGGCTCAGCCGCCCGAAATTCAGCCACATCACATCAATTTTCCGATGACTCTGGCAGGCTGCGGGGAAACCCTATGTTTAAATGTTTTCACCATAAGTCACTATTTATGGGGTAGCGATGAAGTAGCGGGGTTCACTTACCAGTTGCAATTGTCCGTTTTTGATGCCGGTGGCCGGATTACCAAAGATATCAAGCGCCTTCATGTCGTCCGATTGCACATATTCTATTTCAACCGCCCCTTTCCCGCCCAAATACCATCCAACCAATATCTTTTGCCCTTGGGGATTCTCAAATAAATAAAGGCGGACACCGTCGGTCTCACGATCAAGCGACTCTACAAAACGGGCATCGCCGAGCAAGCGGTCATACACGGCCAGCATGGGAGTCGAAACCAGCGGTTCGTCTGCAAAGCCGGTAACCATGTGAAAGTTGGTTTGCCCCGGGAATAGCCGGGGGCCTGAAGTATAAACGTAGTAACGTTCGATACCTGCGGCTTCGCGGCCGACCAATCCTTGGATGAGTTTAACGGCATCGCTGAAGCCGTCCAAACCGTCTGCGATATTATAGCCTGACTCACAGTCCCAGATGGGTTTGATTTCCCCGTATTTTTTCATAAGACCGCGATATTGATTGACGTGAACGGCGAAGTTAACCGCGCCAGACGAGTTTTCGGTGCCATAGGGGTGATAAGAAAATACATCGCAAAAATCTAACATGCCCAATGCAAAGCAACGCTCGGTAAATCCAAAGGCCGTCCCCGCTGTCGCCCCCGCCACCACCACCGCATCCGGATCGACTTTTTTGATTGCTTCATAGGCGACACGGACCAGTTCCACATAAGCCTCCTCCAAGGACTTCCCTTTGTCAGGATTGACTTTAAGAAAATATCCGTTGGGCTCGTTCCAAATTTGATAAGTTGAGACTTTGCCTTTCAGCAGAGTCGCAGTTTTAGACACAAATTTGCGCCAGTCTTCCATATCCTTGGGTGGATAACTGCCCCATCCGGCCGATGGATCGCGATTCTCAAGAAGTTTTTCGGGGGCGGATGAGGCCCAGTGCGGCGACCCGTTTAGAATTATCATGGGATCGATCCCAGCGTTTAAATACCGGTCTAAACGATACATCGGAAAATTATACTCACCCTTTTTCGGCTCGAGAAGAGTCCAGGCAAACTGAAAACTTCTAGCCACTCTCGTCCCCAGCAAGGCAAGATAAGGTTGTTGTCTAGGATCATGCTTGTCAATATGCATCCCCAACATCGCCTTGTCTGTTAGTTTCGCGGATACAGGAGGTAAGATTGTGAACCTTGCTTTGACCGCATTTATTTCACCTTGGTCGATCTCCAGAGATGCCTCGTACCATCCGACGGGAAGTGCTGTTAAATCCACACTGGCACTAGCCACACCCTTCGCTAAAAGCCGCAGATTAAGGGGGAACACACCCGCTTGATCGCCCCGCCCGTCCACTAAAATCAATTTACTCTTCCTTCCGTCAGGGAGACCCTCGATCTTAATATCGGCCTTGAGGGGCTGACCAATCATAGCGAGGTTATCCAAGGGGCCGGATAAGCCGGATATGACAACCGAGCCCCTCGGCTTTGACTGGGGGGGGGGCGTTCCCGTGTCGTCCAGTTCCACCACACTTACTCCCCGTATCTCTAGGGGAGCGTTCCCTTTATGCTCAACCAAGAAGAAATAGTTTTGAGGACGGATTGAAAGGGTTCCGTTGGGTGGCAGGCTGTGGGTGTAAATGACTTCGGCCATTCCATCGCGGAAAACCAATTGATTCTTTTCAACGGGCCCTAAATGCTGCCGCGGCCGCTCGATCCATGAAAAGACATCACCGTCCGCACCCTCTCCCAAAACCCGGATCCGGTAAGACCGTCCGAATTCTAATTTCAAAAAACCCGTATGGCTTAGAAATCCAAACATACCCTTGGGGGAACGAAACCCCGTGTTTCCATCGTCGTCTTCAAAAAATCGCTGGCGGTCATGCGTATCAGAATAATAGGTATCCCCATGCTTTCCCCATTCAGGCACATTATAAAACCACCCGGCAGAACCGAACCGGAAACCAGGATTTTTCAACAACTCCCCGCGGGCATTTGGGGTATTCGAACCAAGGAAACTGACATCATAATCGTCCATCTCGGTAACCTTAACCGAACGGAACTGGTATTTGCCGATGCCGCGGAACTCAAAAAACAATCCGGTTTGGTCATCGTTAATCCTTGGCTTGATCTGGGTTTCAAAGCGAGTCCATTCTCTTATTACGGGAAACGTGTCAGTGCCATGCCATCGGTGCGGAGCCGGACTTTGTCGGAAGTGGAGAAGTACAAATTCAACCTGCCCGACGGCCTTCGCCTCGAACTCAATCCGATACACTTTACCTGCGCGAACGCGCAATTCGCGATCTAGTCCGGGCAGCTTTTTAATGTCGGCTCCCGATGCGACGTTGACATCAACCACAAGAATCTGACGACCCTCATCGTCCCGGTCCAAGCGCATGTGGTTTGAATGATTCCATGGTTCACTCCAACCTGCCTCCCGCCAAGACTTATGTTTAGACAAATCGTTAGTAAAGCTATCCCCAGCGTACGGAGTTACTCCGGAAGTTTTGTAGACTTCGGTGGAACCGCTGCTCGGATGTCCTTGCGGCGTGACATCCGATGCCACACCATCAAAGGAAAGGTCATCGAGCCAAACCGACCCATATCCCTGCACCACAGAAAGAACCAGTTCGATCCGCCTTATCCCGGCAGGAATATCTACTTCTTTTTCAAAATCTATCCATTGACCCTGCGGGGATTGAGGTTCTAAAAGAGCCGCTCTTGCCTCCATGCCCTTGCCCCATTGAAAATTCCGGCCAAAAATAGAGACGGTCGCAAACATGCCGGTCCCCATGCCTCGGATTTTTCCACGCACAGTAAAACGACCTTTGGGCAGACTCTCCCCCCCCAATAGCCAACTCCGGACGCTGGCCGCTCCCGCGCCTTCCGGAGCATCTAATCGCAGGCTTGCAGGCTTCGAGGCAAACACATTTTGGTCGTATTCAAATGACGCATTAGGTCCGGCTGCATTTGACCGCCAGATGTCCCGCCAAGCGGATATTTCCAAATCCTTAACATTTAGCGTTTCGTCCGCGCGAATTCCGCTGTTTATCGTCAAAGAAGCTATCAAAAACATCCATAATTTAAACGAATTCATAATTTTAGCTTTCCTTATTTTTTAATAAACATAGATCCACTCGACAAAGTACGCTAGGGTCTTCCATCATTTCGCGGGCGTAGCCCTGTCTGCTGGGAAGAAAATTATCGCCCCAGAACATAAAAGCGCAGGTCTTCGGCAAGTATTCGTGCAGATCCTTCATCAAGGTTCGACAATCGTAGGGCGGATTAGCCGGTTCGCTGTCGTTCCAGCTTCCCGGTCCGTATTTAGCCAAGACAAATGCCACGGGCGTCCCGCCCGTGATTCGCATGGGGTCAGTCTACTACATTGCACAGTTTGTTCCATTGGTTAAGTTTTTGGTTGAGTGCTTTATTCTTGTGGCGTTCTTCATCGAATCTTTTTACCGTATGATATAGTCCCGCACTGCTTTGATAGGCTAGTTCTTACACTAAGGCTACTAGCTTCTCTCCTGATAGTCGAACTAGTAGCCAAGTGGCAGTCGATTGTCCTTTTCTTCTGCTAGAACTTTCTCCACTAGGACGGTATGGCTCTTCCTTACCAAACGTCCAGCCTTTCTCTGACCCATCTCACGCTCGCGGCCATTTTCCGCCTCGCTTGGCGCGGCGTGGCATCGAATTGTTCGACCTCTCGCGTCGTCATCACGGCCTGCCCGCCATGCGATACCCCAGCCGACAGGAAATGGTCAGCCCCACTTTCGCGCTGTGGTCGATCGCCATGGTTAACGATTTCGCCCACTGGCGCCGCGACCGCGCTTGGGTGCGCGCCCTTACGGCCGAAGTGATCGACCGCGAAGTAGGCGATAAAAACCAAACCGAAGACGTCATTGACTCTTGACAAAGCGTTCCATCGTCGAAGTCTCCACTTGGCCGGACGGAGCCCATTTGCCCTGCATCGAGACTAACACATTTCTCCTCCCCGAAACCGAAGGCCGCCTCCTCCTCAAAGTCCCCGCATTCTTTGCCCGCTAAACAAAATTTAGAGTGTCCAAGTCGAGACGTCACTTGATACGCCAACGCAGTGTTCCCCCGGCGGGCACCGTGACCAGCGGCAACTTCGCCACCCAACCCGCCGCAAGTTGATCGCGCGCGGCCTGCGTCGCCGTCTCCACCGCAATTCGCACCTGCGCGACGTGCGCGCTGGGGTTGTGCAACTCCAACTCATCGCCACACCAGCGGGCCGTCACCACATCGAAACTCTCCGCCACGCCAGTATCGGCTTGCGCGTAGATTCCCGGCAACTCCGCCGCCGTCAGCAACAGGCTGGTCTCGCACCAACACGGGCCGTGAAAAACTCCGCCGAGGTTGTTGTCCCAATCGCTCGTATTCACCCGCTCGTTCAGCCAGCCCGACGGCAAAGCCCGCCCGTCGGGGGTGTGAATCGCACGCTCGGGCAGCGAGGCGCACTGCGGCAGCGCGCGCGCGATCCTTGCCGACAACCGCAACCAGCTCGTCTCGCCGGTGGCTCGGAAAAGCCTCAACAAGGCCCACCCCGAATGCGTGCAGAGCCCCGGCGCCGAGTGTTTGTTCTGCGCGTTGGCAAACACCGTGCCCGCGCTGCGCACGTCCAGCCGCGCAAACTCGCTTCCCGCCGGAAACGCGTAATCATAAGGCATCACCCAGGTCGAAAGCTGCTGGGCCGCGAGCCTCGCCGAGGGCAACCAATCGCCGTCGCCGGTGATTTCCCACAGCGTCACGAGGCTTTCGAGCAGCCCCGCCAGCGATTCGCTATCGGGCGCGAGCACCGCATCGCCGGGCCCGCCCGTCGTGACGCCCCGCGCCAGATCGTCCGCAACCATCGCAGCCGCGCCTTCACAGGCCGCACGCAACCAAGTTGGCTCCTTGGCCCACGCGGATGCGCGGGCCAGTGCGCCCGGCACCAAGCCTCCGCCGGTCGATCCGCCCACGGCGACTCGCCCCGTGTATTGATCGAGAAAAAATCCCCACTGGCGATCCGCCGCCCAGGTGCGCGCCAGCGCCGCCGCTGCGCCATGCACCGCCCGCGCCCAAGCGGGCGAGGTCGCGCCGGCCTGCGCCGCCAACACGCCGAAGTAAACGCTATCGGCCTGACGCCTCGTCAGCGTCCACTTCGCCCGCCATGGAGCCGTTTCGTGCTCCCACCAAAAATCCGGTGCCCACCCCGCCTCCGGGCTCCAGCGCCCAAAAAACAAGCCGCCCTCCGCCATGCCGTGCGTCGCCACGGTCTCCAGATGTTGACGCGCCCGGTCCTTCGTTTGCGCCGCGATGCCCGGTGCAGCGAGCAGCGCGTATTGCGCAATGATGCCGCCACACCATCCGTTTTGGTAAGGTGCCTTCACGCCCAGCATATCGAGGACGTAAATTCCCGGCGCATCCAGCCAGAAATCCCGATCAACATGCTCCGCCACCGCCGCCACCGCACGTAGTTGGTTAACGGATACAGGCGCGTGCCGACTCCACGCTTGATCCTCGCTCCACGCATGAAGCGCGGCAAACAACTCGGCCACCGAAGCGGCGGGGAATTCTCGCACCACGAACTCCATGCTCAGGCGATCACCGGCCGTGCGTTGCGGGGCATGATCCACGCTTTCCGTCTGCGTGTTCATGTGCGTGTAGCGCACCGAGCGCACGCCCGGCGCACCGATCCACAATCTCGCAGGCTGTGCCCCACCCTGCTCTTCAAAATCCCACAAGGTCTCGCCCCACGCCGTCTGCGCCGGACCAGCGACGAAGCCGGCGCGTTGCGTGCGCGCATCCCACCACGCAAACACCGGCCACGCGCAATCACCCGCACGCAGTTGCAGCCGTCCCGGCCCACCGGCCACGTCGAGCCGCGGGATGTCTGCGATGAGATCGGGGCGCGGTTGAAGCGACTCCTCGGCATTCAAACGCGGCGAATACGCCAGAGCCCGAGAGGTCTGCCGGTTGCCGCCATACACTGCGCCCGGGATCAACACGAACACGCCCGGGTGCCATTCGGGAAACGCCACGCGCAGTCCCGCCGCTACGCCTTCGGTGGTGCCGCTCGTAACCTGCGCCTCGATGCGCCAGCCGTTCTCGCCTTGAGGCGAAAGCCCGCCGCTCCACTGCGCCCCGCGCCAAGTCGTGTGTTCGGTCAACTGCGTCTCCGCAACGCGCTGCTGCCCCTCGTGGGCGCGCAACCCCGCTTCCAGCACAACGGGAAACCCACTCGCCTGCAAAACAGGGGAGATGGGCGAAACAGACGAGATGAGGGTCGTATCATGCATAAGGCAGTTTTTTATAATTTAGCGGACAGGATAACACTCAGCGGGGACGGAGCCCCGCCCTCCCGTTCCAAACAAGTGCCACGGGCATCCCGCCCGTAATTCGAATGGGGTCAGTCTACTACATTGCACAGTTTGTTCCATTGGTTAAGTTTTTGGTTGAGTATTTTATTCTTGTGGCGTTGTTCATCGAATCTTTTTACCGTATGATATAGTCCCGCACTGCTTTGATAGGCTAGTTCTTACACTAAGGCTACTAGCTTCTCTCCTGATAGTCGAACTAGTAGCCAAGTGGCAGTCGATTGTC
>Ga0209490_10002182_pt1 | contig 18665 bp, 15 predicted proteins | sample MAT06_FD_187209 | JGI IMG/M metagenome (GOLD analysis project Ga0209490, IMG submission 187209) | Freshwater microbial communities from Lake Fryxell liftoff mats and glacier meltwater in Antarctica - MAT-06 (SPAdes) (version 2) | ecosystem: Environmental > Aquatic > Freshwater > Ice > Liftoff... | reverse complement strand
GCTGGCACGTCTGTATAGGCAGTAAACTTGCCGCCAAACCCACCACCAATTTCGGTGGGCGTGACGCGCACCTTGGAGGTTGGCACCTGCAACAGACCGGCCACCTGTTCGCGAATGCTAAAGGCGCCTTGCGTGGAGGTCCAGACTTGGATCTGACCATCGTGCCGCCAAAAGACGGTCGAGGCATGCGGTTCAATGTAACCCTGGTGGACCATGGCAGTCTTAAACTCGCGCTCGACGATTACGGCAGCTTCGCTGAAGCCTTTTTCCAGATCGCCCCGTTTGTGTTGAAAGTGGGCGGCGACGTTGGTCGGCTTATCGCCCATTTTGCCCAGTTCATCGGTGCGCAGAGCTTCGTGTAGAATTGGCGCACCGTCTTGCATTGCTTCGATGCAATCAAGCACTGGTGGCAAAACATCGTATTCCACTTTGATCAGCGCCAACGCCTCTTCGGCAATATGCGGGCTGGTGGCGGCCACCGCAGCCACCGCGTGACCATGATAGAGCACCTTGGGGCCCGCCAGAATATTGTGGCTCAGATACATCAGATTTGAACTTTCTTCACCCATATCCTGGACTTTGTCTGGCGCTTCGGGTAAATCAGCCGCAGTGACGACCGCGGTGACGCCTTCTAATGCCTCGGCCGCGCTCGTGTCGATCGAGACAATGCGGGCATGGGCATGCGGACTGCGCAGCATCTTAGAAAACAGTGTGCCAGGCAGGTGGATATCCGCAGCATAAAGCGCACGGCCCGTTACTTTATCTACGCCATCGTGGCGAATCGGTCGCGTGCCAATTACTTTGTAACCGTTAGAGCCATTGGTTTGGGTCTTGGTCGTTGCACTCATTGATTTTGTCTCCTGAGAAATCGGGTTCGCGTTGATTGTGCAGAATTGTTTCTATTTTACTACGTTTGTGTTGATGTGCGCAATCTCTTGCGCGCCGGTTGCACACAGCAAATTTCTGTTTCTAGCCTGAAAAGCTGTTGGCAAATACCAGCGACTTTACCTCAGCGACGTTGCATTGTAAAATGTCCTGTGCGCAGTGAGCATCATCTCATGGTGCTAGGTATCCGCTCGGCGCTGCGGTAGAGAGCGCCAGTTCCGTCATGTGCTACTAAAGCTCAAAAATCGGCTAGATAGAACAGCATACTAGCCATGCATTGCGATCTATTTATATTATACGAATTGTTACCACTTGCTGTCAACCAACCCGGAGACCTTATGAAAATCACTGATGTTGCGCTCTTGCGTGTGAGCGGGCGTTGGAACGGTCCTACCTTTCCGCCAGGGGACCGCCAAGCCCAGCAGCTTGATATTTACCCGGCGTTCAATCAGCGCGCGGCTGGGACTGGTTATCAACTTGGCGCACAAATTCATGCGCTTTATGTCGAAATCCAGACCGACGAAGGGCTATCTGGCATCTTTGGCCCGATCGAGGAATGGCAGGCATTTCCCATTTACAAGACATTGCGCCCCTTCTTGATTGGCCGCGATCCCCTAGCGACGGAAATCCTCCACGACCAGATGGTGCGCATGGATCGCCACGGCCGTTCCGGCCTCTTTATGACTGCGGTCAGCGCAATCGATATTGCGCTCTGGGACTTGAAGGGCAAGGCGTGGGGATTGCCCATCTATCAATTGCTGGGTGGGCCGACGCGGCCAGCAGTGCCGGCCTATGCAAGCATGCTCGGTTTTTCTGTCGAACCGACCCAGGCGGCTAGCGTGGCGCAGGAATACAAAACGCTGGGCTTCACTGCGCAAAAATGGTTCTTCCGTTATGGTCCAGGCGATGGCGCCGAAGGCATGGCGAAGAACCTGGCGATGGCGCACGCTGTGCGCGAGGCGGTTGGCGCCTATTACCAGATCATGTTTGATGCCTTTATGGGCTGGGATGTCACCTATGCGATTGCGATGGTGCGAGCACTGGCGCCATTGAATCCGGCCTGGATGGAAGAACCGATCCCGCCTGAGCGCGTGGCTGAGTTACGCAAAATTCGCGAAGCCGCGCCAGTGCCAATTGCTACAGGTGAACATGTCTACACGCGCTGGCAGACCAAGGAATTACTGGTGAGTGGCGCAGTGGATGTTTTACAGAATGACCCGGATTGGACGGGCGGCATTACCGAGCAGGTAAAAATCTGCGCACTGGCTTCAGCCTTCGAAACGCCAGTAGTGGCGCATGGTCATTCCTTGTTGCCGGCCCTGCATGTGGCCGGCGCACAGTCACCCGCGGTGGTGCCGCGCGTCGAGTATTTGTTCCGCTATCAAGAGAACAAACAGTTTTTCCACAATCCTATCTATCGGCCAGAAAATGGCGCAGTGACGCTGCCCACCTTGCCGGGATTGGGCCTGGTATTGGATGAAGCAAAGATTGAGCAGCGCGAGGTGATCACTTACTAACCTTTGTGTCAGTTTTGCCCCTCTACATCGACAGAGAGGCTAGTTTGTGTTATACTTTGTTCGTCAAATTACGTTTTTCTGACATATATTTTAGCATAATAGGCTTATATTGAGTGACAATTCGTAGAGGCACACGGTGTAGTGATCGAGGCGATCGATCTCGTCCGCGCTGGATGTCCCTACGGACTATTTATCTTCTTGGTGTGACCTTACGCACTCTATTTATCTTCTTGGTGTGATCTTACGCACACTATGGAACACAGCGCACTTCACTACAACTGTTGCGTAGGTTTTGTTGTATCGCTTGCCAGACATCATCAAACTGCTTATGGCGCCAAAATTACAGATTAGATTGTTCGGTACGCCTTCGATTACACTAGATGGAAAGCCGGTGACCGGCTTTATTTCAAATAAATCGGCTGCGGCAGTCTACTACTTGGCGGCGACGAATCGAATCCAAGCGCGCAATCTGCTTGCCACGCTGCTGTGGACCAATTCGTCTGATCCATACGCCAAAAAGAATCTGCGTAACGTATTGTCCAATCTGCGCGATTTGCTCGATCCCTTTTTAGAGATTACGCGCGACGAAGTCAGCTTCAAAGTTGGCATGGTGGATGTAGTCGACAGCGTACGTTTTGCAACGCAATTAAATGCGGCCGCCAAACTGCCGGTTGCCTCCCAGGAGCGCAGCGCACTGTTGGCAGAAACCGTTGCGCTCTATCAAGGTCCGTTGCTGGATGGCTTTTCGATCACAGATGCGGAGGCCTTCGACGAGTGGGTGCTAAGTGAACGCGAACACTGCCATCTGCTTGCCATTCAGGCTTTCAACGACCTGGTGGTTTATAGCACCCAGCATGGTGAACTTTTGTCTGGCATCGATTACGCCAGCCGCCTGCTTACGTTGGATCCCTTACGCGAAGAAACGCACCGCAACCTCATGTTTATGCTGGCGTTGGACGGCCAGACAAACGCCGCGTTAGCGCAATACCGCACCTGCCAACGGATTTTGCAAACCGAATTAGGCGTCGAGCCAGACGCGGAAGCAGCAGGCCGAACAGTTGATGGCGACTCTGGCGCCATCAGCTAGCACACCGGCTCCAGCCACCAGCCTAGAAACGTATGTGCAGATGCAGCTATCGGTCTATCGCTAGTAGACTGACTACTTAATTTTTGTCCCCAGATTTTCGCCCATAAACGCGGTCAACTCTGGCTCACAACTTGCGCTAGACAACTTATCCTTTGACACCGCCTGCGGCTAATCCAGACACAATGTAGCGGTAGAAGAGCAGTGATAGCACAATGGGCGGCAGGCTGGCAATCAGGCTACCGGTGACCAACATACCCCAATTGACACTATGTCGTCCAATAAATTCGGCCAGTGCCACGGGTACCGTCTTTGACGCATAGGTCGAGGTGAAGATTAACGCAAAGAAAAATTCATCCCAGGCGTTGAGCAGGGTAAAAATGGCCGTGGCAAACTGGATAGGTCGACCAGCAGCTCTACATGGCGAAAGAAAGGTGAGCCCTAGGCCTTATCTGCCGCAGAGATTTTATTGAAGGTGCGGAGCCACCAGAGGAAGAAGTTAGACTTATACAATGTTTGGGACACGACACCCTTAACGTCCTGTTTGATAATAAAGATGGGCTGTTTGTAATGTTTATTGGCAAATTTATAGAAAGTAAGCTTGCTATTCTTTTCAAATACTTCGGTCGGCTGAAACTTGTTGGCGTTGATCAAGATAATCGACTGCTTCGCTTTGGCATAATCCATGTACATCATCGCTTCAAAATAATCTTGCTTTAAGTGAACAACCGCGTTGACTTCCCATCCAGTGCCTGCTTGCGAAGAAGGCGCCATCGTTTCTAAATTACCCCACAGCAGGTCGGCAGTGGCAACGCGTGCCTGGGTTTGCAAATTGGTATAATAGAGGTTGAAATCTGGATCTTGGATTTCCCATGCCAGCGTCTCGCGATTAAACACTTCTAAGAATGTATGCGAACGCACCTGGGGATAGTTGTCGGTGAAGATAATCACCATACGATTCTGGATGCCTAGTTCGTTTAAGATTGCTTGCATCGCCAGGGTTCTGGGTCCACAACTTAGATGGGCTGGATTCTCTTTCGTTTGGTGCGTCGCCCACAACATCGATAACACTTGAGGGGTGTTAAAGGCGTACTTATCATGTTGCTTGTCGATCAGGTGGATGCTATTTTGGTTGACCCACTCGCGGATAAAATCGATGCGCGCTGTCTCAGAGCGAAAATTTTGCGTGTCTAGATAGGCATGGATCGACTTTAACTCCTGAACAGGGACTTGCGCAATTTGTGGATTAATCAGACTTTTGGATTCGAGCATGGCCAACTGTACAGCACAACCTTGGCTAGCGAGGGCAAAGCAGATAAGGACAAGGAGTAATCCAGTCGAGTTGGAAACCCGGCCAGATCTCAAGATTTTTGTTCGCAATGTGCTTAGCATGATCTCTCCTCAAATGGGTTTTCTGCCGTTGGAAGCTGGTTGGTTGGAAATTTACGCTTTATGCGAGGAATGATTGATCGTGGATAGTATAAAAGTAGACATGTTTAGGAGCAACAAATTTTAGTAGCTAGGTAGCTGTGGCGCCACTAGTAAGCCAGTAAGTCAGTGGGACAGTTTTGTACTGTCGTACTGACTTACTGGTTCAATAACTATGAGTTTGTGCCCCACTCTAACAGCAGTATCGCTTAAATATCCAAGCGCGCCTGGTTAGAGTGGGTGATAATAAACCGGCGGCGGGGTGCTACTTCGCTGCCCATCAACATGTCGAAAGTGCGGTCAGCCTCGGCGGCGTCGTCGATGCTCACCTGGAGCACGGTGCGGTTCTCTGGATTCATCGTTGTTTCCCAGAGCTGCTCGTTGTTCATCTCGCCTAGCCCTTTATAGCGCTGATCGATACGCACGCTTTCGGCGCCCAATTCCTTGCGCAGCCCTTCTAAAGCCGCATCATCATAGACATATTCTTGCGCCTTCTTCGCCTTGCCATTCTCCTGCCGTGTTACTGTTACACGATAGAGCGGCGGCTGGGCAATGTAGAGATGGCCCTGGGCGACCAGCGGCTCCATATAGCGGAAGAAAAAAGTGAGCAACAAGGTACGAATGTGGCTGCCGTCGACATCGGCGTCGGTCATCAGCACGATGCGATTGTAGCGTAAACCGGCCAAGTCGAAACTTTCGCCAATGTTGGTGCCCAAGGCTGTGATCAGCGCCTGAATTTCTTTGTTGGCCAGGGCCTTGTCCAGGCTCGTCTTCTCAATATTCAGAATCTTACCGCGCAAAGGCAGGATCGCCTGGAAACGCCGGTCGCGGCCCTGCTTGGCTGTGCCACCGGCGCTGTCACCCTCGACGATGTAGATCTCGCACTCTTTCGGGTCGCGGCTGGAGCAGTCGGCCAGTTTACCTGGCAACGTCATGCTTTCGAGCGCACTCTTGCGGAAGACGAGGTCGCGCGCCTTGCGGGCGGCTTCGCGCGCGCGGAAGGCGGTGCGGCACTTTTCAACAATCAGGCGCGCGTCGCGCGGGTTCTCTTCCATCCACTTGGCCATGGTGTCGGCGACGGCCGTCTCGACGTGGTAGCGAACTTCGTTATTAAGCAGTTTGAGCTTATTCTGTCCTTCAAACTGGGGTTCTACCACTTTGACACTGACAATCGCCGTCATCCCCTGGCGTGTATCATCACCAGTAAAGTTTTCGTCGTTGCCTTTCAGAAAACCCTGTTTCCGTGAATAATCATTAATGATACGCGTAATCGCCGTGCGCAGACCGGTTAGATGTGTACCGCCGTCTGGTGTATTGATCACGTTGGCAAAGGCAAAGACCGAGTCTGAATAGCTGTCGGTATACTGAATGGCAGCCTCGACATGCGTTGTCTCCACATTAGCATCAATGTAGATGGGCGGGTGGAGCACCTCGCGGTTCTTGTTCAAATAACCCACAAACGACTTTACGCCACCTTCAAAGTAAAAGTTAATCTCATGCGGCTGCTCTGGGCGTTCGTCGATTAAACAAAGATCGATACCGCGCGTCAGGAAAGCCATCTCGCGGAAGCGGGTGACCAAGGTGCTATAGGTGTATTCGTGCACCTGAAAGATGGTATCATCGCGCAAGAAAGTCTGGATCGTACCGGTTTCGTTCGGATCACACTGGCCGATGATCTCGACATCGGTGACGGGCACGCCACGTTCGAAGCGTTGGCGGTATAGATTGCCGTTGCGCTTCACTTTTGTTTCCATCCATATGCTCAGTGCGTTGACGGCGCTAACACCTACGCCATGCAGACCACCAGAGACTTTATAGCCACCGCCGCCAAACTTGCCACCAGCGTGGAGTTTGGTCATAACAACCGTTACCGCAGGCATCCCTGTCTGCTTTTGGATCTCGACCGGGATGCCTGCGCCGTTATCCTCCACACTCACAATATCACCTTTGTGGATAATGACACGGATTTTGTCACAGCGACCCTGCATCGCCTCGTCGATCGAGTTGTCTACCACTTCGTTGACCATGTGGTGCAACGCCTTAGCATCGGTGCCACCAATATACATACCAGGCCGCCGCCGGACTGCTTCCAGCCCTTCCAGCACTTGAATCTGGTCGGCGCCATAGACGTAATCTGTAATTCGTTCGTTGGTCACTAAAACCTCCACTAATTATTAATAATTCTACAACTGGCCACCGAGCGTTAAATCGCCTGTGGCGCGCAACAATTGAGTTCGATAGAAGATGAGAAATGCCAGGGCCAACCCTGTGCCGATATAGGCATTGGCCGCCATTGCCGCCAGGGTTCCCAACGGTTGATAAAGGGCCAGGCGGTCGAACAACAGACTAGATCCAGTGCTGATCAGGCTGGTGAGCAGAAAAAAGCCCAAGGTTGACCAAAAATTCGTCCGCACCAGCCGCAAGCTTTGGGCAATCGCCGTGCGTAGCCCGACATTGTCCATAATCAAGCCCGCCGGGACAAAGTAGAGATAGAAGAAGAGCACAAAGCTCAAGCCACTCAAGAGTAACATCACAAAGACACCCAAGGCGGGGCTAAATAATAAGACCAGAGTTGCACTCAGGCTCACCGGAATATAAATCGCGATCAGCCCTACCACAACCAACACCACAAAGAGGATCAACTTGAACCATTGGCGCAAGCTGAGCCGTACGAAGGGGAGCAAGGTGGGCACTTTGGGCGCCGCCCCAATCGGCAGTTGTTGGGCCAAGAGACCAATGTAGAAAACGCCGATCAAGAGACCAAGCAGACTAAATACCAACGCCAGCCCCAAGGCGACCATCGGATCAGCAATCGTCCAAATCGCAATGCTCGACCCAGGGCCTAGCGCCACCAATCCACTCGGCACCTGGAGCAATGAGCTGTTGATCAATAGACCTAATAAGTTTGATTGATCACCCGCATTCATCAAACCATCGGCAAGCTGACGGCTCCACTCCACCATGTCGGGCGGTATCCCATCTACCGTAGTCATGCTGGCGTAAAATCGACCTATCGCTTGCAACAAGGGGGCAACGCTCACCTGTGGCGCTAGCCAGAGCAAAAGATCTAACGCCAGCGGAATCAGTAATAGATATAGACGCCAGCCCAGGTAGCGGTAACCGGCAGACAGACTCTCAATTACACCCACGCATTTCAGCCTTTCCAGGCCTGTTAGAAAGGCCGGATTCGTTTTTATTCAATCGTTCAGTAGCACAATTGTACTACAAAAGGCGAAATTTGTGAAGTTTGTATAGGGGAGACAGGCGGATAGAGAATGGGTAACGCTGAATGGTCGACGGTTCATGATAAAGCATGTCTGCTCGGTGATAGCTTTACTATGCCATTGAGCATTAGACGATGACTTCGATAAATTTTTCGAGTTGTTGGGTATAGATAGCCACCAGTTCATCGGCCCGTGCCTGATTGGCGCCTTCCACTAATATTTCAAATTGGGGTTTATCGGGGTTAGGCGCTAGATGCACCCATTCGGTCTCGCTCAGATGAACTTTGAGGCCATCCACATTTTCTAATGGTAAGTCTTTATATTCGTTGTGCAGCAGGCGCATAACCCGACCTTTGGCTTCCCAAGCGCAGACAACCACGGCTTTGGCCATATAGATAGGGGGTAAATACTTGATCACCTGGCTGAGTGGCAATTGACGCACGGCCATATATTCCAACAGACGCACCGCCGCCATCATGCCATCCACCGCTGGTTGGAAATCGGGGAAAATATAGTTACCGGTGCCATCCACGGCCAGCAAAATCCCATCATCGCCGGCCGACTGCATGAGCCGGTGCATGTTACTGCTGATCCGGATCACTTGGCTCTTATGCCAGCTTGCGATCACATCGAAGGCGCGGGGCAGCGTCGCCAAACCGGCAACCGGTTGGCCTGGATTGGCAAAGAGCGCCAGTTCCACCATCAGCGCGGCTGCCATCACTTCGTCGATCATGTTGCCCTCTTCATCGACCAGAAAAATCTTCTCGCCGCCCACGTCAAACTGGATGCCCACATCAGCGCCCAACACATCGACAATTTTGGAGAGGCGATCCTGATTGGTCTTAAATTCATTTTGCAGCATGGCCAGCTTGGTCTCATCCATACGTGCGTTTAACGGCACCATATCCACGCCCAGATCGGTGAGTAGGTCGGCCAGGGTGTCAGCAGCCAAGCCATAGGAGTAATCGACTACCACTTTAAAGCCGGCGCGCCGGATGCGATCCACGTTGATGTGGCGCTGAAAATCTTCGCGGTAATGTTCGATTGGATTGTAGGCATCTTCGATCACACCAATATCGTTCAGAAAGGCCCGCCGAAAATCTTCACGGAAGTAGTTACGCTCAATCGTACGCTCGGCTTCTGTGGTCTGGTTCATCCCGTGCTCATTCATAAAGCGGATATCAACGACGCGTTGATCAAACGGGCTGAGCCGCACATGAATGCCCGCCGACGTATTGGGCATGGTGCGGACAAAATGGCGGGCGACGGGAATCGCCACGTTGCCCAGATCCCACACATTGATGCCACTGCCGGGCAAGCCGCTCATCAGCGCCCGTTTGAGCATGCGCGCCGTGCGGTGAATATCACGGTTGATGGCGACATAGCTGCCTTTGGGCAAGGTTGCGCCCAAAGACATACTCAGTTTAGTTGCGTATTCTGGGGTCAGATCCACATTGACAACACCAGATACACCAAAACGACCAAAGAGCGAGCGCCGGCTCTGCGTGCCCCAGACGATGCTTTCATTGACCGTGGTGCCGGCATCGATCTGTTTATGCGGCCAAAGCTTCACATTGGCCTGCAATACAGAACCTTCACCCAGTGCACAGTTATCGCCGATCACCACACCTTCGTATGCCACCACCTTTGGTTTGATGCTACACTGACGGCTGATGACCACGCCGCGCAATTCGCACCCTTCGCCAATATAGTTGTTACGCCAAATAATGCTGCGCTCGATGCGATTGTAATTATCGATTACGGTGTAATCGCGGATCACAGTCGGGCCATAGATTTGCACATCGCCCTTGATCTTCACTTCATCGCCCAAATAGATCGGGCCAAAAAGTTGGGCGCTGGGCGATATCTCGACGCCGCGCCCTACCCAGATGCCACCGCCCAGGTGGGTGCCAATTGGCTCGGCTAACTTCACCTTACCAGAGAGCATTTCGGCAGTCGCGCGGCGATACTCTTCGATGTTGCCAACGTCACACCAGTAGCCCTCGGCGATGTGGCCATAGATTGTCATGCGATCGCGCAACATGCGCGGGAAGAGGTCTTTAGAAAAGTCGTACGGTGCGTTGGGCGGGATCAGCGCTAGCACTTCCGGTTCCAGGACGTAAATCCCTGTATTGACTGTGTCCGAGATAATTTCGCTCCAACCCGGTTTTTCCAAAAAGCGGACAACCTCACCTTGCTCATCCGTCACCACAACGCCATATTCCAGTGGATTTGGCACATGGGTCAAAATCATCGTTGCAAAAGAGCCCCGCTCTTTATGGGCGCGCACTGTTGCTTCTAGATCAAAATCTGTCAATGCGTCACCACTAATAACGAGGAATGTTTCGTCCAGCAGGGCAGCGGCATTTTTAACACTGCCAGCGGTGCCCAGCGGGCCATCTTCTACCGAGTAGGTTAATTTCATGCCCAGGTTGCTGCCATCTTCAAAATAATCCTGGATGGTAGAAGCCAGGTAGCGCAAGGTGATGATCACCTCAGTGATCCCGTGGCGTTTGAGCAGATCTAAGATGTGGGCCAGCACAGATTTGTTAACAATCGGCACCATGGGCTTGGGGCGCCCAATCGTTAACGGGCGAAGGCGGGCGCCTTCACCACCAGCCATAACGACTGCTTTCACGGGTTACTCCTTGAATGGGTGATGGCCAGTTGTCAATTGAACCCAGTTGTCAATGTTCAATTGACAACTGACCATGAGGGTCAACCGCGTTGCCTGTATCTGCTGAATGATAAGACCATTCCGAAAAAATAGCCGCGATTTCAGATTGTTGCCTCGCCATGGCTGGGGGTTTTCCAGTTGAAGCTAGATATTTTGTGCTTCGGAAAAGCCTCACCGCTGGCAATTAAACTGGAGGCCAGGGATAATTGCGCCGGTGAGACGGAGGATCTGGATAAATTTGTTTGCGGATCAAATAATCGAGCCGTGTTAAGAGGGCAGAATTTTCACCTTCGGCTAATAATTGGCAAAGACTCAGCGCAATTGTGCTTTCCCGATCTTTCAGTGCGTTGCGCAACGCGACTAAATCTTTCAGCAAGTCACGTTCGATCGGTTCCCCGCTAAACTCCCAAATCACTGTCCGTAATTTGTATTCGGTATGAAAACAGATGCCATGATCAATCGCCCACAGCCGCTGATCGCTGCCAATCAAACAATGGCCGCTCTTGCGATCAGCGTTATTGATCAAAAAGTCGAACAGGGTCAGTTGACGCAGTGTCTTCGCAAAACGGGCGTCGGATTGGATGGTAAAGTAGTGGGCATTAGTATCATGGTCAATATAAAATTGAATACTGCCCAGGCCGTGCGTGCCTTCGCGCAGAACCGTGGGTGGCACCAATTGCCAGTTCAACGCGCTGCTGATCACATAGGCCGCTGTTTCGCGCCGGCACAAGGTGCCCCACTCGAAATCCCACAGTGGATTTTCGCCGCGCTGTGGCTTGTAGACCGCTGGCAATGCATGCCGGCCATCGTTGACGACCACCAGAAAGCTGGTATTGGAACTGTAAGGTAGAAGCCCCTTTTCTTCCACCTTGCCCGTGCGCAGGGTCTCTAACACATCAGCTTCGAGTAGTTCCAGGATTTCACCTTCGTCGTCTTTCTGAGCGTCTGGCCAATCTACCAGATCCCCTTCGAGGTCTACGTCGTCAAAATCATCAAAATCTGAGGCAGAGGCAAAAGAGGAATTATTCATAGGATCAAGCACCAAAGAAGATTGATCACAAACACTAGACAAAGCCCACGGTTGCGGGTCCAGGTCCTCTAGATGATAATTGGCACCGCATGGCCATCGGTGCGCTCACAAAAATGTCCACCCCGGTCGATCGGTCGACCGCAGAGCGGGCAAACAGGTCGTCCCTGCCCGATCACTTCCAATGCATGTTCTCCCATCGCGCGCATTTGGTCACGCGTGGCAACAAAGCGCACCGCAGGTACATCATCACTGCTCGGATCAGCAATCTCACCAGCCTCATTAACCACCAGCGCTTTTGCTTCCAGCCAAACCGTATCTTCGCTTTGATTATAGCCGATGCTCAATTGCCCAACGCGAAAGTAAGGGTCTACGGGATGTTCTGGCTGGAGGGTTCGCTTGCTGCTCGATGTGCGCTTCAGATGGGGGTAGGTGGTTTCTAATTCTTCAAGCAATTGCAAAATGCTAATCGCCAAATTGCCAACTTCTTGTTTCTCTAAGACAAGCGTCACCAAACGCGAACCAGAGCGGCCTTGCAAAAAAAAGGTGCGCTTACCCGGTTCACCCATGGCATCGGCGATCAGATGCTGGACTGGATTGAGGTCGTAAACAAAATTAGACATAGCTCAACTCGATTGAAGCGCAGGAATGCGTAAACTGTAATGACCCAGGGGAGTTATTCACTACGCACTGGCCTTATCTTTACTTTCTTCTTCTTTTTGTTCGGGTTTAATTTCTAAAATCGGCATGTCGGCGACATAATTGACGGCTAACACGGCCGGCCTACTGTTGTGAAAAACAATCGTACTCGTTGACGCGGTCTGGATCATCACTCGCTGAAAAAGATCCAACGGTATGCCCATATAGTGCGCGACAACCAAGCGAATAATGTCGGCATGCGAGAAAATGGCTACCACTTGGTTGGGATGCTCGGTATGAATGCGTTCCAGCGCGCTCACCGCCCGGTATTGCGCTTCGCGCAGGGTTTCGCCCCCGGGAAAGCGAAAGGTACTGGGAAAGTGTTGCACCATGGCCCATTCGGGCAACTTAGACAACTCCTTCAAATGAGCGCCGCGCCATTCGCCATAGTCAATCTCGAGCACACCGGGTTCGATCACCACGGTTTGCCCCAATGCATCGGCCAGGGGTTGGGCTGTCTCCAGACAACGTTCGAGCGGACTGGAATAGATGGTGACGATGGGCTGTTTTGCCAGCAAAGGCGCCAGATCAGCGGCCTGTTGGCGACCCTTATCATTCAAATGCACTTCGGGTGTGCGACCGGCCAGGCGATCAGTGCCAACCCAATCATTCTCGCCATGCCGGACCAAAAGCAGATATGTTGTAAAATGACTCATTCGTTGCTAACCCGATCTACGTGCATTTTGTAGGGCTCCAGAACTGACCGGGATAATACCGACAGAATTAGAAAATTGTCGGACTCACCAAAATTTGGTTACTCAGTTTAGTCAATTCACCGTTTGCTTATCTAAGCATAACATAAATGCGACATTTGTAGAAGTGGATAAAATTACCTTCTTACAATCTAAGTTAACTCATTCGCTAGATAACGGCGCAGATAAATTTTAACCTATGTTTTTAACCTATGTATAGTGTAGCACATTTGAATCAGGAATTCATTTTTACATTCATCCAAGTACTACTTTGCTGTGAAGCAAAGTATAATAGGCGGCGTTATTGGCGCAGTATCCCAATTCGTAGCAAATTCTGCTAATGTGGAAATTTTCATGAGGACACTCAATTTAATCAATGCCTCCTTCGCTCGGCTTGGGCGTCAACGTTGGTTAGCCTTGGCAGCTGGCGTTGGCCTGCTTTTGCTGCTTGCACTTTTGTTGATCCGCATCTACGGTCCCCAACCCGAACCGTTGGATCCTTTTGTCCGCTACCGGCCGGCCATGAAGCCCGCCTTTCAAACCCAGTTCGATGATCTGTCCCAGGCGCCCCGTTATGATATTACGGTCGAACTAAATGCCCAGGAAAATGTGCTCACGGGCCGAGCCAGCATTGCAATTGCGAATACCAGCCCCGATCCATGGCCAAGCCTGATTTTCAGGCTCTACCCAGGGCTAGAACACTATGGCGGCAGAATCACACTCCAGAGTGTAGGGATTGGCGATCAACCGGTACCCTACGACTATCAAGCTGAAAATTCGGCGATGCGGGTGCATTTGCAGCGTCCGCTCCAACCGCAAGAGCAGGTTGATGTGCGCCTGGTTTGGCAGTTGGATATACCTGTATGGACAGACTCTTCTAGCACCTATGCCCTCTTTGGCAACAGCCAACAGATGACCAGCCTGCCGCTCTTTTATCCCGCACTAGCCGTCTACCAACCAGGACCCACCGCGTCCAGCGGGCGTTGGTGGCTAGACCAGGGCACCGTGCGCGGCGATGCAGCCTTTAACGTTACTTCGCTCTTTGTCGTCACAGCAACGCTGCCCGCCGAGTTGGTACCCGTCACCAGCGGCACCTTGATCACATCGACACTGCTCAATCCGAATCAGGCCCGTCACGTCTGGGTAACGGGTCCTTCACGCGAGTTTTTACTCCATGCCAGCCCGACTTTCAGTTCCGTCTATACCGAAGCATTGGGCACACGCGTGACAAGCTATTGGCTGCCGGGTCAAGAGGCAGCCGGCAGAGCGGCGCTTGGCTATGCCGTGGCCGCGTTGCGTATCTACAGTGATCGCTTTGGTCCTTATCCCTATCGAGATTTGCGAGTGGCGCCAGCGCCGCTCTCTTATCGGGGTATGGAATATCCGCAGGTCAGCCTATTGGGTATCGAGCTATACTCTCTCTTTCGCAACGATCTAGAAATGTTGGTAGCGCACGAGGTAGCGCACCAGTGGTGGTATCAGATCGTGCATAACGATCCGGTCAACGAGCCGTGGCTGGACGAGGCATTGGCGGAATATTCGATGAAGTTGTACATGGAGAAATTATACGGTCAGAAAAATGCCGATGATCTGCAAACGGTGCGCTGGCAGCTTCCGCTTGATGCCCTGAGGGCAGCGCAGACCGATGGCGCCATCGATCAACCAGTGGCCAACTTTGCCAACAGCGCCCAATACGAGGCGATCATCTACGGCAAAGGCGCGCTCCTCTACGCGGCGTTGCGCCAAACTCTGGGCGATCGAGCGTTCGACAAGTTTTTGCAAGACTACCTGAGCCGCCACCGCTATCAAATTGTCGATTCAAAAACCTGGTTGAACGACATCCAGAGCCTCAAGAATCCGAATTTGAACCGGTTGTACAGAGATTGGGTGCAGAAACCGCTGTTCAGCGCGCCTTGAGTCTGTACAACGATTTTTCAAATCGTTGTACAAAAAATACCACAGCAACGATTTGAAAAATCGTTATACATCCTCAGGATAATCATGAATCCGCTCGATTACCAATATTTCTACCGCAAAAACCTTCCCCACTTCCAACCGCCTGGCGCGAGCTTGTTTGTCACTTTCCGTCTGGCTGGTTCTATTCCAGTGGCACTGCTGGCCCAATGGAAAAAAGAAGCGGAATACACCAAGGGTGTTCTTGCAGAAATTAGTGACCCCGACGAATATATGCGTCAGATCGAATCGGAACGACGCCGCTGGTTTGGCAGATGGGATAACACGCTTGATACAACTACCACAGGTCCTTTTTGGTTAAACGAACCTCGGATTGCCGAACTGATTGCCAATAGTCTACATTTCCTTGTCGGCCTCAAATATGAGCTGGACAGCTTCTGTATTATGTCTAATCATGTTCACACAGTTTTTACACCTTTACAAAAAGATCATGGAAACTACCATGCTTTGCCTAGCATTATGCATTCGCTGAAACGCTACACGGCACTAGAAGCCAACCGCTTGTTGGGCAGAAATGGCGACTTCTGGCAAGAAGAAAGCTTTGACCATGTCGTGCGTAATGGGGAAGAATTACAACGGATTCGCCATTATGTGTTGAATAATCCCGTTAAAGCCGGCCTAGTCCAGAAATGGCAAAATTGGCCCTGGACATACGCCAAGAATATGTAACACGATTTTTAAAATCGTGGCGTGTCGTACACGAGTAAAATTGTGCGCAGCGAAGATGTGTGGCTGACGCGAATGTAAACGATTTGAAAAATCGTTGTACATTTGCGCCACTATCGTGTAAAATAGAGGCTTGAGCCAAGTGTGGTTGATCGTTTATATTTTACGCACGAACAAATTATGACAAACAAGCATTTAAAAGCACCCGAAGAGACCACGGTTGTCGTCGCCATGAGTGGCGGCGTCGATAGTTCGGTAGCGGCGACATTATTGGTGGAGCAGGGTTACAATTGTATCGGCGTCATGATGCGCCTCTGGGCAGAAACGAGCGCGGGCGAAGGCTCGAGCAATAAGTGTTGCAGCTTGGAGAGCGTAAATGACGCGCGCCGGGTGGCTGACGAATTGGGCATCCCTTTTTACCTGATCAATGTGGAGCAGCCTTTCAAGCAAAATGTGGTGGACTTTTTCATCGAAGGCTACAGCGCCGGGTTGACGCCGAATCCCTGCCTAGCCTGCAACCGCCACATTCGCTTCGACTATTTGCTCAACTATGCACGCCGGTTGGGCGCCGATTATCTGGCAACCGGGCATTATGCGCGCCTGCAGCGTCTAGCCGATGGGACAGTACAGCTGTTGAAGGGTGTGGACGAGCAGAAGGATCAGAGCTATGTGCTGAGCGTGATGGGCCAAGATGAGTTGCGCGATGTGCTCTTCCCGATCGGCCACCTGCCCAAGCCAGAAGTGCGCAAGATCGCCGCCGCCCGCGGTTTGCCAATCGCCAGCAAGCACGACTCGATGGATCTCTGCTTTATTGCCGACGATGATTACCGACGTTTTCTGCAAGATTGGGCCACTAATGCGATGCGCCCCGGCCCAATCTTGGATCGCAGCGGCCATGTCTATGGCGAACATAGGGGGCTGCCTGGCTATACCGTCGGGCAGCGCAAAGGGCTTGGCATTAGCGGGTCCGCCGAGCCGATGTTTGTATTGGAGCTCGATCAGGCGCGCAACACCTTGATTGTTGGCACCCAGGCCGAGCTGGGGCGCGATTGGCTGATCGCCCACACAGTCAACTGGACACTGGATACGCCGGTGGTCGATGGTACGCATGCCCAGTGTAAAATTCGCTACAAGGCGCGCGCGATCGATTGCACCCTGCATCCTCAAACCAATGGTGATGTGGAAGTTCGCTTTAGCGAGCCACTGCGCGACATCGCGCCCGGCCAGGGTGCGATCTTCTACATCGGTGACCATTGTCTGGGTGGGGGCATCATCGCCAAATGATCGACCCATTGCTCGAATGGCTTTCCCCGGCCTTACTTTTGGGCGCCCTGTTGAGCGTTGGTTATGCCAGTCTCTATCATCTGTGGGGCGGACGCAACCTGCGCGATCTGGTTGTGGCACTGCTCACGGCCGGCGTAGGGTTCTACGCCGGCCAATTGATTGGGGCGTTAACGGCTGCTGGGATTCTTCAAATCGGCCAATTGCATGTGTTCGAAGCGACCATTTGTGCCTGGTTGGCACTATTTATGATGCATTTATTACAACAACGCACAACCTAAAGCAGAGTCTAACGCTGTCGGGAAATTGAGATCTTGATGCCAGAAGAAAGGAAAGACCGAGAGTGCAAGTAGAAGCGGCGAAATCGTCACCGCAACGCCAGCGCCGCCTATTAATCGGCGGTCTGGTGGTTGCAATTTTGCTGACGCTCTTTTTTGGTGTGCGCGCCGTCCGCCGCTTTATCGATCGCCCCACCAACGAACCGATTCGTGAATGGATGAGCGTCCCCTACATTGCGCACTCTTACCATGTGCGGCCAGACGTCCTCTTTCGCGCCCTGGGTCTACCCGACAAACCACCACCCGACAAGCGACCGATCAGTGTCGTTGCCAAAGAGCTCAACCTGAGCACAGAAGCGGTGATCGAGCTTTTGCAGACGGCAATTGAGCAAGCGCGTCCCCCTAAGCCACCCCCACCGGGTGAAGCACCGACTGATATCCCACCGCCTACCGATGAGGCTAGCGCCGTATTCTGGATAGGATAACAAACGAAACCTCATGGATTTACAAACCACCCTGCTCGATGCGATGGCAAATTATGGCGCCACCGCCCTCTTTTTTTCGATTTTACTGGCTTCGATCGGCTTACCTCTCCCCGCCAGTTTTTTGTTGGTGGCGGCCGGTTCGTTTATTGCCCAGGGCGAAATGCAACTGTGGCCGGTGATGGGTGCAAGTGTACTCGGCGCGGTGATTGGCGACCATATTGGCTATGGGATTGGTCACGTGGGTGGGCGGCCGTTTGTACTAAAGCTTAGCCAACGTTTGAAGGCCGAAACGCTTGTCGAGCAGGCAGAGCACACCATGAAAAAGTGGGGTGGCATTGGCATCTTTCTCAGCCGCTGGCTGATCACAGCTGCCGGCCCCTATGTCAACCTGACCAGTGGTCTCACGCGCTATCATTTACTGCACTTTTCCATCTGGGATGTTCTAGGTGAAATCTTGTGGGTGTCGATCTACATCCAAGTCGGGCGTCTATTTAGCGATCAACTGGCAACCATTAGCGACGCGCTGGGCGACTTGACTTGGGTTGCGCTGGGCGTCGTTGCCATTATCGTGATTGGGTACAAACTGATTCAGAGTTCGAGGCAAAGTGCAAAACAAAGCGCGGTTATATTGAGTGTCAATGAATAAACTAACTTACCATCTCTAAAATTCTGGAGCTATTTATGCAACCGAATATGATTGGCGCCTACGGACCGTGGGCGGCCAGCCTGATCGATGAGGGTCCAGCCA
>Ga0209490_10002180_pt1 | contig 18672 bp, 13 predicted proteins | sample MAT06_FD_187209 | JGI IMG/M metagenome (GOLD analysis project Ga0209490, IMG submission 187209) | Freshwater microbial communities from Lake Fryxell liftoff mats and glacier meltwater in Antarctica - MAT-06 (SPAdes) (version 2) | ecosystem: Environmental > Aquatic > Freshwater > Ice > Liftoff... | reverse complement strand
TTAAATATCATTTTTCGAAAGTTGGGAGCCAAGCTCGCGTACGTACGGTGGTGTGAGAGGCGCACCCTATCGCTGAAAGGCGGTAGGGCCGCCTACTCGATTATAGCCAGTGCTTTTATGCGCCCGTGTTGTCAGTCGATAATTACTAATTTGTCTGTCGCGATTACTTTATTTTCTTGTGCCAGACGAAGGAAATACAATCCGCGTGGAAGATCGTTACGGAAAAAAGTAACTGTCTGCCCAGAAATATTATTTATTTGCTTTACCTGCTGCCCGTACAAATTGTAAACAGTCAAAGTAGCATCTTTGAAAATTTTGTCTGTCTGCAAAGTTGTCTGCGTGGAAAAAGGATTTGGAAAAACATGAGTCACATAACTTTCTTTTGAATTAAAATTTATTAGTCCTGTTGTACTTGTTGTCACAGGTTCCTGTTGAGTTACGCAATGAACCATACCGCCATTTTCATAAAGGTTTCTTACATCAATGCCAATCACCGTCCTCCCTGGATAAAGTCCTTGAACGATAGCATTCGCTACTGCATCATTAGGGTCGCTGTAATTAGGAACTAAAACAACTATGTTTCCAACATAATAATTTACATAAGAACCTTTGTATCCCAATGGATTTCCATAAGCAGTAACCACATTATTTTGGGTTAAAGGGAGATAAACAAAATTATAGGGAATATTATTTCCATCAGTTGCATTGTAAAGAGTAGTAATATCGGATAATGACAGGCCCCAATAAGTTAAGTCAGCATTATTCATCGTTACAAGTATGCTATCATTCGCAAACTTGGCAAACCCGTCAATATGTCCATCTGTAATATCATCGAGGGCGCCAACCCAGCCATCCAGCCAAATAAATTTTGTCACGCTTAAATATTGAGAGAAGATTGTTTCTGCTTGTGATTGTGTCATGCCGGGATTACGAACACTGTTAGGAGGGCTTTGACTGAGTATGGAACTTTTAGTTGCCAAGAAAACACCGTTGCCATCTAATTCAACTGCACCGCCTTCGCAAACTATTATTGAATTCATATTAACTATTGGCATCCCGATAGCTGCACCAACACTTGCAGGAATAGGGTTGCACAAGTTGAAATTATAATCTCCCCATCCATTAAATCCCCAATCTTCTATGACCAATGTTCCGTTTGTGTCACGAACGAAAATTGGTCCATTGTCTCTAACCCAAACATCGTTGGTCTGAAATAATTTGAAATCAACATTTGCCAATGGAACACTTGCGGTTGTCAGTAAATTGATAATTCTTGTTTGCTCCGTAGAATTGTAAGCAATGATGTGAACTTTCTCACTTGCTACCAAAGCCCCCGTCATTGCAACCCAAGTAGCGTCTAATCTGTTTCTGTAAGTAATTCCATATTCGTATTGATGTGGCCACTGCAACCAAGTTCCCTCGTGAGGTTGTTCTTCTGATGGCATTGTATACTGCATTTGAGCTGTCGAAGTTTTGCTAAAACAAATAGTCACAAGTAGTACTGTAATTTTCAGAATAATTTCTTTTTTCATAGTGAATGATTTTGAGTTTTTGTTTAATTATAGAGTACTGTCGTGGTATTGTCGTTTTTTAGCATTGGCTATAACGTCAGACTCCCGTACGGACGGGACCCGTGTGAAAAAACGCGCAGTTCATTGTTCATTAACTCAAGGATAAAAATACACTTTTTCTCTTGACTTCAGTAGTTTGAAATTCACATATTTCGACATGAGTCGAACACATGGTGTTCCGCGTGATCAAGTCGAATTCGGGTGCTTGAATGATGCAGTTGGCAAGGAAAACCGCGTCAGGGTGATGGATGCCTTTGTTGAAAAGCTGGACTTTGAAAAGCTGGGATTTGTTTTGAAGGTCGAAAAAATCGAAGGCAGGCCGTCATTTGAAGAAAAGGTTTTTTTGAAAATTTACCTCTATGGCTATATCAATGGTATTCGAAGCAGCAGAAAACTTGAGAAGGAATGCACAAGAAATTTGGAACTGCAATGGCTTATCGGGAAGCTTTCACCAAACTATCACAGCATTGCTGATTTCAGGAAAGTGAATGCGAGAGCGCTGAGAAATTTATTCAAACTCTTTGTCACTTTTCTCAAAGAGATGGATCTCATCGGCGGAAGTACAATTGGCATTGATGGTACAAAAGTGCGGGCTCACAACAGTAAAATGAATAATTTTAGTCCCAAGAAAATCAAGCGCCACATTGATTATATAGATAAAAGGACGGATGAGTATTTTGAGCAGTTGGAGAAAAATGACACAAATGATGACATCATGAAAATATCAGCTGTGGAAGAAAAAATTCTGAGTCTGAGGGCTCAAAAAATCAATTATGAAATTCTTGAAACTCACTTGGAAAAGTCTGGAGAGCCACAAATTAGCCTTACCGATGCGGGTAGTAGAACGTTGCTGGTGCAAGGCCAGGTGGTAGAAATTGCATATAATCTACAGGCAGCTGTTGACGATAAGCACAAGCTCATTGTAGCCACACATACCATCAATCGCAATGACAGAAATGCGCTGTCCAATATCGCACTTGAAGCAAAGTCTAATCTAAACATAGAATCATACACTGCCCTTAATGACAAAGGATACCACAATGGAAGAGAACTCCAAAAATGCAAGGACCCTAATATTGCCGCCATTTGCGCTCATGCTGAAATTGTAAACAGCAACGTACACGGAACTACGCCAGCCTATTTAGTCACAAAATTCACGTATAACAGTGCAGATGATTCATACACGTGTCCTCAAGGAAGCATTCTAAGAACAACTGGCACATGGCATAAGAAAACAAGAGAACGCGATTCACATCAATTTAACCCGAATCACGCGATGGAGATATCGTAGTTCATAGGTCGAACTATTACTTTGCTCCATCGTGTAGATTCGAGAATCTCGCAGCGCATTAATCCCAAGATGCCTCCAATGCGCAATGCGGGATAAACGGTCTTATACTCCGTGACCAGAACAATCCAATGGTATGCCCAGGGTTATTGTTTCATCTTTCCATTGTAGATGTGTGCCATTTGGGTCTGCAGTTCCACCATAAGCAAAGCCCGGAATTCGTCAAGCCATTGTGATACTGCAGCCATCATCTGACCTGATTTTTGCAAACTTTCATTCCCATGGGTCCGAAGGTACTAGGTGCACAGAAATTGCATGGGACCGAGACCAACCGAATTATGTGGAGGGGAATACACCTCGTACCGGACTTATTCTGATTGCGTGCCAACGATTGTACGCTCCTGCCATTCAAATTTGTTGCCGTAAATTGGCCCTATGATCGCAAAGCCCATTTTACAAGACGCGCCGCCTTACACCCATTACTACATAAATCTGCTCGATCATTCGAACCTGAAGTCGGCATTGAGTTTTACGGCCGAGTTGACTCAAGATTTATTCGGCACCGTAAAGCCTGAAAACGAAACCCGTGGCTACGACAATGGCAAATGGAGCCCCTGCGAATTGCTCGGACATATCATCGATGTGGAGAGAATATTGGCCTATCGCGCACTCCGATTTTCAAGAAATGATGCAACGGAGTTGGCGGGTTTTGATGAAAATGAGTATGTGGCCCACAGCAGCTATCTCAGTCGACCTTTATCAGAGTTAATTCATGAGTTTACGGTGGTTAGGGTATCGAGCATCATCCTCTTTGATGCGATGGAGGAGGGCGCCCTCGACTTTAAAGCTCCGGCTAATAAGGTCCTCTACTCCCCACGTTCTATCGGCTGGATGATGGCCGGACACAATCTGCATCATTGCCACATTTTGCGCGATAGGTATTTTTAAGGGCGCGATAAGTCTCCGCTCTGTTGTCCATTGCATAAGCCGGCCGTCGCTCTCTCTCATTATCACTCTGTGTTTGAATGGGCATTAGCCCAAACCTAAAGAGTATCCGGTTTCGATGCGAAAACAGGTTCTCGTGTCTATATCGTACAGTTAAACCTAGAATCCGCATTGGAAGTCGCGATGAAGTGCTGATACCGTTTATCCCGCATTACGCATTCGGGCAATTTTTGTAGAATGCGTGCGGGATTCTCAAATCTAAGTGATAGAATACTGCATTCATCGGCAAAATGAGGGTGCAATTTATCTATCGCTTGATTTGGGTTTATGTATCTGTAATAATCCAATACAGTTTCACTCCAATGGCCTATAAAAGCTACTATGACAGCATTTACTACTTCGTGCATGCCAGAGGATGCAGCGCATTGCCCAAAAAAACTTCCAATGCGCAATGCGGCATGGACTATTTATTTTGCTGAATTGGTATTGTCCCGAATCACGCGATGGAGATATCGGAATTCATAGGTCGAACTATTACTTTGCTCCATCGTGTAGATTCGAGAATCCCGCAGCGCATTAACCCCAAGACACTTCCAATGCGCAATGCGGGATTATTTGATGGTGTATATTCATACATCAAGAATCAAAACCGAGAAAGCACTTGATATCACAGGGAATTCGTGCTGCAATAGATTTCCAATGCGGATGCTGGGTTAATGAAGAATATCGAATTCAAACAGACGGCAATCCAAGCTACAACGGCTGTGATATTTTCTTCAAGAAACACATAGCCAAATTTCATAGCCTTCAGAAGCGGGAAAGTTCATTCTCAATGTGCACATTAATATGAGCAATATCAAAAGAAAAATTTTGGAAATACACCATTGTGTTAGCCCAAAGTACCTACGAAACTATCTAAATGAATTTTGCTACAAACAGAACCGACTTCCTTCTGGTATCAATATCTTCGATCGCTTGATAATAGCCTTAGTTACAAGATGGAGCAAACATTTGGTACACCCATCCGACTAGGCGTATAAATTAAACTCTGCACAAATGTTTTATGTTGAATTTTGGGGAATTAATATAAATAACCAAGGGAGTAAATATTTTCATCTGCCCACAAACCCCGCCGTACGCTGAGCGGGAAAAGTATGGTTGCACGTGTTCATATGGATTGTAAAGCTATGAGATTTCCTATTCTCCGCTCCCATCAATTGCCCATGGCTTCAGACATAGGGTTTTTCGAACATGGGTTATCCCGCGGGTTTTAGCCTTTTTCTCTAGCCAAAATTTCTTTTTCTCACTGCGATCCAGCAATTTCGGGGTGCGCAGGTTCGATCTTTGATTTTTTAGAGACCCCTGAAGGTAACCGCATGAATCGAAAATCATTTATTCAAAAACCCGGACTGGTCACGATGGCTGGAGCAACTATGAAACTAAAGACCCTCGGAAAAATGGTTGAGCCCTTTGGAGTCACCGAAAAGATGCCTGTACTCTTCGTAGGACACGGAAGCCCCATGAATGCCATTGAAGACAATCGTTTTACGCAGCAGATGAAATCATTTGGAACGAGCTTAGAACGGCCAAATGCCATATTGATGATATCTGCACATTGGCAAACGAAGGGCACCTTTGTGACGGCACAAGACATGCCACCTACGGTACGCGATTTTGGAGGTTTTCCAAAAGTCCTTTTTGAGGTGCAGTATCCGGTGCCCGGTTTGCAGTGGTTGGAGGACCAAACGCTTGCGGCCATCCAATCTACCCAAGTAGAAGCCAGCGAAAAATGAGGCCACGACCATGGTGCTTGGAGTGTACTTAACAATATGTATCCCGAGGCGGATGTGCCGGTGATACAGCTTAACCGGGACTACAGCCGTGATGCCCAGTACCACTATGATTTAGCCAAGCAGTTGGCGGGTTTGCGCACAAAAGGCGTATTGATTATGGGCAGTGGCAACATGGTACACAACCTGGGAAAGATGAGTTTGAAAGGCAAGGACTTCAATGAGACTTATGGATGTGATTGGGCCATTGAAGCGAATGAACTCCTCAAGAGATGAATTAACTCGAAGGACCACTATGCGCTAATTAACTACAAAACCTCGGGCGGATCCATAAAGCTGGCGGAGCCCACTCCCGAACATTACCTACCGTTGCTCTACACCTTGGCCCTACAAGACGAGAAGGATGCTATCGGCTTTTTCAACGACGATGCCATTGGAGGAAGCATTAGCATTACAGGGGTGAGGATGTCTTGATGTGCAGACAGTCCGAAAGATCTACCATAACAAATATTTAATCAGATATGTATCACAAAAGAGACCATATTTGTGTGCTGAAGTCTTCAACAGATTTCATCATCGGGGAAGCTGAAAACCGCATAGAGTAGGCAAGTTATACCAATTCTGCTTATTGAATAGTCTGTCCTACATTGCGCATTGGAAGCCTGATTTGGACCATGCGCTGTAGGATCTCGCATACATCCAATGGTACATGCTCAAAGTAGGAGTTAAAGCCCCTGGAGTGAAACGGAATGGGACTATTACAGATACACAAACGGTAAAAAAAAACGAGACACCATGTCATTACGATTAGGCGATATCGCACCCGATTTTACGGCAGATACCACGCAAGGCACCATTCATTTTCACGAGTGGATTGGCGACGGTTGGGCCATTTTATTTTCACATCCGAAAGATTTTACACCTGTGTGTACTACAGAACTGGGTTACATGGCCAAAATGAATCCGGAGTTTACCAAGCGCCATTGCAAGATTATTGGATTGAGTGTAGATCCGGTGGAGAGTCATATTCGATGGGAGAAGGACATTGAAGAAACGCAGGGTGTGGCAGTAAATTACCCTATGATTGGGGATCCCAATTTGGAGATAGCCAAACTATACGACATGCTTCCGGCCAGCGAGGAGGGCGTTTCTGAGGGCCGCACTGCAGCCACCAATCAAACGGTGCGATCGGTATTTGTGGTGGGACCCGACAAAAAGATCAAGTTGCAAATAACTTATCCGATGACCACTGGCCGCAATTTCGACGAGATACTGCGTGTATTGGATTCCATGCAGTTGACGGCGGCGCACAAGGTAGCCACGCCTGTGAATTGGAAGGAGGGTGAGGATGTGATCATTGTTACCTCTGTTTCGGATGCCGATGCCGCGGCCATTTATCCCAATGGATGGAAAACAGTAAAACCATACCTCCGACTGGTACCGCAGCCTAAGTAGCTCGGTAGTGTTCGATGGATTATAATGTATAGGTATACCGTTTTTGGTATTTGTAATAGTCCAATTTCGTTTCACTCCATGGGCCTATAGGAGATGCTCTACCGGCAAGTGTCACTTAAAACGAGCAAGAACTTGCAGTGCATTACCCAAAAACGGACGTCCAATGTGCAATGCAGGAGAGACGTTTTTATAAGCAGTATAAAGATAAGAATTGGCAATGGCGATCCAAGGCTAAGAGCAACGCGCAGTATGAAGGGCTTAGGTGGGTGCTATAACTTTTTCTATCGATTTGCGTTGAACCCTGAATGATGCAGAGTAGATGGTTATTATTTATATGTATTAGTACATTAGTTCTATTTCTCAATGTGCACAATGCCATTGCTCAGAAAATGGATTGCTACAATTATACTGGCGAATACGATCAGTATATTGGAGAATATTTGCAATTTTTCGTTGATACCTCTGGAGAGTGCACAGTGCGAGATATTTCTAAGTTGGATCAATTTAAGAGTTCGCAACAAAGGATTCCCAATTTGGGTGTATCCTCGAACGCTATTTGGTGTAAGCTGAACATTAAAAATCTTAGCAAGGATGATGACTTTTTCTTGAATATTAAGCAGCCCGGTATCGACGAACTTTCGATTTTTCAGTTAGAAGGTTCGACTCTTGAGTTCAAAGAAACGAGGTTGGCTGATACAACAGACCTAGGGTTAAGATTCATAAGTCATCCAAATTTTGCCCTACCGATTAACATTCTTGTTCAAACATCCAAAACGATTTATTTTAGATTTGAAACTTCTGAACAACTGCAGATCCCAATAAGTGTTGGTCCTAGATATTCAATAGACCGAGAAAACAATATAAAGGATGTTTATTTTAGTTTTTATGCTGGTCTTATGCTTGCCATGCTAGTGTATAATCTATTCATTCTGATTTCAACAAAGGAAAGAACCTATTTATATTATGTACTATATGTAGGTCTCGTATTCATGGCGCAAACAAGTATTCAAGGATATAATTCCTTTGTTTTATTTAGTGATTTCGAAGGACTTGAAAGGCTTTCAGTGTATTTGTTTGGTGCCCTAGCGCCAATAGCAGCTGTGTTGTTTATGATGTCATTTTTGCAATTAAAGAAAAATGGACCGAAGTTCAGGGCACTTTTCTATTTGGGTATTTTCACAAATGTTTTTGCTCTTTTTTTAGCACTTTTTGATAAATATCAGTTGTGTTATCAAATTCTTCAGATGAATGTTACAGTTATGGCCCTTTACCAACTTGTCATTGCTATTATCCTTACGATACGCCAAGTACCACAAGCCAAAAACTTTCTAGTGGCATGGTCAGCGTTCTTGGTAGGTGTAGTAGTATTTGTGCTCAAAGATTTCGAAATAGTGCCGTACAACGAACTTACCTACAACATGATGTCTATAGGAAGTGCTGTGGAAAGCGTGCTCCTCAGTTTTGCACTTGCCGATAGAATAAATTCGCTCAAACGCGAAAAAGAAATGAGCCAAAACAGAATGCTCATCGCGCTCAAAGAAAATGAGAGAATGATCTCCAGCCAAAATACTGAACTTGAACGCAGAGTGGGAGAAAGAACTACTGCGCTCGAACAAAGCAATTTAGAACTAAATAGTACCCTCCGAAACCTAAAGGAAGCTCAAAAACAACTTATAGAGGCCGAGAAACTCGCCTCTTTGGGTCAAATGACTGCGGGTATTGCACATGAACTCAACAACCCTATCAACTTTGTGCAATCGAACGTAGCGCCTCTCAAACGAGACATTGACGAGCTTACCGAGCTCATAAACAAAGTGCACTCTGGCTCACCTCTTAGTCACAACGAAAAATTACAGATCGAATTTGTTCACCAAGAAATAAATCAACTACTTAGTGGTATCGAAGAGGGTTCAAAACGAACCGCCGAAATTATACGAGGTCTCCGAATCTTCTCGCGAATGGACCGAGACAGCATAGTATCGGCAAACATCAATGATTGCATTCAGTCTACTCTCATTGTTATGAAGAGCAACACAAAAGGCGAAGTGACTATAGTAAAAGAACTTCAAAACGATATGCCCAATATTGAATGTTTTCCCGGTAAACTCAATCAGGTGCTCGTCAACCTCATTACAAATGCAATACACGCCACAAGCTTGCCTTACCGCAATCAAAGGGACCGAGTAATTAAAATTCGTTCATTTCGGAGTACGAATAGCGTTGTAATAGCTATAAAAGACAATGGTAGGGGTATAGAAGAAACTATTCTACAGAAAATATTCGACCCGTTTTTCACCACAAAAGATGTGGGAGAAGGTACAGGATTAGGACTTTCTATAGTACTAGGGATTGTTAAAGAACATAATGGTCATATCGATGTTCAGAGTACGCTGGGTGAAGGCACTGAATTCCTAATATATTTGCCGCTTATCCCCGAAAGTATACGCAGCCGAAAGGCATATGAACAATAAACCCGGCATCCTCTATCTGGACGACGAAGAAAATAATCTGTTTTCTTTTCGGGCTCTCTTTCGCCGCGATTTCGATATCTACACAACCACTTCTGCGGCAGAAGCTATCCAAATCTTGCGCGAAAATGATATACAGGTAGTTCTGTCCGATCAGAAAATGGCCGAGATCAGTGGAGTCGAATTTTTCGAATTGTTGAGAAATGAGTTTCCCGATCCGGTGCGCATCCTCGTTACCGGTTATGCAGATATAGAGGCCGTGATCGACGCAATTAACAAAGGTCAGGTATATCGTTATATTACCAAACCATGGAACGAGCAAGATCTAAAATTTTGTATCGAAAACGCATACGAAAAGTATAGCCGTGAACGCGAACTCCGCACCAAAAATGTAGAACTCGAAAAAGCGAATGCTGAGCTTGATAAGTTTGTCTATAGTACCTCACATGACCTAAGGGCTCCACTTGTTTCTATGCTTGGTATCATGGAGGTGCTTCGAGTAGAAGAGGACAAAACAAAAAGCCGCGAGTATATAGACATGCTTGACACCACTTTGCAAAGGCTCAATGAAGCGGTTCAAAACATAATTTACTATTACCAAAATGCCCGTAATCAGGAATTGTTGGAAGAGATTAAGTGGGAGTTCTTTTTAGATGAGGTCATGCGGCAGGCTCGAAAGTCATGGCAGGGAGTGCCCCCGACACTAAATTTAGACATCAGTTCTAGTAATCAATTTGTATGCGACAGACATAGATTGAAAGTAATAGTGTTAAATATTCTGAGTAATGCCATTCGTTATGCCGACAGTGAAAAGTCAGAAATGTGGATCCGAATAGAAGTGATCCAAAATACAGAGAAAGCCATAGTGCGAATAAGCGACAATGGCTTGGGTATTGAAAATGCAAGACTTAACAAAATTTTCGATGCATACGATGGTCATTCGATGAGCGGGGGCATCGGACTTTATATTGCTCGGCAGGCGGCAACTAAAATTGGTGCCGAACTGCACGTTCACTCTATATTTGGCGAGGGCAGCAAATTTACCATAGACATCCCCAACAGAATTTGAAGCAGTTTCCCAACACCCGAATATTGATGGTGGACGACAATGACATCGACATTGCTGTAAACCGTAAGTTGTTGCAATTGGCTGATATTACCTCTGACATACGATCCTTCAATCAGTGCAAAAAGTTTTTCGAATATCTCGATTCCGAAGATGGTGGGGCCAAGGGCTTTGCACAAATAGTGCTCATGGACATTATGATGCCTGTAATGAATGGTTTTGAATGTTTGGCGCAGTTTGATGAGTACCCTGCCGATTTCAAAAAGAATTTTGTCATTTACATGTTATCGTCAAGTATCGATCGCAATGATATCCGTTTAGCAGAAGCCACACCTAATGTCCGTCGAGTGCTTGAAAAACCACTGGACATATATGTCCTTCGTAAACTATTGGAGCAAGAAGGACTACGTGCGGAGTAGTGGGGGGTATTCAGACCGATAAAATTACTCACTTTTTGTATTTGAAGATATGCGCTTTTTGAGAATAAGAGGTTGGCGTAGTTTGGTCATAATTGTCTGTTCTAAGGAGAATAATTCAAAATCGAAATCAATCAGTTAGGTTATATTCGACAAATAGGGTTTTGCCATTATACATTTCAGCTATTTCTTGAACAGGATTGTTTTTAAGTGAAAGTGCCAGAATGCGATTTGTTTCTACCATTGTATCAAGGCTTGAAAGATGAAAGCACATTAGAGAGGCTAAATGGCGTTCATTTGGGTAAAGAAATGTTCCATTGAGCCCTACAGTTTCTACGACACGAAAACCAAGAGATTCGGACATCTCTTTGGTGTATGGAGCCGCAAGCCCAATCAGGGTTTTAAATTTTCCTCTCATGCAATAGGCAATTGCTGCGCGCGTCAAGAAGAAACTGATTCCCCTTCCAAAAACTCTCTTAGCATTCCAAAGGCCACAAATTTCTGCAGCCTCTCCACTCTTATTTGAACGTACCCAATTCGACACATTCGGGTCTATATAGTTCAAGGCCATCATAACCGGGAGGTAATCGCCATCTTCTAGCATGTGGATCCGTATACCGCCAACCACACTATTATCTTCAAGATTTAGTGCAACCAAAGCATGAACGTGTTTATTATTAGCCCATAAAACTGAGTTGGATGTGACATTTTCAATACCATAATCTGAAAGGACTCTTTGATGGCCTAATCTAAACTGTTCGGAAAACTCCGTATTATTCCTAGGCGAAAATGATTGAATTCTAATATTCAAATCTGTTTAAGTTTTTGGTCAATTCTATACCTTCTCCGAGTAAAATTACGGATATTCGACTTATGCAAACGAAATAGAAATATTGGTTGAAAATTTTCTTTTATGCCAAGAGTGTTTTTCAGTGCCATTAGTTGAGTGTGAACGCACTCTTTTTCATAAGAAGAAAGCAAATTGCTTGAATTATCCAATAAGGCTGCAAATAATGGTATTGGCGATGTCATAGGATGCATACTAATATTCATAAAGCTGCACTTGAGCCAAATTCGCTCCATGGCAATTCCTGCATTCAATAAATGCACATTTTCGAGATTTGTCAAAGTAATCAACCCAATGACGGAAGTGTTAGAAACGTACTTCAGACTAATGTTTTTCAATCCAAAACCTAGGTTTTGATCCATGAGAAATTGTCGTACACTTTCCCTTTGGAACAGAGCAATTCCGACTTCGTCAGATCTATCCAAAAGTAATTCAGACAATGTTATTCCTGTCGGTTTGTCAGTTTCCGGTTTTAATTTAATTTCTTGAGAATAGAATTCTTTGTGGCCATGCTCGTTCAAAAGCCGAATTTTATCACATTCACCAATTATTCTAAAAATAGAGCTTTTAATTTCATCATCATCAACATACATTACATTGATGGTGTCACTAATATGAGCCTTAAACGAAGATAGTTCTTGCAATTCGAGCTTGGATATTTGAGCACAATTCTCCGAAGTTCTATCTGTAAATCGAATAGGTATTTGTGTTGTGAGCTCTGTTTCTTTTTTTTGGTTTTGACAATTGACAAAAAGTAATTCAATAAGCAATTCATATTCTTCAGATTCAATTTCTTGCCATAAGAATTCCAAGGTATTTTCTGTACTTATCAACCGTATATTCTCTAGGATTGCGCCAATTGAAACTAAGGGAAGGATGTTCAAAGTTTCGCTTGGTTTCGGAGGCCTAGTCTTTTTGAAATACAAGAAGATTTCGCTTCCTCGAGCTAAAAATTCCCAGTGTTGCAGATTCGAGGCGCTTGGCGCAACTAAGGCCTGTGTGAGAATTGCTGAAATAGTTTCAATATCAATATCATTCTTTTTTTCGAAGCAAGACGAACCAGGAAGAATAAAAGTTGACATGGTAATTAACTCCGAGGAAACAATATTTCCTTTAGGGATTTCTGGCTCAATCGAATATGGAGAATTGTCAAAATATTTTCTTTGAGATGGAATGTTTTTCCCTAGAAAAATATCTCGGCATATTGCGGCAGCTATACCGCTGCCCACTTGGACTTCTGTCCCTAACTGCGGCCAGCTTGTAATTGAAGAGCCTATTTCAAGTGCAGAAGCAGCCATGCGATCGGATATATTTTCGAGACCAGCAAACGGTAGAATAAATGGAAGCTTTTCTTTTGAAGTCTTGAGGGACTTTAGTTGCTCATAAGAAGTTTCCTCATTGATTAACCCATGAAGGAGAGGGTAAGATTTATTGAGGTCGTAGCGCTCAATGTCAATCATTCCTCGGTCACTAGTTTCCATAATTATTGGTATGCCCTTTTGCCTTGCTTTTTGACGGGCTAAAATTTTTACTTCAACACTATCGCACTCTTCAAAAAGTAAATCTAGGTTTCCGTGGCCGCTTAAGAACTCTTCTATGTTTATATCACTCACACCTTCATTAAAACATCGGACTTTTATAAATGGATCTAGTTCTGCAATCTCTCGAGCGAGTATGATTGATTTGGAAACCCCTAAGTTGAGCAATGATGTCCTTATTCTGTTCATGTTGCTTAATTCAAGAGTATCAAAATCAGCTATTCTAATCTCTCCAGCAATTCGCTCTAATGCCATGGCCATGGCAATTGAATGTCCAACTGATAGTCCAATTATCCCTACCTTTCGTTTTTCCAGTTCACTCGCTTCTTTAGTACTAATTTTGTATCTATTTCTAATAGTCCTAACTTCCGTGAACTCTTGGATGTCTAGAATATGCACAAGAGCATTCTTCCATGGATAATGAACCCAAACGCCGTATTCACGATCAGACACACCATTTAAATGGTTAAAAAGGAGATCGCGAACATCAGTGTCAGTTAATTTTTTTGAAGCGTTTCTTAGGCGAATGAGGTCTTGCAGCTGAGAGGAAAGAGAGTCATAAATCTTGGCCCCTTGTCCTAGAAGTTCCGAATATGCTGCTTTATCTGTTTGATTGGAAAGCCGAAGTAATATTGGGGTGTATTCATTCACAGACCGTTTCGCTTTAGAATTGTGTAAGTTGAGAACTTATCGTAAATAGAGTACTTTTTCATAGCAAGTCGATAGTTAAAGAATATTTCGGACCTGAAAGCGCTCATTATTCATCCAAGTGTGCAAGCTGTTAAGAGTAAAGAATACTATAGTTATGAGCATTTAATGAAGGGAAATCGGAATTTAAATAGCCCGATATAAGATTAAGGGTAAGAGGAGAAAGACAACATTAGGGCTTGGTAATTGTGACCATTTGATTGCTTTTCCTGCCCACCCCTTACTTCACTATTCTTTTGATGCTACAACCCATGGGTCTGGTGTCGTTTGGATCTATGGTTTTGCCGGCAGTCATGTTGCTCATGGCATTGCTCAAATAGGGGCTCTTGGCGTCTTTCGGGTTGGCACTCGTTTCGTCGATCGCCCCGCGGTATGCCAATTTTAAGTCTTTGTCGAACAAAAATACATGCGGCGTAGTGCGAGCGCCAAACGCATCGGCCAAAACAGAATTCTGGTCCAATACATACGATACATGGCCAAATCCATTGGCGGTGGCCCTGGTTTTCATGTCGGCCATGTTGTCGCCCTTCTCCCGCTTCGCCTCATTGCTGTTTACCAACACCATCCCTATGTTCTGCATCTCACACAACTTGCGCAACTCAGCGTACTTCACCTCCCAACCCTCACTGTCGTCGCTACCCACCACAAAAGGACAGGTATTGCAAGAAAAGATAACCAATAAGCCATTGTCCTTCTTCAGGTCGTTCAAACTCATCTGTGTTCCCGAAATGTCGTCCATCTTCAACTCCGCATTAGGTGCTTTGGCCCCTAGAGCCAACGTCTCTGGATCGGAAGGTAGCATAAACGCAAAGGCAAATACCAAACTCAAGGCTCCGCCTGCAAATAACATTTTGTTTTTCATGGTCGTGGGGTTGTGTGTGTCATTTCTTTTCTAAGCGCCAAACCTAAGGCACTTTTTCATTGCCTAAACTCACAATAACAGTTTTTTGCGACTTTGGTTCACCAATCAAACCAAAAAGGCCACCCCGTTGGATGACCTTTCATGGAATAAATGAAAACAATTAAACTATCTAATATCTCTACATGAGAACTTACACACTTTTGTACGTGATCTGCAAAGGAAGAGGTTACAATGGATAGCTATTTATGTCCCAAAAAAAACTGAAATACCGGCTAGAGACCTCATTTTCAAAAATCAAGGAAACTTAAAAATAGCCCCCGACCCACCAGGTAAAAAACAACCTCAAAGCGTTTTCGGTGATGGACCAGGGGCCTAATTGCCCCCATTGGGGTCAAATAATACGGTTCGTGTATGTGTAATGCGGTTCATGTAGCTGTAATACTGTTTATGTATCTGTATTAGTCCAATTCCGTTTCGCTCCATTGGCCTGTAACAGCTTCTCTCACGGCATTTACCATTTCGTGCATGCAAGATGCTGCAGCGCATTACCCAAAAAAAACTTCCAATGCGCAATGCAGCATGGACTATAGTAATAAGCAGAATCGGTATAATCGTCCAATTCCGTTTCGCTCCATAGGCCTGCAACAGCTACTCTCCCGGCATCCTGGAGCGCATTACCTAAACAGACTTCCAATGCGCAATGCAGGATGGCCTGTTTCATAATCATAATGGCTACAGTACGCATCCTGCTTGTAAAGGCAACCTCCAAAAAATGGAGCCCGAACTATGTTATAAAAGCGCAGTGGCATATGCCATTGGAGTATCCCCTAAGAAGCCGAGGGTGTGAGAAGGGTATTGGTACATTGGGGACACCTATGTGGTATTATTCCAATCGCAAATGAAGGGTGGTGCATAGAAGTGTTTCTAAGGTATTGCCCGTATCTTGATAAGGAGGGGATTTTGGAATGCAATTTTTTTCGTGATGGGGTTCCTTGATTTCTGTTTGTGCGAACCACCGTGCACAGCGCACCGCAGTTTGGTATTGTATAATGAAAGCGCCCCCCAAAAAGATTAAACCCACGGAAGGCCCATGGGCATTGCTGTGATGTCAGAGGGTTTTCTCCTGTGGATCTCCGGTGTCTCTCCCGTATGTCTCCCGTGTATATCCCGTGTATATCCCGTGTATCTCCCGTATCTCTCTCGTGTATCTGCCCTATAGCTCCCGCTTTTCTCCTGTGTGTTTCTCTCCCTGAGCAGTTCCATAGCCTGCCCGCTGCGGTGGATGGATTCTAGGCAGGGCCCCTGGTTTTCCGTTAATCCATTCTAGCGTGCCGAAAACCACTCATGAGGCCCCGTTCCTGCATCTGACAATTCTGTGGCATTTGCCCAACGTACATTAGAACTCAAGTTGTTTTTAGAACGTCTTTTTCACCTCAAAACCTGTTGAATTATGAAAAATGAAATGGCCCCCAAAGATTTGCTGATTCAAGGACTCTGGATCTTCAACGACAAAGGTTGAGTGCATCCTGAGGAACCCCTTAAAGAGATACACGGAAAATCTAAACTATGTAGCAGACTTTACGCACTGTAGCGGTCGACAACGGTCTCCCGCAGGTTTCTCAAGGGAACCTTCAAATGTTCCCTACTGTTGGTTTTTGTTTGGTTATGCAAGGGCGTTCGTGGTTGAGCGCCCTTGTTTTTTTTGGTGAATTGAGCAAGACAGATTAATTTCATGGCCAATTTAATTTTTTTTGATGCTTTAACCTGTTCACCTACCATGAAAAATTTATTTGCCATACTACTTCTCCTCTCAATCGCTCAAGGTGTTTTCTCGCAAAAAATCTCCAATATCGATTTTGACATTGTGAAAGAACAAACCACCAAAGAGGGTTCTGCTTTCTATTATCCCACTCTGATAGAACGATTGAGCCAGTTGGATTCTACTCTCACCTTCGAAGCTTATAGAATGCTGTATTATGGCAATGTATTTTACGATAAATATGCACCGTATGGGGAAGGAGAAGACGAGGAGAAATTTTATGAGTTGACTCGCAGTGGTGAGTACTCAAACGCCATTGTCTATGGTAAAAAAGTACTTATGGAGAATCCCATCAATCTGAAGTCCACCTATTTTATGCTTGTATGCTACTCGGGAATGAATAGGAATGATGTTGCCCGACACTATGCCCGCATCTATTTCAATCTCTTGGATGTGATCTATAGCAGCGGCGATGGAATGGGCATGAACACTTCGTGGGTAGTGCTTAATGTAGCGGACGAATACATGGTTTTGACAGATATGGAACTGGAGCGTTCATTGCAACAATTGGTGGGCGATACGGATGTATTGACTATTTCTCAAAAAGGCCAGAAGAAGGAAAAGGGAAAAAAGAAGATTAAGAAACTTTATTTCAACGTCAGAATGCCGATCAACGAATTGCAGAATAGTACGGAAGAGAAGGAGTAGAGCTCCGAGTCTCTAAAACCGATGATTGATTCATTTTTTGAAACTGCCAATGCGGCGATCACGGCAGGTATGGTGCCGATGTGAGAAAAAGTCGCTGCCATTAACCTGAAACGCCGATTTAACTTTTCATCCAAGGCCTTTATTCTTACCTCGAAATGGTTCCGGTTTCTGATGGTTGTTTGCATGGGCTAGCATTTCAGTGATTCTCTTTTGCCTGGTTTATGGTTTTTTTGCCGGCACCACAAAGTGAAACGGAATTGGACTAGTACAAATACAGAACGGTATAATCACTAGTTCCATATAATAAATCACATCTTGATTTTATACCTTGGGAATTTATATATTTACAATAGTGATCCTCTACGATTCCCCCCAAGGCCTTACCAGGCAGGCGTTCAAAAGGTGATCAAATGGTTTTTTGAAGTTTCTTCTATTGAGGGTATAAACAAACTCATCGAGATAATTTTGAAGGTATTTTCCAGAGACGTGGTGGAATATACCGTTGATCCAACGTTTTAAATTTCCAATAGCGCAATGCACCCATGGTAGTTCGATATGACCTTCTTTAGCTGGCATTATTTTCGATGTATGCTTTTCAACCAGTTTATTTAAGTCGCTGTAGCCCCGGTATGCGTCAGACTTTAAGTGACTGCTTAATTTTACATACCTGAAAACAGTTTCATTGAGTGATTCTTTTTTAAGATCCTCCATTTGAAACATCTTAAAGAATAAAGGATAACTATTTGGCCTGTGTCGTTTTTGCCGAGCTGTTGGAATTTTTTCGTAAGAGGCCAGCACCAAGCTGGGGGCTTTTCTTACTGAACCTCTACCTCGCTAGGATTTTTCAGTATCATTCTTGATTGCCTTAACCACAGTTACAAAAGCATCATCTACTTCAGCCTCGCCCTCGATTTGGTACTTCTCGTCTCTGAAGCCCATTGCCATCCGAATCTTGTGCAAAAGATACCAAGCCGTTCCTTCTCCTTTAATCTCTGGAAAGCGCTTATAAAGCTCAGTAGCCGAGATACTTTTGCCGCGATATGTCACCTCGAAAATGGCTTTGAACCAAACCATCATGGCCAAATTAGAATGCATCATGACAGTTCCACTTTTGATGGTAGTAACAGAATTACAGCTTCTACAACGCCATTCATTTTTGCCATGATTCCAATAGTGGTTAGTCCCTTTACACTTCTTACAAACGATTCCAGCTTTTTCGCGCATCGCTTTCCAATAATCCCTGCAGGCAAA
>Ga0209490_10002179_pt1 | contig 18674 bp, 21 predicted proteins | sample MAT06_FD_187209 | JGI IMG/M metagenome (GOLD analysis project Ga0209490, IMG submission 187209) | Freshwater microbial communities from Lake Fryxell liftoff mats and glacier meltwater in Antarctica - MAT-06 (SPAdes) (version 2) | ecosystem: Environmental > Aquatic > Freshwater > Ice > Liftoff... | reverse complement strand
CCTGAATGGTTTGACCTTAATCGCTTGCCAGAAAATCGCTGATACTCACTCTTCGATCGAACATAATTTCCCACATGGATCGAGTCATCAATTACACAAATGCATCGTTGATGATCAGGCTCACGCGATCTTTAACGGCAAAATCCAAGTAGCGAAGGATGCCCAGCTAACTGATTCGAGGCAGTTAAGCCGAAATCTGTTGCTCTCATCGAAATCAAGAGTAGATACAAAGCCTCAATTAGAAATATTTGCAGATAACGTCAAATGCGCTCACGGTGCGACCGTCAGCCAAATTGATGCTGATGAATTGTTTTATCTCCAAAGTCGCGGCATCAATATCGAATCTGCTCAGAATTTGCTCACCTACGCTTTCGCCGCCGAAGTGATCGATAAAATCCCTGTTGACTCTCTTCGAGCAACCTTGAACAGTTTTGTTTTAGCTAAAATGCAAACTCTGGTATGCTGACGCAGGTTTGATGATTTTGATTGACTTGCTTCATAGATAAAGTTGCCCAGTAACTTTGAAGGTTGATTGATTCAGGATTGTATGCTGCCTTAGCTGGCGGAAAGTTTGAGTATGAGGCGGCGACGTGAATATTCAAGCTGGTACTGATTTTGTCTTCTTCAGTCGCAGTTATCGTCGTAGCAGACAGGGGCGATCGAAATGGCACAAAATTTAAAGACACGCTTACTGCGGGGGATTGGGGCAAATGCTTTCGGTCAAGTGGTAACGGTGATTATCCAACTGGTCAGCGTTCCCATTTTTATCCGTTTTTGGGGTGTGGATTTATATGGAGAATGGTTAATTCTGAGCGCGATCCCATCGTACTTTGCTTTAAGCGATATCGGCTTTGGCAGTGTAGCGGGGAATGAGATGACCATGCGTGTGGCTCAAGACGATCGAATCGAAGCCTTATCTGTGTTTCAAAGTACTTGGCTATTGATAACAGGCATCTCTTTATCGATCGCTCTATCGATCGCCGCAACAATCTGGTTCATCCCACTGGAGCATTGGCTTAATCTCACACACTTAAACCATCAGTCAGTAGCAGGAATTATTCTCTTGCTGACATTGCATGTTCTGATTACCCAACAGGGTGGGATCTTAAATTCAGGATTTCGGTGTGAGGGAAATTATGCTGTGGGGGCTTTGTATTACAGTTTGGTGCGGCTGTTTGAGTTTAGCGCGATCTCAATTGCTGTGAGTTTGGGCGCAACTCCCCTAATTGCCGCATTAGTATTTCTTTGTTTGAGGGCAATCATGACTCTGGTTATGGGATGGGATTTGCACAAGCGCAGTCCCTGGATTATTTTCGGATATGCTCATGCCAGATTAGATGTGATCAAAAGACTTGCTGCTCCCGCGATTGCATTTCTCAGCTTTCCGCTAGGTCAGGCATTGAGTTTACAGGGTATGGTGATTGCAATCGGAGCAATTTTAGGCGCAACTCCTGTAGTTCTTTTCGCCACACTTCGGACGCTGAGCCGTTTTATCCTGCAACTGGTTGCGATGTTTAACACAGCAATTTGGCCAGAACTATCTACAGCGTTTGGGGCGCAAAATTTAGATCTGGTAAGAAAGCTGCATCATCGCTCCTGCCAAACCGCTCTCTGGTTATCGCTCTTCGCTGCTACAGGCTTAGCAATATTTGGTGGACAAATCCTCAAGATCTGGACAAATGGGAAGGTGGTTTTAGATGTGCCACTGTTTAATATATTGCTAGGAGTAGCTGTAGCTAACAGCGTCTGGGGGACAAGTCAGATGGTGCCAATGGCGATTAATCAGCATCAGAAAGTCGCATTGAGATATATCTTCAGCACAGTGATATCTCTATTGATTGCCATAATTTTAATGCCTGATTGGGGGCTAAGAGGAGCCGCCGCATCGCTGTTAATTATCGATCTTCTGATGGCAGTACATGTGATTAAATACTCACTCTTTTTAGTTCAGGATAAGCTGATAAATTTTCTGGTGATAATATTCACGCCGCCGCAAATTCATCGAAAGTCGTTACGAAATTTGTAACAGACAGAATTTAGCTCGTGGTTAAACTTAGACTAGAAGGTATAACTCGATCTGACTTATATGACGAACTGGATATTTAAATCATTACTGGGTGGGAGTGCCTTACTAGCAGGGATGGGATTCATTGCCTATGCCTTAGCTCAATCATCCTCGCCAGTTGCCGCGAAACCAAGCATTAATGAAGCGATGCCACTTAAACCCTTTTATCCCCCTCAGAATCCAGCCGTATCGATCGCCGTAAATCAGAGCGGTGTATTCCAAAGAGCCGATGGTCGCGGCTACATCAATGTAAATGTCGGGGAGGTTTACAAATTAGAGATCTATTCGCCCAATTACCCTAGCGCTGTGAGTGTGAAGATCGATGGTGTTTCAGTTATGGATCGATTGGTATGCGATCGACAAGTAACTTTAGAACGTCCGATTAATATCGCTAAACAGTTCATCGTTTTAGAAGAAGGAAATCCTGGTCTCGATCGAGATGGTGGCGTGAATAACCCCAACTTAGGATTAATTGAAGTGACATTTGTACCACTGCGGCGTAAATCGATCGCGGTTGCTCCACCAATCTATTCCCGCCCTAATTCTTCTGAGCCAAATTCTCGACGCTCTGATGTTGCTCCCAGTGCTGCCGCGCCTAATGCTCAGGAAGCCGACAAAGCAGGTTTAAGTCGCAGCGCAAATGGCAATGTTCCAGTAGGTACTGGACTAAGCGGTGATTCCTCTCAACAGTTTGTGTCCACGAATAATTGGGAAGAAGCCCCAGAGATTGCTCCCACATACACCAAGAAATATCGTCTAGTTGGCATCCGTCCCGAACCAATTACACTGCACAACATGGGTAAACCCCAACCTATCCCTCAGCCAATTATCGATTCTGCACCACCACGCTTGTAAGTGTAACTTGCTGTTTTTATTTCTTAGCAGGCATAAGCTACAGCCATCTCAACATTAGCGGGTAGTGCTTGACCTGCTTCTTGATATTCGGCTCGAATCATCTCAAATACATTATTAAGTTCGGCTTGCGCCTCTTCAGGTGTTTGCCCCCATGCTTGACAACCTTTAATTGCTGGAACATTGGCAACAAACGTTCCATTATTGTCAGGACGTAGGACAACCGTGTAAGTGTTTAGCAATCTCATATATCTAGAAGCGTAATAGCGATCGCAAAACTAACATACATATCCTATCTGAAAACAAGCCAAAACAAAAATAGCGAGGTACAGCTAAAGCATGACCACGCTATGAGGAATTATCCGAGACATCTAACTACGCTACCTGCATTTGATCGATCGCACATCAGCAAAATAGCGTACTTACCGATTCTAATTAAGCGAAAATCGGCGCACGGCAAACAGGCTGCCTAAAACCCCAATAGTTGCGCCAAATACCAGCAAAATTATTGGTAAAAGCACCTGCACCCTCAGATCGGTCACTAGCCCAATCGTGAGCGATTTGATCAGTTCTGGTTGGTTGACAATCACGCCAGAGAGCAGATTGAGTCCGACTGAGAGAAATAAATAAGCGATCGCCGCACCAGCCACGCCAAATATCACGCCCTGCAATACAAATGGGAAATATATCCACATCGCCGTTGCGCCCACAAGTTGCATGACTTCGATCTCTCGCCGCCGCGCCAGCACGATTAACCGAATCGTGGTTGTGATCACAGCGATCGAAATAACCGTAAATACAAAGACGATCGCGGCACTTGTACTGCCCATCGCCTGCCGTATCTGACTGAGCCGATCGACGACTTCATTCGTAAACCAAACTTCATCAACCCCGTTTAATCCCGATATGCGCTTGGCGATCTCTGGGACTCGTTCTGAGGATGTCGATCGAACTTTAAACTCATCAACCAGAGGATTTGCGCCCAAAAGTTGGGTAGCATCGCCGTATTCAACCTTGCCCAAATCTTTGACCAGACTTTCCCATGCCGTCTCTTTGGTGATTAGCTGTACCGACGATACGCCATCCACCAGCATCAGGCGGGGCTGCATAGTTTCAGCACTAGCCGTCTCGTTTAGATACACTGATATTTCTACTTGGCTACCCATTTGCCCCAGCACATTTTCAATTTGCCAAGTCGCCTGTAAACTAGCTCCAAACAAAAACAACAGCACCGCCACCGTACTGATTGCGGCCCAGTTCATCCAACCGCCACGCCTCAGCCCCAGATAAGTCTCGCGCAGTAAATAATCTAGTTTGCTAAAGATTTTAAACATAGTGATCGATCGAAATTTGATTACTCATGGTACGGCAGCAATGATTTTAAAACTTGAAATCGGCTAGATTAGCTACTCTCATCGACTAGATTTCGGATAAGCTAAACTATACAACCGATCGAATATTTAACAAGAGTTTGAGTATGTACACTACGTTTAAATTAATTTGGGTAATTATCGCGGGTGCGTTAATTTTGCTGATTCTATTGCATAGTCCCAAAGGTGATGGATTAGGTGGTATTAGTGGTCAAGCCCAGTTATTTTCTAGCACCAAGAGCGCGGAAACTACGCTCAACCGTCTGACATGGACTTTAGTTGTCCTGTTTTTGGGGATGACTGTAGTGCTGAGTGCGGGTTGGATTGGTTCGCCTAGTGTGGCTACACCTGCTCCTGTGACAAATGTTGCGCCGTCTGGGACTGCGGCTCCACTTTCGATTCCTCCAACTTTGCCTAGTGAGAAACCTAGCAACTAAAAATTCAAGTAAAAATCAAATCTCGATCGAACTCAGATAAAACTGACCTTTAGCCTCAGGCACAGGTCTTTTTTGCATAAATTATTTCTATTAACTCCAGAAAGCAATGATTAGACAACATAAATTTTGGTCTCGGTTAGGAATTTTGGCTCTTGGATTCATCCTGACCGTTTTCAATTTTTTGAGCATGGATAGCGCGATTGCGGCAATTGTCGATTCCACTCAGGAGCAAAAGTTTTTTAATAATGTCTGGCAGATTGTGAATCGTTCCTATGTCGATAATACTTTCAACCACCAGAACTGGTACAAGGTGAGAAAGCAGTACAACGGCAAGAGATTTGATAGCCGAGAACAAACTTACGATGCGATCCAAGAAATGCTGGCAAGTCTTGACGATCCGTTTACCCGTTTGCTGCGTCCCGACCAGTATAGAACCATGTCTACCAGTACGACTGGGGCTTTGACAGGTGTAGGCTTACAGATCGCCGTGGATGTCGATACCAAGTCGCTATTAGTCGTAGCTCCGATCGAAGGATCGCCAGCCGATCGAGCAGGGGTAAAATCGCTCGATCGAATTGTCAGTATCGATCGTGTGTCAACGACTGAACTCACCTTAGACGAATGTGCCGATCGAATGAGAGGTGAAATCGGCTCGGAAGTAACGCTGACCTTGGCACGAAATGAACTCAATAGTTCTGAACCTAAAACTTTCGAGCTGACAATTGTGCGGGGACGGATTGAGGTCAACCCTGTGATCTCGAAGCTCAACCAAGAAGGAGATCGAAAGGTGGGCTACATTCGGCTGACTCAGTTTAATGGTAATGCCACGGCTGACATGGCAAAGGCGATCTCTAAGCTCGAAGCTGAAGGTGCAGATAGTTATGTGCTCGATCTGCGTGGAAATCCTGGTGGATTGCTTCAAGGAGCTGTGGAAATTGCGCGGCAATGGCTACCTGAAGGCGTGATCGTATATACAGTCGATCGAAATGGCATCCAAGAAAATTATGCTGCTACTGGTAAACCTCTTACCGACGCGCCGTTAGTGATTTTGCAAGATGGTGGTACAGCCAGTGCCAGTGAAGTGTTGGCAGGAGCTTTACACGATAACGACCGCGCTCAACTCCTCGGTACTCGAACTTTTGGCAAAGGCTTAATCCAGTCCTTATTTGCCTTGGATGATGGTTCTGGCTTAGCTGTGACGATCGCCAAATACGAAACTCCCGATCACCATGATATTCACCGTATTGGCATTAAGCCCGATATTGAAGTCCGCCCCACAGCATCGGTTAGTCGCGCCCAACTTGCCACAAAAGATGATTATCAGTACACAGAAGCGGTGAAATTATTTGCTCAGCAGACATCATAGTGGCTAATTATTCAGATCGACTGACTCGAAATTACCCTATTATCGTAATGTTCATCTCTAGAACTCCTTCTAATGCATTTTCCTCAAAGATATGCCTCGCTGGCGCTAGTTACAATTTCGATCGGACTCTTAGTCACTTCATGTAGCGAAAGCAAGGTTGCTCAATGTAATAAAGTCAATTCGGTTGCGATTAAAACCAAAAGTTTTACAGCACCTAAAGACTCAGCAGGATTAACTCAGTTTGCTGACAGCATCGAGACTATTCGCACCGAAATGCAAGCCGTTAAGGTTGAAGATGAAAAACTCAAGGGCTTTCAAACTCGCTTTGTTGAGCTTTATACCGAGGTCGGTCTGGCAGCACGAGAAATTAGTAAGGTTTTAGCGGCTAAAGATCAAGCAACTAAAGATCAAGCAACTAATATAGACGAAACGGCTAAAGATCAGGCTGCTAAAGATCAAGCTGCTAAAGACAAGGCTGCCAGAGATAAAGTTACCAAAGATGCTCAAGCGGCGATCGAAAAAGAGGCTCCTCTACTTGAAGAGATTAATCAGTACTGTTCTTCTTGAACTCGCAAAACTAATCAAAGTGAAGCCCTCGACATTTGCTCCCGTTCGATCGCTTCAAATAAAGACTGGAAATTACCTTCCCCAAACCCTTGGGCATGATTTTGGCGTTGGATAATCTCAAAAAAGAAAGTGGGCTGCTCAAAAATCGGTTGCGTGAAAATTTGTAATAACACCTGACCAGTCTCAGGATCTTGTGTGTCTGCCAAAATTGCTGGCGCAGTTTCGAGAAATTTCACGCCACGCTGTTTTAGCTTTGCGACCGTGCTGTAAATGTCATGCGTATGAAATGCCAAATGCTGTACTCCCGCGCCACGATTCCAATCGAGAAATTCCTGAATTTGAGAATTAGCGGTCGATGGCTCATTGATCGGGATCTGAATCGTCCGATCCTGACTCTCTAGCACCACACTTTTTAGTGCCGACTGCGAAGTCCGAATCTCAAATCGATCGCTCTGCCGCAACCCCAAATTTTGCTGATACCACCGTGCCGTAGACTGCATTTCTCCTTTAGGCACATTGATCACAACATGATCGATATGGGTAAAAAGATTCGTACTGCGCTGCCGATCGAAGCCTGAATCCTGACTTGATTCCTGACTTGATTTTTGACAGACAAACCGATGCTCGATTCTGCTCCAAGTTGGGACTAAAGTTGATGCTGTATTCGATCGAAAAGCAATCGCGGCGATACCTGGGGGATGATGTTGGAGAAATTCAGCGACAGGGCTTTGAGCGTCGATCGGGGCAGATAACCGAATTTCGATCGAGCCGTGCTGCAAGATTTCCGTATGCGTATTGTTAAAGATTTGTCCTACAGATTTGAAGTCTAGGCAATCCTCAAACCATTCTCGCCAATACCCGATATTTTCTAGATAAAACTCAACATGGTCTACACCAAAAGACCACTGAGGCGTAATTAGGGGGATTTTAGCCACGGTTTCGATCGCCAAGTAAGGACATAAAAAGTATGTGTTGAGATCTTAACCTCATCCTAGCTCAACCAAATTTACAGTTAGAACCTTCAGACAAGGAAACAGCAAAAGTGCGGCAAAGTCAGATTATTTAGTAGACTGAAACATTAAGACTAAACTTAGCTTGATGCTCCAACCAGTATCTATCAGAAAATATGTTCGACGAGATTACCGATAAATTTGAAGCGGCGTGGCGGAAACTGCGCGGGCAAGACAAAATCAGCGACTCAAATATTCAAAATGCGATCCGTGACGTGCGACGGGCACTTTTAGAAGCAGACGCGAATTTGCAGGTAGTCAAAGAATTTATCGATCGAATTTCCGAAAAAGCTCAAGGAGCCGAAGTCGTTGCAGGCGTGCGCCCCGATCAGCAATTCATCAAAATCGTTTATGACGAACTCGTAGCCTTGATGGGTGAAGAAAATCAGCCAATTGTCGAAGCCGAAACCGCCCCCACCGTGATCTTGATGGCAGGATTGCAAGGTACAGGTAAAACTACCGCTACCGCAAAACTCGCCTTACATCTCCGTAAACTCGATCGAAAGACTCTGCTCGTGGCAACTGATGTCTACCGCCCCGCCGCGATCGATCAACTAGTTACCCTCGGTAAGCAGATCGACATCCCCGTATTTGAGCTAGGCATCGATGCTGACCCTGTAGAGATTGCGCGTCAAGGGGTTGCCTATGCCAAAGAGCAGGGCATCAACACCGTGATTGTCGATACCGCAGGACGCTTGCAGATTGACGACAATATGATGGCGGAGCTAGGACGAATCAAGCAAGCAATTAATCCCCACGAAATTTTGCTGGTAGTCGATGCCATGACGGGTCAAGAAGCGGCAAACCTGACTCGCACCTTCCACGACCAGATTGGGATTACAGGCGCAATTCTCACCAAGCTTGATGGCGATACCAGAGGCGGGGCAGCTCTCTCAGTACGGCAGATCTCAGGGCAGCCGATTAAGTTTATTGGGGTGGGCGAAAAAGTCGAAGCCTTGCAGCCTTTCTACCCCGAACGCATGGCTTCCCGCATTCTTGGCATGGGCGATGTCCTAACCCTAGTCGAAAAAGCCCAAGAAGAAATTGACATTACCGATGCCGCCAAGCTTCAGGAAAAAATTCTCTCGGCTAAATTTGACTTCGATGATTTCCTCAAAAATACCCGCATGATGAAAAATATGGGTTCATTTGGGGGGCTGTTGAAAATGTTGCCTGGGATGAAAATCAACGACGCACAGTTACAGGAAGCCGAAATTAAGCTCAAACGCTGCGAAGCCATGATCAACTCGATGACCAAGCAAGAACGGCGCGATCCCGACCTCTTGGCAAAAAGCTCTGGTCGTAAACAACGCATTGCCAAAGGCGCAGGTTACGCTACTCAAGAGGTGACTAAGCTAGTCTCAGATTTCCAGCAAATGCGGAAGCTAATGCAACAGTTCGGTCAAGGTAAAATGCCTGGTTTCCCTGGAATGGGAGGAATGCCTGGAATGCCTGATATGGGCATGGGTGGAGGGAGCAATCTTCCACCTGGCAGTCAATATGGCAAAAAGAAAAAGAAGAAAAAGGGATTTGGCGAATTGTAAATCGTCTAGATCTGTTTGAGGAGCGTTTGTCTAGCTAATCGCTTTTTGGCGCAATAAGTGATCGCAGAGCACCAGTGCTACCATCGCTTCCACCATTGGCACGGCACGAGGGAGAACGCAAGGATCGTGGCGACCTCTGGCAATTAGAGTTGTCTCTTCGCCATGGATATCTACCGTTTTTTGCTCCTGCATAATCGTCGCTGTAGGCTTAAACGCGGCACGGATAATTATATTCTCGCCATTAGAGATCCCACCCTGAATCCCGCCCGATCGATTGGTGATTGTACGGGTTCGATCGCCATCTCGATAGAACTCATCATTATGCTCTCTACCCGTTAAGCGAGTGCCTTCAAATCCAGAACCAATCTCAAATCCTTTAGTAGCGGGAAGAGACATAATCGCTTTCGCTAGATCGGCCTCTAACTTATCGAATACAGGTGCGCCAAGACCGACAGGAACATTTCGCGCCACACATTCAATAATGCCGCCGATCGAATTACCATCGCGCCGCACCAGTTCGATCGCCGAAATCATTTTTTCCGCCATCTCAGAATCGGGACAGCGCACGATATTGCTCTCCACTTGCGCCAAGGTCACGGTATCTGAGTCGATTATTGCCTCTAAATTTTGGATGCGTTTGACATAAGCGATGATTTCCACACCTGCGACTTGATGGAGGATTTTTTTGGCGATCGAACCCGCCGCAACTCTGCCAATCGTCTCACGCGCCGAACTTCTGCCCCCACCTTGCCAATTGCGAATACCGTACTTCGCTTGATAAGTCGCATCAGCATGAGAAGGGCGAAACTTCTCTGACATCTCACTGTAGTCTTGACTACGAGCATCTTTATTTCGCACCAAAATCGAAATCGGTGTTCCCAAAGTTTTGCCTTCAAATACTCCCGCCAGAATTTCGCACTTATCTTCTTCTTTGCGAGGCGTGGTGATTTTGCTCTGCCCTGGCTTGCGTCGATCGAGATCGACTTGGATTTCGGCCTCGCTGATTTCGATCCGTGGCGGGCAACCATCAATAATCACACCGACTCCACCGCCATGCGACTCACCGTAAGTCGTGATCCGAAATAAATGCCCGAAAGTATTGCCCATTTGTGATATTGGTGGATAGTGAGAAATTAGAGAGTTTAAGTATAAATTATGACCCTTAATCCTGGCGATCTCGCACCCGACTTTAGCCTTCCAGATCCTGATGGCAACATGGTCAGTCTATCGGCGTTACACGGCAAGCGTGTAGTGCTTTACTTTTATCCCCGCGACAATACGCCTGGATGCACCAAAGAAGCTTGTGGTTTTCGCGACAACTATGCCAGTTATCAAGCCCAAAATACGGTGATTTTGGGTGTCAGCACCGATGATCCTAAATCCCATGCCAAGTTTATCAAGAAACTCGATTTACCGTTCCCCTTGCTCTGCGATCTCGATGCTCAGGTGTCAACTGCCTACGAAAGCTATGGGTTGAAAAAATTTATGGGCAAAGAGTTTATGGGCGTAATTCGCAATACGTTTGTAATCGCTCCAGACGGCAAAATCGCGCAAATCTACCGCAAGGTCAAACCCGAAATCCATCCCGCCGATCTACTCAAAGAGATCTTAGCCGCTAGCGATTAGCCCACTCTTCAGGTGTAAAAGTTTCGATCGCCAGAGCATGGATCGTCGTTTGCATTTCTTCTGCCAATGCCGCGTAAACCAGCCGATGCTGCTGCAATTTCGTTTTGCCCACAAACTGTGCCGATGAGATCGACACGTTGTAATGACCACTCCCAGCAGGCGCGGATATGCGACCTTTGTGCTTGGCATGGAGATGGCTTTCATCTTCGATTTCCACTTGCTCGGCATTGAGTTTCTGCTTGAGCATGGTTTGAATTTTTGTCGATACGTCCATTTTATTAATAAATAAGTGAGCTATTTAGATGAAATTGTCGGAATAACCCGATCTCTGTTCATCCGATAAATTTGAAAATCACTATCCAACGTCAAAACCTGACTATTAGAATAAATCTCTGCCATTCGCACTAAACTAGCATCCGCTAACGACATCGGCACCGTTTGATACCTCGTCATCAAAGCTGAAATTACTTGAAACTCCTCTGCCAAATTAAATGAGAGGATTACTGCTCTTCGTTCTAGCAATTCAAAAACTCGTTGATGGCTTTGAGCGTTCCGACTGAGCAAAAAACAGGTTTCTGTGATCACCGCTTCACAAGTCAAAAATGGTCTTCGCAAACCTGATACTGTCGCAACAGCCCAATCATGATAGCGATCACCACGGCTTAATAAAGCTATTAGTACCCCTGAATCAATTAATGTTGACTTACTCATTACTCACCCAGACCTTTCAGGTAGTGATTATTGTGTGACAGATCTGGTGGCAAACCATCCAAACAACCAATCAAGTCACCTGCTGCTTCTAGAAAAGAATCTTCTGACAGATTAGCTTCAGGGATTGCCTCCGTTGTAATGGGAAATTCATCAATCACCAATACCACCTTAAATTTGCCCACAGGTAAGTTTACCAAACGCGATAGCTGGACTTCTCCAGTCGGGCTAATCGTTGCGATTGTTTCAATAGTTTTCATTATGTTTGTTCGTGCGATCATTTAAGATAATAGAGCTAAAAATAAAGGCTGAAAGATCGAGATTTTAGGTTTTAAATGCAAAGAATTAACTTGAGACGTTTTTTGTTGTGTAGTACAACGGTAGCGATCGCGATGTCCGTGGTTCAATCGGCTAATGCTCAACCAATGGGTGATCTATTCGGGCAAGCCTATAACGTGTGGAGAAGTTGGGGAGTCGATGCCCAGAAGATTCAGGCGATTAAGAATGCCCCTAGTAGACTTCCTGGTGAGGGCTATGTCGATCGAGAAGCCGAGAAACTGAGTGCAAATGTCGCGTCTGCTGTATCGATCGTGAAACAGCGAGCAGAACTGCTCAAGAACCCCGACTATATTAGATATCTAACAGGGCATTGGAAATTATTCCCAACCCCCCAAGGTCAAAAATCGGGTGAATATTGTAGTGCCTTCTTCTCAAGAAACGGGGTAATGCTCACTTTGTCGGGGCCAAGTGGCGACTATAAAGGGGCACTCCTCACATTTATGTCAGCAGATATTCCAAGGCCAGACAAGATGGAAACTGTAAAAGTTACCCTCACTCAAGATGATGAACCTTCCATAACAACGAATGCATTCAATTATTCGCCTCCTAATATGCCATTTGGGGCGATTGCTTTTGCAGTTCCAACTATGGATGCGGCTTTGTCTAATATGAAAAATGTTCAGGTTTTCAAAGTGGAGATGGCTGGCAAACCCGTCGCGAAGATCGATTGGCATAGTGGTCTGGCTGCAAGTGGCGAACTGCGTAGATGTGTGAATGGTCAACCTTATACGGTGACAACTATCGACATTATGCCGAAGACTATGAAGTAATAAATATCGATCGACTCCGATCGCGAAAGACAATTTACTTCTGAATTTGAGTGCTAGAGTCCATGCCATCATCTAAAATGATAGAGCTAAAAATAAGGGCTAAAAGATCGAGACTCAAGCCTGTGGAGATTTAAATTTTGGGTGCAGACTTACGCAGTTACGTTTTTTTAGATAGCTTACAACTGCAACACGCAGCTTATCTGGGTACAGTAGCACAGGGGTTTTTGCCGTTGCCAGGAGATTCGTCGCTCTGGATCGAAATCTCACCAGGGATTGAGATCAATCGCATTACTGATGTGGCGTTAAAATCCAATAGTGTGCGTCCAGGCATCCTGATTGTCGAACGCTTGTATGGACTACTGGAAATTCATTCCTCGCGCCAAGGGGAGACTCGTTCGGCAGGGCAAGCAATTCTGGACTACTTGGGTGTGCGGGAAACCGATCGACTAAAACCTCGCGTAATTTCCAGTCAGATTATCCGCAATGTCGATGCTCATCATACCCAATTGATCAATCGGTTCAAACGCGGACAAATGCTGCTGTCTGGACAAACCCTATATGTGCTAGAAGTTGAACCTGCTGCCTATGCTGCCCTGGCGGCGAATGAAGCCGAAAAAGCCGCTTCGATTAATATTCTCGATGTCTTGGCTGTGGGTAGTTTTGGGCGGTTGTACTTGGGCGGTGAAGAAAGAGATATTATGGCGGGTTCGCGGGCGGCCCTTGAGGCGATCGAAAGTATTACTGGGCGAGAGCAGCTAGAGTCTGGAGGCAAAAAAGAGTAAGCATTAGATGGCAGAACAGATTGACTCCTTGAGGCTCCAAACTACGGCTGATGGATCTGTTACTTTTTTCTCAGAGCTGTTTCAAGAAGCCTTTCATAGCCGACATGGAGCTAAGCAAGAAGCTGAAGCAAAATTTGTCATCCCATCACGCATGATCGAGAAGTCTCGATCGAAATCCAAAGTTTGCATCTTAGATGTGTGTTACGGATTAGGCTATAACTCTGCTGCTGCCTGTGAGTCTTTGCCAACAACCGATCTAGAAATCATCGCGCTGGAGAATAACCTCTTAGTACCTCAGAAGGCGATCGAACAGGGATTGCTTAAAATCTGGTCGCCGTCTGTTCAAGCGATTCTGCAAGACTTGGCTGAGAATTTAGTCGTTAAAGTCGATCGATTACAGATCCAATTAATCATTGGCGATGCCCGTCAAACAATTCAGCAAGTGCCATTACAGTGGGCTGATGCGATCTTTCTCGATCCTTTTTCGCCGCCACGTTGTCCGCAGCTTTGGACGGTCGATTTTTTGCAACTGCTCGCTGGGTGTCTCAAACCTGACGGTTGCTTAGTGACGTATTCCTGTTCCGCCGCCGTGAGGGCAGCAATGCTGGAAGTAGGATGGCAGATCGCTTCTACACCTCCAGTTGGGAGGAGATCTCCTGGCACAATTGCCATGTTTGCCACTGGCGATTTGGCAGATCGACTACCTGATTTATCGATCGAAGAACAAGAGCTACTCCAAACTCGTGCGGCAATTCCCTACCGCGACCCAACTTTGCTCGATCCTACTTCAGCGATCTTGGCGCGTCGTCAACAGGAGCAAAATTCGAGCAATCTCTTATCAGGCTCTAGCTGGAGACGACGCTATCTCACTAGCCCTGAGCCAGAAATGCATCAGAAAGAATGTTAGTGCGGCTCAACAAATCATTGATTGTGATATCGCGCACAACCCCTAAAATCAAGTCCGTTCCAGCAATACTAATTACCGTATCGACTCTATCGCTGCTACCACCAAAGATATTGGAGTAGTCTATATCGTCGTTGAATACAATTTGAGAATTATTCAACCCAGAATCTAACCCAATAAGGTCGCCATCAAAAATATTAAAATCTAAAGCCACATCCGCATTCACAATTCCTGCCACGGCACTGCTAGTCCTAAATACAAACGTGTCTGCACCACTACCACCGATCAGATTGTCAACGCCAAAATCTCCTACTAGAATGTCATTCCCATTCCCTCCATTTAGCGTATCGTTGCCCTGCCCACCGCGCACAAAGTCATTGCCATCACCACCCTGAACAAAATCATCGCCTAAATTGCCATTGAGCAAGTCATCGCCAGTCTGACCATCCACAAAGTCATTGTCTCGCCCGCCGCGCAGATAATCATTGCCAAAACCACCCAGAATCGTATCATTACCGCGATTGCCATTGATCGTTTCATCAACAGATGAACCCTGAACGCTGTCTTCTCCATCAAAAGCTCTCAGTCCGTCGGAAAAGCCAGATAGCTGTCCTTGGAATAGATTAATGAAATCGTTGCCGTTAGTAAGATCGAAAAATGCCATGATTGCTCCTTGATTAAATATTGGGATAAAGTACTGGGAATCGAATCAATTCTAAAATAGATGAGAGAGGATTAATATCTTCTGTTTCTGGCTTCCTGACTATTTGCCAGATCGCGGCGGATCTGCGCTAACGACCATCCATTGCGTAATGATTTGGTGTAGGTGTCTAAACCCTTGCGATCGGCGTTACGCCCCAAAACTTGGCGATAGAGCCGATTGATGGCCTCTCTTGCTTCACTGCTATTTGCTAGCTCTCGACGCAAGGGTGTAAAAGACTGACCGCGACTGTATGAGTTGGTGTAGGTTCTGAGTCGATTAGCATCAGCATTCCGACCAAGGATATCAAAAAAAATCTGATTCACTAGGTTCGCTAAATTATTCCTGTTGCTCCAGTCTAGGCTGTTGTAGTTATTGTTGTAATTATTGCCGTAGTTGTAGTTTGTGCCAAAGTTGTAGAGATCGACTCCAGAATCATTGCGGTCGCGGTAAAAATTGTAATTGCGATCGTTGTAATCGTAATTGCTGTAGTTATAGTTGTCAGTGGGATCGTTATATCTCGCATTATTCCTAGAGTCATAACGATAGTCGTTACGGTTGTCATAACTATTTTGATATCGATCGTTACCTTTATTTACGCTCTCATCCTGACATTGCAGGTTACGTCCACCAGTAACCGAACATCTCACTTCTCCCGCCTGAACTGATGGTGCCGATGCTCCTAGGGTTAAGAGCATGGCGGCAAATGCTAAAAATTTCTTGTTCATATTGCTAATTTTCATATTCATTACCCCTTAGACGCATCCCTAATTATTAATGTTGCGTCGATCGAAATGAATACCTACTTAGGTGATTCGATCGGGTTAGATCTCAGTCGATCGGGTTAGATTCCAGTTGAGATGGTCTTTCCAGTTAGAATTAACTTATATCCGATCTTACTTACTCGTAAACGTCCAGCTATGGTTTCTCTTTCATCACCAAATTTGTCCCAAAAGGTCGAACAAACGCTAGCTCAATCTGTGCAGGTAACGAAAGCCGCATCGATCGAACTCGCTAAACTCTCAACCCAAGCCAAAAATGCGGCATTGGAATCGATCGCGGTCGCCCTAGAGCAATCTGCCGAGATGATTCTGACCGCCAACCAAGAGGATGTGAGGGTAGCGCAAGCAGAACAACTCGCTGCGCCTTTGCTGAGTCGGTTGAAGCTAAATCATGCCAAAATCGCGGCAATGGTGGCGGGGGTGAGAGATGTGATCCGTTTAGATGACCCAATTGGTGTGCGACAAATCGATCGAGAATTGGATCGAGGATTAATTTTGCAACGTGTTACCTGTCCTTTAGGCGTGATTGGTGTGATTTTCGAGTCGCGTCCCGATGCTGTCACCCAAATTACGGCTTTGGCGATCAAGTCTGGCAATGGTGCGATCCTTAAAGGTGGTAGTGAAGCGGTGCGCTCTTGTGAGGCGATTACTAAGGTGATTCATCAAGCTCTATCTGATTCGGCAGTTTCACCTCATGTTGTGCAGTTGCTAACGACTAGATCGGAAATTCAGGCGATTTTGGCAATGGAAAAACAGATCGACTTGATTATTCCACGCGGCTCGAATCAGTTTGTCCGCTATATCCAAGACAACACCAATATCCCTGTGCTTGGTCATGCTGATGGCATCTGTCATCTCTATGTTGAGGCTGATGCGGATTTAGCCATGGCGATCGATCTTGCAGTTGACTCGAAAACTCAATATCCTGCGGCTTGCAATTCGATCGAGACTTTACTGGTACATAGTTCGATCGCCGATGCTTTTCTGCCCAAAGTAGTTGCGGCTTTGCGAGCTAAGGGCGTAGAGGTGAGAGGTTGCGATCGATCCCTAAAAATTTGCCCCGATCTAATTCCTGCTTCGGAACTTGATTGGTCAACTGAGTACAGCGATTCGATCTTGTCAGCTCGAATTGTTGATGGCGTGAATGATTCGATCGACCATATCAATACCTATGGTTCCAAACATACGGATGCAATTGTGACTAAAAATGCCGAAATTGCTGAAATATTCTTGCAAGATGTTGATGCCGCGAATGTCTATCACAATTGCTCGACTCGCTTTGCTGATGGTTTTCGCTATGGGTTTGGCGCAGAGGTAGGGATTAGCACCCAAAAGCTGCAACCACGAGGACCAGTGGGCTTGGAGGGCATTGTTACGTATAAATACCGACTGGTCGGCAACGGTCAGATCGTCGCCGACTACACCAGTGACGGTAGCGGCAAAGATGCCAAAACATTCACGCACATAGATTTGTAGGAGATATGACAGTCCTTCTTTCCCAGACCAAACGGGCGATCGTTGAGCTTGTTAAGCAAGTGCCCTATTTTGAAAGGTTCTCGGAAGAGGAACTACGCGCCCTTGTCGATCAGGGACATCGCCAAACGATCGAGCCGAATCAAATCATTTGTTATGAGGACGATCCTGGCGATTCATTTTACATCGTCCTATCAGGCTCTGTAGAGGTAATCTCGACTCGCACGGGCAAGTATATTGCCACGCTCCAAGCGGCTGATATTTTTGGTGAGATCGCCTTGCTCACTGGCACGCCACGTACAGCAACAGTTCGGGCTGTGACATCGGTGAAGCTATTTGTGATCCATCACAATCAGTTACAAATGCTATTGGAGCAACATCCAGATCTGGCTAGCTATCTGGCGCAAAAGCTATGCGAACGGCAACAATCTTTGATCGGTTTGGGCGTGATCACCGCAGAGGATTTAACAAATCCCAGAGAGGATACGTTCGTGTTAGTCCACAAGCGCATCCTCGATCAGTTTGTCGTTTGATTCAATCACCCGATCAACTAGGAGAAGTCGTCAATATCTCATTTGGTAGCCGTTTGAACGCGAGACGTTCGTTCTCAACATCGACAAAGATCACATCGCCGTCGGTAAAATCGCTGCGAAGAATGGATTTAGCAATCTGGGTTTCTAGTTGGCGTTGGATCACACGTTTAAGTGGACGCGCACCATAGACAGGATCGTAGCCAACCTCAGCAATGAAGTCTAGGGCAGCTTCGGAGAGCTTGAGCGAGAGTTTGCGTTCGGCAAGACGTAGTTCCAATCGCTTCACTTGCAGCTTCACGATCTGGCGCAACTCGTCACGTCGTAAGGCATGGAAGATAATAATCTCATCAATCCGATTGAGAAACTCTGGGCGGAAACTCGATCGCATTGCCTCCATCACTCGATCTCGCATCTCTTCATACCGAGAGTCATCACCAGCAATATCGAGAATGAATTGAGAACCGATATTACTCGTAAGAATAATTACGGCATTTTTGAAGTCCACGGTGCGACCTTGGGAGTCGGTAACGCGCCCATCATCAAGGATTTGCAGCATGATGTTAAACACATCGGGATGGGCTTTCTCAATCTCATCAAACAAGATCACAGCATAGGGACGACGACGAATTGCTTCTGTAAGCTGACCGCCTTCTTCATACCCGACATAGCCAGGAGGTGCGCCGACCAAACGCGAAACACTGTGCTTTTCCATATATTCGGACATATCAATCCGTACCATCGCGTCTTCGGTATCGAACATATATGCGGCGAGAGCTTTTGCTAGCTCGGTTTTGCCCACACCCGTGGGGCCAAGGAAGATAAAGCTGGCGATCGGGCGGTTGGGAT
>Ga0209490_10002178_pt1 | contig 18680 bp, 16 predicted proteins | sample MAT06_FD_187209 | JGI IMG/M metagenome (GOLD analysis project Ga0209490, IMG submission 187209) | Freshwater microbial communities from Lake Fryxell liftoff mats and glacier meltwater in Antarctica - MAT-06 (SPAdes) (version 2) | ecosystem: Environmental > Aquatic > Freshwater > Ice > Liftoff... | reverse complement strand
CTATAAACGCGGTAAGCGAGACCCGCGCGAAACAGCGTGTGTTCGAGCACACGCGACTGTGCGTTGGAGCGATACAGCAGCGCCATACCGGCAAGGTTCTTGCCTTCGCGGTGCAGCGCTTTGACTTCGTCGATCACGAACTGCGCTTCATCGGCGTCGGTGGATGCCGCATAAATTCGCAGCTGCTCGCCCTTGCCTTCATCGGTCCAGAGGTTCTTACCCAGCCGGTCCTTGTTGTGCGAAATCACTGCGTTGGCGGCGTCGAGAATGTTGCCTTGCGAGCGGTAGTTCTGCTCGAGCTTGATGATGTTGTCTTTGGCAAAGTCGCGCTGAAACTCGCGCATGTTGGCCGCTTCCGCGCCCCGGAATCCGTAAATGCTTTGATCGTCGTCACCCACCGCAAACACGGCCGCATTCTTGCCGGCCAGCAGCTGTATCCATTGGTACTGGAGACGGTTGGTGTCTTGAAATTCATCGACCAGCACGAACTGAAAACGCTCCCGATAGTGCTCCAGCAACGGAATGTTCTTGGCGAGCAATTCATAGCAGCGCAACAGTAGCTCGGCGAAGTCTGCAACACCTTCGCGCTGACACTGCTCGTCGTAGGCTTGGTAGATTTCGACCTGGCGGCGCGTGAATTCGTCCTTTGCTTCCACCTGATTGGCGCGCAGCCCCTGATCTTTCGCACCATTGATGAAATAGCCCATCTCGCGCGGCTTGAATTTTTCATCGTCAACGTTCATCACCTTCAACAAACGCTTGATCGCCGACTGCTGATCACCCGAATCGAGAATCTGAAAGGTCTGCGGCAAATTGGCATCGCGATGGTGCGCGCGCAACAGGCGATTGCACAAACCGTGGAAAGTGCCGATCCACATTCCGCGCGTATTGATCGGCATCATCGCCGATAGCCGCGTGAGCATTTCCTTGGCGGCCTTGTTGGTAAAGGTCACCGCCAGAATGCCGCCGGGGGAGGCTTGGCCCGACTGGATAAGATAGGCAATGCGTGTGGTCAGCACGCGCGTCTTGCCGGAGCCCGCGCCCGCCAACACCAGTGCGGACTCGCGCGGCAACGTGACCGCGCGCAGTTGCTCGGGGTTTAGATTTTCGAGAAGGCGGGGGGAGACCGCGCCCAGCGGGCGGTCATAAGAAACATCAGAAGACATCGAGAACCGTAGCAGAAAGATTGCAGCCAATTATAGGCGACGCCAAATTATTGGTCGCAATCAATGCATCTCTCGAATATGGCCAAGTTGCTTCACTCGCTACCTTTGAGTGCGCCATATGCTACTCGAAGCAAATAGATTTGCTCAGCCGTAAAACGACGCTAGCCTCCTGCCTCGGTTCAAATCTCAAGGGGTAAGTAGATGGACGAGCGCATCATGAAGTGTTTCTTCGCGACCATCGCGGTCATCACGATCATGGCTTTGTCAGGTTGTGCGAGCAGCTTTGGCAGGCGTGACGTCAAGCAGTCTGCTTCGATTGTCAGCTACCTTTTTCCGAATGCCAGCGAGACGCCCAAGATGAATACCGGCGTTACCTACCTGCGGCCGCCGGTGCGCGTAGGGCTTGCATTCGTGCCAACTGCCGCACGCAGTAGCGAATTGCCCGAGGCCGAACGCATCAAGCTACTAGAACGCGTGCGCGACTCGTTTATGCGGGCACCGTACATCGGCAGCATCGAAATCATTCCGACCGCTTATTTACGACCGGCCGGTGGCTTCGCGGATATGGGGCAGGTCGCACGCATGTTCAACGTCGAAGTGATGGCGATGGTGTCGTATGACCAAGTACAATTCAACGACAGCAACGCTCTCTCGTTTCTGTACTGGACGATCATTGGCGCATACGTCATCCAAGGCGACCAATATGACGTGCGGACCATGCTAGATGTCTCGGTGTTCGACGTGACGAGCCGGACGCTGTTGATGCGCGCGCCCGGCACAAGTCAGGTCAATGGTTCTGCGACACTTGCAGGTTACAGCGCCCGCGCGCGTCAGGCGCAAATTGAAGGCTACAACAAAGCTGTTGATGCGCTGGCACCAGCATTGCAAACTGAGCTTGATCGCTTCCGCGAACGCATCAAGACTGAAGCGAATTTTCGTGTCGAAGCCAAACCTGGCTATCGCGGAGGAGGAAGTGTCGACTGGCTGTCGTTCGCGGTCGTCGCTTTGGTCGTACTCGGTTGGTGGGCCGCTCGCAGGCGCAAAACTGACGACGTGATATCTGGGATCCCTGCAAAAGCGCAAACGCCTTAGACACTCTCATATTTGGATTGGCGTTCTCATGATGCGGATGCGCGATGCAAACTGACCAGTACCAACGCGTGCTAGCGATCGCAGCCCTCACCGCCTTGGTTGGCCTTGCCTTCGCGCCCGAGCCGACTCAGCTGGCGCTAGCTTGGGAGCGAAGCACAATTTTCGGTGGTCAATTTTGGCGCCTGTGGACTGCACATTGGGTTCATTTTTCCATGGCGCACGCACTAGTCAACATTGCCGTATTTGTCGCCGCGTGCACGGTTGCGGCAGCAACGCTCGGCGCGCGATTCATCGGCTGGGCAATATTCATCGTGTCGCCTGTGATTTCAATTGGACTATTGATCACTTCACCGACGCTCGTCGAGTATCGCGGCCTATCAGGGCTCGCGACCGCAATGACGGTTGCCGCCCTGTACGGGCTTGCATACGCGCATCGTTCTCTGCGCTGGGTAATCGCTGTACTTGCGATCACGTTGTTGCTCAAATTGGTCGCTGAGGCGAACGGCTTGACGTTCAGCTCTCACATTCATTCATTGCCGGAAGGCGCGTCGGTTGAATGGCGGGCGCATCTAATCGGCGCCCTGTCGGCAATCATTTACGCGTTGAGCCGTTCGCTGCGGATCATGATCCGTCCCGCACACGCCAACCTACCCTGAGGATAAGATCAGCTGCGGCCTGTCCTATCCAACGTTTTCCTAAACGCGGCTACTTGGATGCGTTAACGACCGCTAATCCAAACTCGGTCTTGAGTGTTGTTGCTAGCTCGATCGCTTGCGCTTCGCTAGCAAGTTTGTCGAGCACCAGCGTATTGTTTGGAGTGCGCTCAACGGCGTAGCCTGCGCTGCGAAGACTGCGGCTGGCGGCCAATAGCGCATCACGCGAGGCGAAACTGCCCGTGACGATTTTCCATTGGCCGTTCTCGGTGGCGCCTTTGCCCGCCTCAAGATCCGTCTCTTTGGCCCAGATTTCAAGCTGCTTCGGGTCAAGGAACGAGACGGGTTCCGGCGGCGCGTTGCGGGTGGACTGGAAAAACTGCAGCGGTTGGTCAAGACGCAGCCGCTTGTTGTTGTTACCCGTGACGTCAATTTTGCCTTCGATCAGACACACGATGTCTTTATCTTCGCGTCCGCGTCCCCACACGTCGGTGCCGCGAATGCCGATGGTCGCGTTGCGGGCAACGCTGATGTTGATGTTGCGCGGCTGCATCTTGGTCAAGGCGCGGGTGCTGAAGCGGAACGCACCCTCGACGACACTCAAGGCGGCATTGAAAATGCCGTCCTTGCGTTCGACTTTGTTGACCTCAAAGGTGGCGTTCTCACCCAAGCGAACGATGCTGCCTTCGTTGAGCGCGATCAGGAGTCGGGCGCCTTTCCCGGTTCGCAGCCCGTCGCCTGGGAAAAGCTCGATGCCGGGTGAGGCTGGAACGCTGAGGCCGCCTCGATCCAGCCAAGCCGGCAATTGTAGGCTGTCGATCTTGCCGACTGACGACTGCGCAAACAGAGGGGCCGAAAAGATTGCGGCGACAAACAGGAGAGCAGAAGCGAGGCGCTTTTTCATGTGATTTCCTGGGTTGTGTGGCGAGCGCCTGAGCGCCCGCAAAAGACTTGTATGGCGCTTCACGAGCACGCAATTGGCATTTAAACCGCATTCGATCAGCGCTAAACCAAAGCGGGACTTGAGAGGTGCCTCTGTATAATGCCTGATTCATAAAACATACGTTTTTGCCCCGCAAATGGATTCAGTGCAACAGACAAGTTACGACCCGGCGGCGATCGAACACGCCGCACAACTGGCTTGGGAGTCGCAAAACGCCTACCGTGTCATTGAGCACGCCAAAGACCGGCACGGCAATCACAAGCCGAAGTTTTACGCCTGTTCGATGCTGCCCTACCCGTCCGGCAAGCTGCACATGGGGCACGTGCGCAACTACACAATCAACGACGTGATGCTGCGGCACCTGCGCATGCGCGGCTATAACGTGTTGATGCCGATGGGCTGGGACGCCTTCGGCCTGCCCGCTGAGAATGCGGCGATGGCCAACAACGTATCGCCCGCCGATTGGACGACGGCAAACATCGCCGACATGAAGGCGCAGATGCAGCCGCTCGGCCTCGCTTTCGATTGGTCGCGTGAAGTCACGACGTGTAAGCCGGATTACTACAAGTGGAACCAGTGGCTGTTTTTGAAAATGCTGGAAAAGGGCATCGCGTACCGCAAGACGCAAGTCGTGAATTGGGACCCGGTTGACCAAACCGTGTTGGCCAACGAGCAAGTGATCGACGGTCGCGGTTGGCGCTCAGGTGCCTTGGTTGAGAAAAAAGAAATTCCCGGCTATTACTTGGCGATCACCAAGTACGCGGACGAGTTGCTCGACAGCGTAAAAAACAAGCTCACCGGCTGGCCGTCGCAAGTTCGCACCATGCAGGAAAACTGGATCGGCAAATCGGTCGGGGTGCGGTTTGCCTTTACACATCAGATTCGCGATAACGCTGTCTTGATTCAAGACGGCAAGCTGTTTGTGTTCACCACGCGCGCCGACACCATCATGGGCGTCACGTTTTGTGCGGTGGCGACGGAGCATCCGCTGGCGTTGCACGCAGCCAAGTCAAACGCGGCGGTGGCAAAGTTCATTGATGACGCCAAGCATGGCGGCACCACCGAAGTTGAGCTGGCAGGGAAGGACAAAGAAGGCGTGCCGACCGGCTTGTTCGTTGCGCATCCGCTGACACAAGAACAGATTCCGGTGTGGGTCGGTAACTATGTGCTGATGGCCTACGGCGACGGCGCGGTGATGGGCGTGCCGGCGCACGATGAGCGGGATTTTGCGTTTGCGAATAAATATTCGTTGCCGATTAAGCAAGTCGTGAATTGGCAAACGATGCAAATCCCCTCCAGCCCCCCTTTTCCAAAGGGGAGAGCCGATCACGGAAGTGCCAACGTCGGCGAAGCTGCGGGCTTGCCCCCTTTGGAAAAGGGGGCGGCGAGCGTAGTGAGCGGGGGATTGGCACCAAGCCCTTTGGAAAAGGGGGCGGCGAGCGTAGTGAGCGGGGGATTGGCACCAAGCCCTTTGGAAAAGGGGGCGGCGAGCGTAGTGAGCGGGGGATTGGCACCAAGCCCTTTGGAAAAGGGGGCGGCGAGCAACGCGAGCGAGGGATCGGCCGCCTACGATGAACGCTGGCTCCCGCAATATGGCGACCACGGCGTTTGCGTGAATAGCGGCGCCATGAACGGCATGACCTTCGAGCAGGCCATCGACTACGTCGCCGCGCAAACAAAAGCAGCCGGTGGGGAGCGCAAGACAACTTGGCGGCTGCGTGACTGGGGTATCTCGCGTCAGCGCTACTGGGGCACGCCGATTCCGATCATCAATTGTGACGAATGCGGCGCGGTACCTGTCCCGGAAAAAGATTTGCCGGTGATCTTGCCCGAGCATCTGATTCCCGACGGTAGCGGCAACCCGTTGAAGAAGGATGCTGCGTTTCTGAATTGCGCCTGCCCGACGTGCGGCAAACCTGCGCAACGCGAGACCGACACGATGGATACGTTTGTCGATTCGTCGTGGTACTTCATGCGCTATTGCAGCCCCGATCGCAACGACGCAATGGTCGACGCCCGCAACGATTACTGGATGCCGATGGATCAGTACATCGGCGGCATCGAACACGCGGTGTTGCATTTGCTCTACGCGCGCTTCTGGACCAAGGTCATGCGTGACATGGGTCTGGTGAAATTCGACGAGCCGTTCACCAATCTGTTCACGCAGGGCATGTTGTCGGCGGAGTGTTTTTATCGTGAGGATGCGGCAGGCAAGAAGCGCTGGTACTACCCGTCCGAGATCGACATTCGCTACGACGACAAAGGCCGACCAACCGGCGCGATCGCCAAAGACGATGGCAAGCCGGTGATGCTGGGCGGCATGGAAAAAATGTCCAAGTCGAAGAACAACGTGGTCGAACCCAAAGACATCATTGCGCGCTTCGGTGCCGACACGGCGCGCGCCTATGTCATGTTTGCCGGCCCGCCGGAGCAGAGTGCCGCGTGGTCGGACTCGGGTGCGGAAGGGGTTTATCGGTTTTTGAAACGCCTTTATACATGGGGTGTTTCAAGCAAAAATGCCTCAAAAGGCGCGCCTATGCTGGAGTTTTCTGATGCGAGTGCTGGTGCCAAGAAGTTGCGTTTCGATGTTCACTCCATCCTCGCGCAAGCCAACCATGATTACGCGCGTTTGCAATACAACACCGTCGTCTCGGCTGGTATGAAGATGCTCAATGCGCTGGATGATTCGAAAGCACACGACGGTTCCGACTGGATTTCAGCACGTCACGAGGGACTGTCGATATTGTTGCGCATGTTCTACCCCATCGCCCCACACATTACGTGGCAGTTGTGGAACGATTTGGGGTTTGCTGCCGCGCACGGCGACATCATCGACGCAACATGGCCGGAGCCGGACAAGGCCGCGCTGGAGCAAGACGAGATCGAACTCGTGGTGCAGGTCAACGGCAAATTACGCGGACAAATTCGCGTGCCGAAGGACGCCTCCAAAGAGGCCATCGAAGCACTCGCCCTTGCTGACGCCGGCGTGGCCAAACATACCGAAGGCAAACCGATCAAGAAGCTCATCGTGGTGCCGGGGAGACTCGTCAATGTGGTCGTTTAGTGATGTGAAGACAATGGGTCCCGCGCTGCGCGGGGACAACCAGATCGCACGCCGAATTGGCTGCGCGCTGCTCGCGCTTGCAATCTCGGTTGCGCTGGTCGCCTGCGGCTTCAAGTTGCGCGGCTCGTATGAGTTGCCCTACAAGACCCTGCAAGTGACCTCGATCGGCGCGTCGGTCGTCGCCGGACAGATTCGCCGCGAGCTGACCGATACGCAGACCAAGTCCGTCAGCAATGTGAAAGATGCCGAGGCGATACTGACTATCCTTGAAGAGCGCCGGGATCGACAGATCCTGTCACTGTCCGGTGCCGGCCGTATTCGTGAATACGAATTACGCATGAAGGTGAGCTATCAATTCATGGATGCCAAAGGGATGGTGATCATCCCGACCAGCGAGATTCTGCTCAAGCGGACTTTCGCCTACGACGACACGCGCGTGATCGCCAAGCAGCAGGAAGAGGCGATGCTCTATCAGGACATGGAGCGCGATGCGACCGGCCAGATTCTGCGCCGCATGATCGCTGTCAAGAAAGTTCTCTAGCCCATGCGCTTGACCACCGAACAATTTCTCGAGCGCCCGCCAACGTCACTGCAGCCGCTGTATGTGATTTATGGCGCAGAACCGCTCGGCGCGCTGGAAGCGGCGGATGGTCTGCGCAGTCTTGCCAGACAGCAGGGTTATAGCGAGCGTGAGGTGTTTACCGCCGAGTCCGGCTTTGATTGGTCGCGCCTCGCGGCAGCGGGCAATGCGTTGTCGCTGTTTGCGACGCAACGACTGATAGAGCTGCGCATACCGACCGGCAAGCCCGGCAAGGAAGGATCAGCGGCGATCGAAGCCTATTGCAAGCGCCTGCCCGTCGACACGGTGACGCTGGTGACGCTGCCCGATATGGATTGGCAGGGAAAACAAACCAAGTGGTTTGTCGCCCTCGAGGCGGCCGCCACCATGATTGAGGCGCAAGCGGTGGATCGCGGCCAGTTGCCGCGTTGGCTGGCGGGGCGGATGCAGCGCGTGAATCTGTCGACCTCAGCCGAGGCGCTTGAGTTTCTGGCCGACCGTGTTGAAGGCAATCTGCTGGCCGCCAAACAAGAGATCGAAAAGCTGGCGCTGCTTTGCCCGCCGGGCGAGGTGTCGCTGGACGTCATCGAGGCCAGCATCGCCAATGTGTCGCGCTATTCAACCGCCACGCTGGTGGGGGCCATCCATCAGGGCGACGCGGCGCGCATCGCCAAAATGCTTGACGGCCTCAAAGCCGAGGGCGAGCCGCCGCCGTTGATTCTGTGGGTGCTGACCTCAGAACTGCGTATGTTGCTGCGTATGCTTGGTGTCACCAAGGCGGGACGCGCACCATTTTCGTCGAAAGCACGCGAGGTTGAAAAACTCGCACGTAAACATACCGCCGCCAGTTTGGTACGCTTGAATTTGCAGGCCGCACGTATTGATCGGATGATCAAGGGTGTGAACGGCAACGATGTTTGGGACGCCTTGTTGCAATTTGCCTGTGGGCTCGGTGGCGCGCGGCTGCCAGTCCACATGCCGCAGGGCTGAGCGAACTTAGATGAATAATCTTTCCGCCAACGCCACCGTCGATGATGTCGCCGCCTATATGCAGCACGTGGGCGCTGCTGCAAAGCTTGCGGCGCGAACGCTGGCACGTGCGACCAGCGCGGACAAGAACGCTGCGCTGCTGGCCGCCGCCGATGCGTTGCTCGCGCATCAAGCGCTGATTCTGTCTGCCAATCAACGCGACACGACACAGGCCGAAAAAAACGGGAACGACGCGGCATTCGTTGATCGCTTAAGGCTCGATGCAAAAGCGATCGCCGCCATGGCCGAAGGCGTCCGGCAGGTTGCTGCGCTACCCGATCCGATTGGTCAAACGACGGCGCTGACCCTCCGCCCGAGCGGTATCGAAGTTGGACACATGCGCGTACCGCTCGGTGTGGTCGGCATGATCTACGAGTCGCGCCCCAACGTCACTGCTGACGCAGCCGCGCTGTGCTTGAAAAGCGGCAACGCGTGCATCTTGCGCGGCGGCTCGGAAGCCATTCACTCCAACAAAGCCATTCACGCCGCCCTGATTGCCGGACTCGCGGCGGCTGGTCTTGCGCCGACCGCGATTCAGTTGGTCGAAACCACCGATCGCGCCGCCGTTGGTGAGATGCTCAACATGCGCGGCGTCATCGATGTGCTGATCCCGCGCGGCGGCAAGAGCCTGACAGCACGCATTGCCAACGACGCCAAGATTCCGGTGATCAAGCATCTCGACGGCGTTTGTCACGTGTATGTTGACGACGCCGCCAATCTCGACATGGCGCTGGCGATCGCCGATAACGCCAAGACGCAACGCTATTCGCCGTGTAATACGATGGAGACACTACTCATCGACCGCGCCGTCGCGGCGGTGTTTCTGCCGCGCATTGCCGCCATCTACGCGAACAAGCAGGTTGAAATGCGCGTCTGTCCGGCCGGCAAGGCGATTCTCGACGCGGTCGGTATCAAGAGTATCAAGGCGACCGAGGACGACTGGTTCACCGAGTATCTGGCGCCGATCATTGCGATACGCGTCGTTGATGGCCTCGACGCGGCGATGGATCACATCGCCCACTACGGCTCGGCGCATACCGATGCCATCGTCACCGACGACGCGGCACGCGCCGAGCGTTTCCTGCGCGAAGTCGATTCTGCTTCCGTGATGGTCAACGCGTCCACCCGCTTCGCTGACGGTTTCGAATTTGGACTGGGCGCCGAGATCGGTATTTCCACCGACAAACTGCATGCGCGCGGACCGGTCGGACTCGAGGGCCTGACATCGGTGAAGTGGATCGTACGCGGCCACGGCGAGGTACGACGCTGATGGCCATGATTCTTGTCTTTGGCGGCAGTTTTGATCCGGTCCACAACGGCCACGTGGCGATGCTCGACGCTGCCGTTGCGCAACATTCGCCCGCAAACACGCTGGTCATTCCAGTCGGCAACGCGTGGCAAAAATCACGTATGCCATTCGCGGCGGCGCGGCATCGCGTGGCGATGTTGAAGCTGGCCATGCCGGGGGTCAGCGTCGATGAGCGCGAGCTGTCACGCGGCGGGGCGACCTATTCGGTGGACACCATGCGCGAACTCAAACGCGATTTTCCCGACGCCAAGTTCGTCTGGGTGCTCGGCGGCGATGCGTTTTCGCGCCTCGACAGCTGGCAGGAGCCGGCTGCTTTCGCCAAGATGGTCCGCTTCGGCGTGGTGCGTCGGGCGGGCGAGCAGGTGGTGCCACCAAAGACCATACTTGATTACGACCTCATCGACTGCGATCCGCCGAACATTTCATCGACGCAGATTCGCGCAAAACTTGCCCAGGGTGGCGGCGAGCGCGAGTCGGTACGTGATTTGGTGCCCGATGCGGTTTACGACTATATTCAACAACATCAGCTCTACACTTAAGGAGAGAAACCCTCTTGGCTAAGAAATCAAAACCCAACCTCACCGAAATTATTGTTGAGGCGCTCGAAGACATTAAGGCGAAAGATATTCGCGTCATCAACGTCGCCAACATCACTTCAGTTTCTGATCACGTTGCCATCGCCAGCGCAGACTCCAACCGGCAAACGCGCGCGCTGGCCAGCAATGTGGTCGATAAGGTGCGTGAAGCCGGATACAAAATCTACGGCACCGAAGGCGAGGAAAGCGGCGAGTGGGTGCTGGTCGATTGTGGGGATGTGGTTGTACACATCATGCAGCCTGCCATTCGCGAGTATTACAAGCTGGAAGAACTGTGGCTTGATGGCACGCTGGAGTTTCCGAAACCGCAACAGGCGCTGAAGGCAAAAGCCGAGGCGGCCAAGCCGGTCGTGGCGAAGGTCGTCAAGAAAAAGCCGGTCGCCAAAAAAGTCGCAAAGAAAACGCCGACCGCCACCGCGACCAAGGCTCGGACGACGGCGACGACGGCGAAGAAACCCGTCGCGAAAAAACCCGCAGCCAAGAAAATAGCGGCAAAGAAGCCGGCGGCAGCAAAGAACCCAGCAGCAACAAAGAAGCCCGCGGCAGCAAAGAAACCAGCGACGGCAAAGAAGCCAGCGGCAGCAACGAAGCCGGCAGCGACAAAACCCGCCCAGAAGAAGCCCGCCGTCACGTCGGCGGTGAAGAAAACGGTTGCGGCAAAAAAGCCGGCCGCTAAAAAGGTTGTCGCAAAAAAGAAGGCTTGAGGCCAAACCCCTTATTTGGCGGGCACTTTCAGCCATTTTTGTCTGAAAATGCCCGCCGGCAGTGGACTTCGCCGTTTTGCTCGCGCGCCAAGAACAGCGAGGAGGTCATTTGAAAATTTTCATTCTCGCCCTCGGCCACAAAATGCCGGGATGGGTAGCAGCCGGTGTTGAGGAGTACACCAAGCGCATGCCGTCGGAAGCGCGCGTCGAAATCATCGAACTCAAGCCGGAAGATCGTCGCGCCAAGCGCACCGAACGCGTGCTGGCACTGGAGGCCGAACGCATCTTGGCGATGATTCCCAAAGGGGCGACGCCGATCGTCTGCGATGAACGGGGCAAAGCGCTGACCACTCCCATGCTTTCAGGATGGCTGGGCGACTGGATGCGCGAAGGAATCAGCCCGTGCTTTATTATTGGCAGCGCGGACGGGCTGGCGCCCGGCATAAAGGCCATCGCCGCGCATACGATTGCCTTGTCCGGCTGTGTATTACCGCACGGCATGGTGCGTGTCATGTTGGCCGAACAGCTCTACCGCGCTTGGTCGCTGCTGCATAATCATCCCTATCATCGAGAATGAGCATCGCCCGACTTTCCGCCATGCAGCCGCCATCAAATATCATCTACCTCGCTTCGAAAAGCCCGCGCCGGCGCGAGCTTCTCAAACAGATTGACGTCCATTACGAACTGTTGTTGATGCGCGAGGTTGCGCCCCGTGTCGATATTGATGAGTCGCCGCAGTATGGCGAGTCACCGCACGCCTATGTGGAGCGGGTGGTGAAAGCTAAAGCGCAGATCGCATTGAAGGTGCTGCGGGAACGCAAGCTCACCCCGCGGCCCATCCTTACCGCGGACACCACCGTCACGTTTGACGGCGAGATCCTTGGCAAACCGCTTGACCGCGACGACGCGGTGCGGATTCTCAAGCGTCTGTCGGGACAGACGCATCAAGTCCTGACGGCGGTGATGCTCACCACGGGTGATGACGATTACCACACGCTGACCACCAGTTTTGTCACTTTTTCACCACTAAGCGAAGACCAGATCCGCCAATACGTTGATACCGGCGAGCCGATGGACAAGGCCGGTGCCTATGGCGTGCAAGGGCGCGCTGCTCGGTTCATTTCCAAGTTGTCCGGCAGCTATTCGGGCGTGGTCGGGCTGCCGTTGTTCGAGACGGCCGGGCTGCTGCGGCAGGCCGGCGTACAGATCTAGGGAGGGTCTGCGCAAGTCCATTCAATTCATATTGCGGCGATATTGGAGCATCTGCGTTGTTATGCGACTCACGGTAGCCCGGCTTTGCCCCTTCGTCGCATGCCTTGCAGCTGCCCCAATCTCACCACAACCTGAACCAAAGCAACTTAATCAGACCCTCCCTAGCCACAGGCGGCAATCTTGAACGAACAAATTCTGATCAATGTCACGCCGCAGGAAACACGCGTGGCCATCATGGAGCAAGGTGCGGTTCAGGAACTGCACGTCGAGCGCTCCTCAAACCGCGGCCTGGTCGGAAACATCTACCTCGGGCGGGTCGGTCGCGTACTCCCCGGCATGCAGTCGGCCTTCATCGATATCGGCCTCCCGCGCGCCGCCTTTTTGCACGTCGCAGACATTTGGGCCGGTCAAAAAAATGGCGATCGCAGCGCTGACAAATCGAACGCGCAAAAACCGATCGAAAAGCTGCTTCATGAAGGTCAGACGCTGGTCGTGCAGGTGATCAAGGATCCGATCGGCTCAAAGGGGGCGCGTCTTTCTACGCAGATTTCGATTGCAGGCCGACTGCTCGTCTACCTGCCCGGCGACCACCATATCGGTATCTCGCAGCGCATTGAAGATGAGGCTGAGCGCGAGCAGTTGCGCGAAAAAGTACATGCCTTGATGCCCGAGGGTGAGATCGGTGGCTTTATTGTGCGCACCGTTGCGGAGACTGCATCCGACCAAGAGTTAAACGCCGATATCGCTTATCTGGTGAAGTTGTGGCGCGGTATCGTTGAGGGCTCCGCTACTGCGGCCCCACAGACACTGCTCTATCAGGATCTGGACCTGAGCCACCGTGTGATGCGTGATCTGGTCACGGCAGATACCGAACGCATCATTATCGACTCGCGCGAGACGTACGCGAAGATGCGTGATTTTGCCCAACATTACACGCGCAGCTCGGTCGCGGTTCTTGAGCAATACGCGGGCGAGCGTCCGCTGTTCGATTTGTTCGGTGCGGAGGACGAAATCGATAAAGCGTTGCACCGAAGGGTCGATTTGAAGTCAGGCGGCTACGTGATCGTTGACCAGACCGAGGCGTTGACGACGGTCGACGTGAACACGGGCGGGTTTGTTTCCGGTCGCAGTTTCGATGACACAATCTTCAAGACCAACCTGGAAGCGGCGCAGACCATTGCGCGTCAGCTGCGATTGCGCAACCTCGGCGGTATCATCATCGTTGACTTCATCGACATGGATAACGCCGAACACAAGCAGGCGGTCCTCGCTGAATTCAACAAATCGATGCAGCGCGACCGCACGCGCTGGACCATCAACGGCTTTTCGCAGCTTGGCTTGGTCGAGATGACGCGCAAGCGCACCCGGGAAAGCCTTGCGCACGTACTTTGCGAGTCCTGCCCGACCTGTGACGGACGCGGCGAAATCAAGAGCGCTCAGACCGTGTGTTACGAGATCCTGCGCGAGGTCATGCGGTCAGCGAAGAGTTTTGATGCACGCGAGTACCGGATACTCGCCTCGCAGACCGTCATTGATCGCTTCTTGGACGAGGAATCGCAGTCAATGGCGATGCTCGAAGACTTCATCGCCAAACCGATTTCGCTGTCGGTCGAGTCAGCCTACACCCAGGAGCAATACGACGTCATACTGGTTTGACGGCGGTCTTGCGGCCCGAATCAAGAGCGCAGTGAGCTCAAATCAATCAGCGGGGCATCGACAGCCGGCATTGGTGCCGCGGTGGCCGCGTCAGGTGCCGCGGTGATCGAGCCGGCCGGCGGAACAGATTCAACGCGCACTGTTTTTGCAAACGCATCATCGTCACTGTCTGACTTTCTTGCTGCCGAGACGCGCACCGTCTCCAGATACTCCGCCTGCGGTTTTGGAATCATCGGCTGGGCGCTCGCGACTGCGCGCGCTTCAGGCGACGGTCCAACGTCCCGCACTTGGCGGATCAGCCCGGAAATCACGCTGAGCTGGTGTTGGACATCCGCCAATTGGGCGTTCAGCTTGGCGACTTCTTCGTTGATGCCGCTGCTGCGTTCGCGGATTTTCTGCAGCGACACCACGCGCGCTTCGAGCTGGGCCTTATGGTCGCGAATCTGCGTTTCCAGTGGCAAGGGCACCGCAGTCAACCATCGCTCGGTGTTCGCCCGTGCCTGGTTGAAAATGACCCGCGACTCCTCGACCAACTGCCGCCAAAACTTGCGCACCATGAAGCGCTTTTCAGTCATCACAATGTTGATTGGATCCTTGCAGAACTGTTCCGTCTCGTGAATCAACAGTGACAACTTGCCGCGCGGGCCTTCGAAATCGAGCGACGGGAACTCCATCGTCGTGAACCCAAAGCGCTCGCGGAACGTGCTGTACACCCCCTCCATCAGGCGCCGGACATCGTCACCCGCGAGCTTGACGCTGTCAAAATCATCGCCAATCAGCCGGATGAGTTCGCGCATGCCGCGCGTCAACCCGGGCGTGGTCCAAGAGTCATTAATGGCCTGCAGACTGCGCGCGCACAAAACATCGAGCTGGGTGGGATTAAAAGCGTCCAGCAGCGCGTTTTTCTTGTGGTTGAACGCTGCGCGCTGCACTTTGTACTCCCCGAGCGCTGCGTTGTACGACTCGCGTTCCTGGCTGACCCGCTGCCACAGTTTGGTCACCAGCTCCTGACTCTTTCCGTGCAGTTCGCCCAACTCCTTGCGTTGTGAATGAATCTGTTCATGTTTGCCAAGCAGACTCTTCTGGCTGGCGGTCATCATAGTACCGATTTCAGAGGTCACCGCTTTGGCCAGCAACTGTCGCTTAATCGGAATGATCTCGCTCGCCAGATAGCTTTCGAGGCGCTCGATGCCGGAACGTTTAACCTGCTCGTGATCACCCTTGATGCGCCCGACCAGCGCCTCCTTGGCGGATAGCGCAAATACCTTCTCCGTCGGCAAGCCTAATTGCGCAGAGGTGGTTTCCATCATGCGTTGCATGCCCGATTCGATCTCGGGCCCAGTCTTGAGCTCGTCCCACATCAGGTCGATCTTGTTCAGTACCGCAATCTTGGCGGGCAACCCCGGCCGCACGTAGCGATCCCAGATTTCCAAATCGCTCTTGGTCACGCCGGTATCAATTCCCAACAGAAACAGTACCGCGTGCGCGTTGGGCACCGTCGAGAGTGTCAACTCTGGTTCGAGCCCAAGTGAATTCAGGCCGGGCGTATCAAGAATCGACAAGCCGTTAGTCAGCAGGGGATGCGGATAGTTGATCATCGCATAGCGCCACGCCGGCACTTCAACAACGTCGTCTTCCTTGGGCCCGGTGCCGTCGTCAAACATCGGAATCAAGCCCATCATGCGCGCGTCCAGTGCATACACCCGCTTGGTATCGGCCAGCGCCGACAGGGCCTGCTTCATGGCCTTGGCATCGTTGATATCGAGCCGGACTTTTGACCATTCCACCGGCATGTTTTTCAGCTGAGAAATCGACTCGTCGCGGTAGCGCGTTTCCACGGATAGCAATTTCAGATACGGCTCTTCGTTCGGCTCGTGAAATATTTCCGTGGGGCACATGGTGGTGCGGCCAACATCCGACGGCAACAACCGCTCTTTGAAGCTGGAAAAAAACAAGGCATTGATCAGCTCGGACTTGCCGCGCGAGAATTCGGCAAGAAAGGCCAGCAATAGCCGCCCCTTGTTAAGCGTCTCAAGCAGGTCGTAGAAGCGGATTGACTGCTGTACATCCAGTTGGTTGGTGCGCTCCAGCCAGTCGTGGTACTCGTGTACCGCGCGCGCGAGCGTCGTCCGCCACTCGTTATAGCGTTCGGCTTCTGCTTCGAATTGGTTCGCGGCGGGTTCTGCCATCAAGGAAGGGGAAATTGAAATTTTGACGGTCTGAACGCCGTTCACTGAGCCGCCCGGGTAGCGCTACGCACGGCTGTTATCGTTTTTCTGCCGCTATCTTACCCGCGTTCTGACATGTCTGCTACCGGACGACCCAACTCATGAGGCTGACGGCTTCTCGACTTAGCCATGACACGGGTGCCAGCAACAACACCTGTAGCACCAGCAGCGCAAACAGGGGTGACAAATCGACGCCACCGATAAGAGGTATGACCCGCTGGATCGGCTTCAGCAATGGCCGCGTCAGGCTATCAAAAAACGGCCGTAGCGGATGGTACGGGCTGACCCACGACAATACCGCCTGAATAATTATCAGGCCAACGAACAGGTACAGCGAAAGACGAATCACTTCGACCAGCGAATAGGCAACAAGCCCCGGCCAGAACGTCGGCGAGCCGAGCCCCACCCGGCCCGACAGTAGTAAGATCGTGAGCGAAAGCAGGGCTGCCGCAACCCACGCGACCACAAATGAGGCGGTATCGAGGCGAAACATGCTCGGGAAAACGCGCCGCGCCGGCACCACCACCCAGTCTGTCAGCGCCATGATGAAATCGGCCAGCGGGTTTCCAGCACGCGCACGAAACGGTGCGCGCAGCGCTTGCGCAAAAAAACGCAGCAGGACCGCGAGAATCCACAGCTGGACAAGGGTTTCCAAGACGAAAATCAGCGCCTGGATCAACATGCCGGCCCCGCAGACAATTCGTCTCCCAGCTGCACAGCGCGCGCCGCCGCCGCGCGTACGCCCCCAATAAAATGTGATTTCAACGCGGCTCGATCAAATTCAGCGATCGCCGCCTCTGTGGTGCCTTTGCGTGAGGTTACGTTGGCACGTAACGTGGCCGGTGCGTCGGCGCTGGTCGCCGCCAACAACGCCGCGCCACGGAATGTCTCGAGCGCGAATTGGCGGGCGGCCTCGGGCGTAAACCCCATTTCCAGCGCCGCCGCCTCAAGCGCTTCGATGAAATAAAACACATAAGCCGGACCGCTGCCCGATACCGCAGTCACCGCATCAAGCATCGATTCTTCATTGAACCACGTCGTTTTACCGACCGCCGCAAGCATCGATTCCGCCTTGTCGCGCGATGTCTGGCTGACACCGGTGCCGGCGAACAGACCCGTGATGCCAGCCTGAATCAGCGCCGGCGTATTCGGCATTGCCCGGACAATCTGTGTCGGTTGGGTGTTGGCAGCAGCGCCATCCAGCCACCGTGCGAGGTCGGCCGTGCGCACGCCTGCCGCAATACTGATCACCAGTTGCCCCGCCAGATGCCCTGCAAATGGCATGAGCGCTGCGCGCAGGACTTGCGGCTTAACCGCGAGGACCATCGTGCCGAACTCATTCAGCCGAGGCGCGGCCTCGACACCGGCGGGAAATACCTCGATTCGCAACTGCTGAAGCGCATGCGCGGCGGCGGCCTCAGGCTCGACCGCGGCCAGCGACGCGGCCTCCACACCGCGCGCGAGCAAGCCACCAGATATGGCTTGCATCATCTTGCCACCGCCGATAAACAGAATTCTCTTCATACGCTCTGCAGGCCAGACTGATTGAACGTCCGCGAACCAAAAATCAAGCTGCCAATACGCACCATGGTCGCACCTTCGTTGATGGCAGTGGCGAAATCGCCAGACATACCCATCGAGAGTGTATCAATTCCGGGATGTCGACTCTGAAGCGCTTCGAAAAGCCGCCGAAGGGCGCGAAACTGTCCTCGTAACGTCGTTTCGTCCGGCGTGTTTTCGACAATTGACATCAGCCCGCGCAATCGTACACCAGGCAGCGGCACGATTTGATCAGCCAACGCAAGTGCTTCTGCCAGGCCAACCCCGCTTTTCGTCAGTTCCCCGCTGATGTTGACTTGCAGCAGAATATTCAATGGCGGTAAGCCTGCGTCGACGCGGTGGCGCGACAACGCGTCGGCGATTTTGAACCTGTCGGCGGTTTGCACCCAATCAAAGTGTTGCGCCGCCAGTTTTGCCTTGTTGCTCTGCAAGGGCCCGATTAGGTGCCATTCGATGCCGCGTGTACGCAAGTCCGACAGAACGTGTATCTTGTCAATGGCTTCCTGTACGTAGTTCTCGCCAAACACGCGTTGGCCGGCCAGAAACGCAATTTCGACATCGGCGGCGGGCTTGGTCTTTGAGACGGCAACGACGATAACGGCATCTGAAATCTGCGCACTGCGTCCCGCGATTGCGGCATCGCGAGCCTGGTACACGCCTTGCAAGTTGGTGGCAATTGGGGACATAATCAGTCGCATATTTGCGCCGTTTTTAGAGAGAAAAGTATAAATGGAAATCGCGGAACTGCTCGCCTTTGGCGTCAAGAATAAAGCCTCCGACTTACACCTCTCAGCGGGCCTGCCGCCGATGATCCGGGTGCACGGCGACGTGCGCCGCATCAACGTTCCGGCGTTGTCACATGACGACGTTCACGGCATGGTGTACGACATCATGAACGACGGCCAGCGC
>Ga0209490_10002175_pt1 | contig 18690 bp, 18 predicted proteins | sample MAT06_FD_187209 | JGI IMG/M metagenome (GOLD analysis project Ga0209490, IMG submission 187209) | Freshwater microbial communities from Lake Fryxell liftoff mats and glacier meltwater in Antarctica - MAT-06 (SPAdes) (version 2) | ecosystem: Environmental > Aquatic > Freshwater > Ice > Liftoff... | reverse complement strand
CGTACATCCCGACGATCGCTCCTTTGCCGAAGCCGCACTGCAACACACTTTAGCAGGTGAGAAAGACTACGATATCGAGTTTCGGGTCATTCATCCCGATGGCACCATCCGCTTCCTCAAAGCCTACGCACTGGTGGAACGCGCCGAACAGGGTGAGCTAAAGCAGATGGTTGGCATTAACTATGACATCACCGATCGCAAGCAAGCAGAACAAGCTTTACAACAGCTTACGCTCGACCTCCAGCGATCGAACCAGGAGCTAGAGCAATTTGCCTACGTTGCTTCCCACGATTTACAAGAACCGTTGCGAGCGATTACCAGCTACACCCAACTGCTGGCAAAACGGTATCAGGGGCAGTTAGATGAGAAAGCCGACAAATATATCTACTACGTCGTGGATGGGGCAGCCCGGATGCAGCAACTCATCCAGGATCTACTCGCCTATTCACGGGTGGGCAGGCATGAGTTAAAGCAGCAGCCCACAGACTGTAACGCTGTCCTCCAGCAGGTGCAACAAAATTTACAAGCAGCGATCGCCGAAAGCAACGCCATTCTTACCATTGACCTTTTACCAACCATCTTTGCCGACACCGTTCAGGTGACGCAGTTATTTCAAAATCTAGTGGGCAATGCGCTCAAATATCGGGGCGACGCATCGCCTATGATTAGAGTCTCTGCAAGACACCAGAGTAACGCATGGGTATTCTCGATTCAGGACAACGGTATTGGTCTTGAACCCCAATATGCTGAGCGGATCTTTGAGATTTTTCAGCGGCTCCATACTCGGCGAGAATATGAGGGTACAGGCTTGGGCTTAGCCATTTGCAAAAAGATTGTTGAGCGACATCGCGGACATCTTTGGGTTGAGTCGCAACTAGGTCAGGGAGCCTTATTTTGCTTTACCTTGCCAGCACTGCTCAATGGTTAGGGACTAGCACGAACATAAACCACCAGTTTCGACTGCGCTCAACTTGCCACCGTCGAAGGTTGAGCGTAGTCGAAACCTGGCTGATGGGTAGATTATGAGTCCGCAGATCCTTAGAGGTGTTTGGTAGCAAAAAACAACTGTCAAGCCTGCAACAAACAAATTCTAAGCAATGCTTTTAGTCGTCAAGCAAAGAAACAGTAAAAACGCATGTCCTATCTACAAAACCTTTCTGTCATCGAGATTTTGCTGGTTGAAGATTCGCCCAGTGATGCCGAGCTGACGATCGAAACCTTCAATGACAGCAAAATTCTTAACCAGATCCATGTGGCAGAAGATGGAGTCGAAGCGTTAGACTTCCTTTTTAAAAGAGGGGAATATAAGGATGCACCACGCCCAGATCTGATCTTGCTCGATCTTAATCTGCCCAAGAAAAATGGGCGTGAAGTCTTAGCGGAGATTAAAGGTGATCCCGAACTGCAAACGATTCCTGTCGTCGTCCTCACAACCTCTGCCGCTGAAGAAGATATTCTGCGCAGCTATCAGCTACATGCCAACTGCTACATCACCAAGCCTGTTGACTTTGAGCAATTTACCAAAATCGTCAAATTGATCTCAGATTTCTGGTTTGCTGCCGTACGCCTGCCTCCCTCGTCGGTTTAAACCCTCTCTCACCACCTTCATATGCGCCTCTCCATTCTGCTTGTCGAAGACAATCCGGCGGATGCCGATCTACTGCTAGACAGCCTGACGCAAGACGACGGCAGCAGTGTATGGCAGGTAAGACACGTCGAACGGTTGAGTGAGGCACTGCAAGCATTAGAGCAACAGCCCGTCGATGTGGTACTACTCGATTTGTCCCTTCCTGATTCGCAGGAACTGGATAGTATTACTCACCTTCAGGCGGTTGTTCCCCACCTGCCGATCGTGATGTTGACAGGCAGAGACGATACGCAGGTCGCAGTGCAAGCGGTTGCCAAGGGCGCTCAAGACTATTTAGTGAAAGGGCAAATTACCACGCCCTTATTAACGCGTGCCATTCATTATGCGATTGAACGGACGCAGATCCTGAAACAACTGCAAGCGAGTGAGAACCGGTTTCGAGCAGTCTTCAACCAAACCTTTCAATTTATGGTGTTGCTCTCTCCCACTGGCATTGTCCTGGAAGTCAATCAGGCACTTGCCAGCGTTGAAGGGACTGGGCTTGCAGAGCTACTTGATCGTCCGATCTGGCAGACGAAGCGATGGGGCTACACTGAATCGATCCAGCAATGGATGAAAACCGCGATCGCGACGGCGGCACAAGGGCAACTGGTGCGTGAGGAAATCCAGGTGCTTGCCCCTCAAGGCGAACTGCGCTGGCTTGACTTTTCGCTTAAGCCGTTAACCGACGAGACCCAGCAAGTCGTGCTGCTGATTGCCGAAAGCCATGACATTAGCGATCGCAAGCTGATCGAAGCCAAAACCCTGGAGACGTTAGAACAAGAACGCGAGCTAACCCAACTCAAGGCTGATTTTGTCGCTATGGCATCCCATGAGTTGCGGACACCCTTAACCATTATTCGTATGGCGACCGAACTGCTAGAGAAGTATGACGATCAGCTAACAGCAGCAAAACGAGCACAGCATTTTGAGCGTATTCATGCCGCGATCGCCGCCATGCTGCACCTTTTAGATGAAGTGTTGCTGCTGGGTAAAGTGGACTCCGACGGCTTGCGTTATGAGCCTGCGCCCCTTGACGTAGCAGATTACTGTAAGGAAGTTATAGCCACCTTAAAACTGACGACGAACAGTAACCATAGAATTCGCTTTCACTGCTCGCAACCCCAGATGCAAGGCGAACTGGATCAGGCATTGGTTCATCACATCCTGACGAATCTGCTGTCTAACGCAATTAAGTATTCGCCCGATCAGGGTTCTGTCTGGCTCAACGTCAGTTGTAAAGGCGATCAAATCAGCTTTCAGGTGAAAGACGAAGGCATCGGCATTCCACCACAAGACCAGCAACACCTATTTGAAACATTTTACCGCGCCAAAAATGTGGGCAAAATTCAAGGCACCGGGCTAGGCTTAGCCATTGTCAGAAAGTGTGTAGAGTTACACCAGGGACAGATACATGTAGAAAGTGAAGTAGGAATCGGTACGACCTTCAACGTGACGCTACCCAGATTCTCGCAGCAGACTCAGCCCGAATTGCTCCCTTCATGAATCAGCCCAAATTGATTTGCGGACGGGTGCCTGAGACTGAGGCAAGCTCTGCGTTATTGGGGTGAAGATGGCGAGGCTGTAACCAATGAGGTGTTTGACTACTCATACAATGAATTAACCCTGCCCCATACTCTACTCCCCACGCCCTAATTTCGGTGCCAACGGGTAATGCCATCCTTCTGGTCAATCAACGTAATGCCCTGTGCCTGTAGTTCGTTGCGGATGCGATCGCCTTCCGCCCAGTTTTTCGCCAGTCGTGCATCCTGTCGCTGCTGAATGAGTGTATCAACGTCGCCATCGCTTAAGCCAACTGTTAAGTCGCCAGTTAGTATCGTTTCTTGACTAATATTGCCACCGAGATTCACAGGCTTGGACTCTAAACCCAAAACTCCTAAAAGATTGATAAACGTTTGCCATTGGCGCTGCAATTGATCGATCGGCAAATCCGGCTTGCCCTGATGTACCAATTTGTTGCCTTCACGAGTGAGTGTTTTTGCTAACTCGAATAAGACTGAAAGCGCGATCGGCGTGTTGAAATCATCGTCCATTGCCGCATTGAAGCGATCGACCGTCTCCTGATCCAGGTCATCGACTTCAGACGACCAGCCGGATAATGCAGCAAACTGGGTGCCAAACTGAAGCGCTTCTTTCAAGGTTTTCCAGCCGTTTTCAGCCGCATCCAGGGCATCAGACGTGAAATCGATCGGCTTACGATACTGCGCCTGCAACACAAACAGCCGAAACGCCATCGGGTCATAGTTTGCTAACAAATCGCGGGTGAGACGAAAGTTGCCCAACGATTTGGACATCTTCTCGCCATCCATATTAATGAAGCCATTGTGGAGCCAGTAGCGTGCCAGCGGCTTCCCTGTGACTGCCTCGCTTTGGGCGATTTCGTTTTCGTGGTGAGGAAAGGTGAGGTCGTTGCCGCCTGCATGAATGTCGATCGACTCGCCTAGTTCGTCGCGTACCATTGCTGAGCATTCGATGTGCCAGCCCGGTCTACCTGCACCCCAGGGTGATTCCCAGGACGGTTCGCCCGGTTTCGCCGCTTTCCACAACGCGAAATCAGCGGGATCTTTCTTCTTTTCAGACTCTTCCTCCACGTCCACACGACCGCTGGCTCCGGCTTGCATGTCCTCTAGCTTACGCCCCGAAAGCTTGCCGTACTCTGGAAACTGGCGCACCGAGTAATAAACATCGCCATCAGCAGCATAGGCATACTGACGTTGTTCGAGTTCATGAATGAGACGCTGGATGCCGTCGATCGCATGGGTAGCGCGTGGGTACGCATCGGCACGAAGAATATTCAGGCGATCGGCATCTTCAAAATAGGCAGCAATATAACGATCGGCAATTGCCTGCATCGTCGTCTGCTCCGCCACCGCCCGCTTCAAGATTTTGTCGTCAATATCCGTAAAGTTCTGCACATAGCGCACCGTATAGCCCCGCCACAGCAAGTAGCGCCGCACGACATCAAAAATCACAAAGACTCTGGCGTTGCCCACATGAAAGTAGTTGTACGCCGTGATGCCACACACATACATCCGCACTTTGCCGGGTTCGATCGGGTCAAACGGCTCCTTGCGACGAGTGAGCGTGTTGTAAAGGGATAATGGCATAGCAAAACGATTCTAGAGTGAATGAAAGCGGTTGAGAACGAGCGGCGATCGGTTTCATGAGGCACTGTACAACAACCTCTCCCAGATGGGTGATAATGGGAGACGTGAGCAGCTCTATCATTGTGTAGTGTGCTGTTCACTGCAAAGATCCCTTTCTTACCCCCTACATCCTGATCTCTCAGACATTTGCGCTATGCAATCAGCGGTCACTCCTACCTCTTCCACTGCGATCGATGCTCCTAAGCATGGCTTGCCTGTCACTATCATTACAGGGTTTTTAGGCAGCGGCAAAACAACTCTACTAAACCACATTCTGACCAATCAACATGGGGTCAAAACAGCCGTTTTGGTCAACGAGTTTGGTGAGATTGGGATCGACAACGAACTCATCGTTACCACTGGCGAAGACATGGTGGAGCTGAGCAACGGTTGCATCTGCTGCACCATCAATAACGATCTGGTCGAAGCCGTCTACAAAGTGTTGGAGCGACAAGACGCAGTAGATTACCTTGTGGTTGAAACTACAGGACTCGCCGATCCGCTGCCCGTTGCGCTGACCTTTCTGGGTACTGAACTGCGCGATTTGACGCGGCTCGATTCCATCATCACACTGGTGGATGCTGAGAATTTCAGCCTGGATTTGTTCAACAGCGAAGCGGCTTACAGCCAGATTAGCTACGGCGACATCATCCTGCTCAACAAAACCGATCTGGTAGACGAAGCTAACCTGGATGCGCTGGAAGTCAGAATCCGCGACATCAAAGAAGGTGCCAGAATTCTACGCACTGTGAAGGGTCAGGTGCCGCTGGCAATGCTGCTGAGTGTCGGGCTGTTTGAATCCGATAAGTATTTTGATCCTGCTGACAAGGCTCAGGATCACGACCATCATGACCACGAGCAGCATGAGCATCACGATCACGGGCACGACGACCACGCTGACCACGCTGATCACGCTGCCTGCGATCACGATCATGGTCATTGTGAGCATGATCACGCGCACGACCATCACTCTCACCACCTGGAGAACGATGGTTTTACGTCTGTTTCCTTCGCCAGCGACAAGCCCTTTGACATTCGCAAATTTCAGTTCTTCCTTGACAACCAGCTACCAACCAATGTGTTTCGTGCGAAGGGCATTCTGTGGTTCAGCGAAAGCCCCAAGCGCCACATTTTTCACCTCAGCGGCAAACGGTTTTCGTTGGATGACGACGACTGGAAAGGCGAACCCAAAAATCAGCTTGTGATGATTGGTCAAAACCTGGATCACGATGCACTGCGATCGCAAGTCGAAAACTGCCTTACCGCAGCCTCTGCCAGTCGGAGCAAAGGCTTTGGTAAGTAGGTTTGAGTTTTGAGTTTGCAGTGGCGCTCTGACTCAAAACTTATCACTTGTCACTTTTATGGATGCTACCCGTCAGATCCTCGTCTGCCAGTACACTAACTGCCTGAGAAATGGCTCTGCGGCTGTGCTGACAGCTTTCCAGAGCGCTTCTGTACCAGGTGCTATGGTGATTGGCTGTGGCTGCCAGGGACAGTGCAACATGGGAGCCACCGTGCGCATCCTGCCCGATGATAGCTGGTATTGTCGAGTCAAGGCTGGGGATGTGCGGGCGATCGTGGAGCAGCACCTCAAGCAAGGCAAACCTGTTGCAGCACTCCTTCATCCCCGCTTTCATCCTCACGTTTAGGATCGCCATGAGATGCTAGACCGCTTTGGACGGTTTCGGTTCGGTAATTCCTCCCTTTAAGCGACCATTTTCGGGAATCGCTTGCCAGAGCATTGGAGTATGCTAATATCAATGGCTGGAAAGGCTGCTTCGTCGTCACAGCATTCATCTACACGTTGCCGAGACTTCACCGAGAAGCGCCAAACAGAGTCTTTGCAAAATTCAATTACATCACCAAAATCGGTATGAGCCAGCAGGTTACCCATCCCATGGTTAAATTGCAGCGTCAAGTGCGATCGCTCGTCGATGGCAAGCTGCTAAAACCAACAGACAGCATTTGGAAAATTGCCTTGCTTTACGGAGACGACTGGTCTCACTGGAAGCAAGAGCTACTTTCGTTTGAATTTACTATGCAAGACCCAGTGAGCGAGTTGCTTGCTGTGGATAGCTGGGAAGAGGAAGACTGAGGCAATCTTAAAGGCTAAAGGCTGAAGGCTAAAGGATCTGATCCATTCAGCTCTCACCCTTTAGCCTTTCCTAGAGACAGTTTGACAATGCCTGACTCAACTCTTTTGCGGTTTGGTAGCGATCGCTGGCACGGGGTTCAGTCACGCGGTCAATGACCTGACGCAAGGGTGGCGCAATTTCTGGGTAGCCATCCAGCATGAAGCGGTAGCCCCGGCTAGACTTTTTGTAGAGGCGACTGGGATTTTCGCCCGTCATGATGAAGATCAGACTGGGACCGATCGCGTAAAGGTCAGATTGGGTGACGGGTCGCCCCTGCGCTTGTTCTGGAGCGGCGTAGCCTTCTGCACCGATACGAGTGCCAGAGGGTATCCCAACTGCTTTGACGGCTCCAAAGTCCAGCACTGTAATCTGGTTGCTGACGGCTTGCACTAGCAAATTACCAGGCTTAATATCACGATGGATGATGGGCGTTCTATGGTTATGGAGATAATCCAGAATGTCGCAGGTTTGCATCATCCAGGCGATCGCTTGCTGAGCGGGGACAGTGCCATGCTGGCGAATTCGCTTTTCTAAATCTTGACCGTGTAGCAATGCCATCACCAGGTATTTCTTCCCTGCCTCAACGAAGAAATCGTAGAACTTGGGAATACCTGGATGGTCAAGCGTTTTGAGGGTGCTTGCTTCCCGCTCAAACAGCTCTTGCGCTTTGGGTATCTTCGCCATGTCAGCATTCATTTCTTTGAGCACTCGCAGCGCATTTTGTGGCTGCTCAGAGAATGGTGAAGCCGTCGGATGCCAGACCAGGTAAGTCGTGCCCATGCCGCCCTTCCCTAGCACGCGCAACACCTGATACTGCCGGATGGTCTTTTCAACCTTGACAGGCAACCCGCAGTGGATGCAAAAAAGATTGGCAGGTGGGTTGCCGTTATGGGCACAGGGCTGGCTCTGGGGTTGCCTACTGGATGGCGCTTTGGGAAGGGTTGGCAGTTGGGGCGTTTTGGCGATCGGGGGCTGTTGTGTAGAGGTGGAACCAGTTGCGGCTAGAATTTGCAGCTTTAGCAGCGGTCCGCCCTGTGCCAATTGCAGCAAGGCATTCTCCGAGATCAACCCTTGCGACATCACGGCTCCATTCACATAGGTGCCATTAGTGCTGTGATTGACTAAATGCCAGGAGGCGTTTCTTGCAGAGGAGGCATTTGCCGCAGACACATCCACTGCGCGCAAATCCAAATGGTGCCGGGACACTAAAAGATCATCCAGGATGATGTGGTTGTCTGGTGCACGACCAATCCGAATGAGCGGTTCGCGTTGAAAGCACCACTGTTTGAGAGGCGTTCTGTGCTGGGGATGCAGGAGGGTCAGAATGACCATGTGGACGTTAGACGCTAGACGCTAGGTTGTCATTGTCTAGGTGCTGGGGTGAAGTAATCTGTTCGCCTGGTTGCTGTTTGCTAAAGCTATGCGGCTTAAGGGCTGCCGATTGGATGAACAACTGCGCACAGGACAACGTGCTAACGCAGATGATCCAGGTTGGGGCGTACTTTGGCGCGAATGGCGATCGCTGTAATATTGTCATGCCCGTTGAATTGGTTCGCTAGCTCAATCAGTTGTGAGACTCCCTGCTCTAAATTGGCTTGCGAACTGAGTAACGGTTCAATGTGAGTACGCCAGTGGGTTTCGAGTAAGTCATTATCAGTCAGACCGTCTGAGCACAGTAACAGCAACGTATCTTCGTTCAATTCGACGTACTGAATGTCTGGTTTAATGAAATGCTCATCGCGGGGTCCTAGTGCCTGAGTGAGCTGATACGCATCCGGTCTGGCGTAAGCAATGTCGGGATCAACCCCTCGCTGAATCTCGCGCTGACCGACTTCGTGATCGATCGTAATTTGCTCTAAACCTCGTTTGCGCGTGTAGCGATAGAGGCGGCTATCACCCACGTGAGCCACTGCCGCTTCTGTATCCTGGATTAGCAATACCACCAGCGTTGTGCCCATACGTCCGCTGCCAGAACGGGCATGTTGCTGATTCACGTCGTAAATCGCTTTGTTCGCAAGCTGTACGGCATCAATCAAAACATCGGGTCCAGGCAGTTTGTTGGCGCTGCTCTCTGAGAAGGGCGCGCTCTGCCACTTTTCTTTGAAATAGCGACGCAGGGTATCGACTGCCAGGGCACTAGCCACTTCACCGCCTGCATGTCCCCCCATCCCGTCACACAAGATGTAGAGGTTGCGGGCGTGAACTGTCTTACCAGATGGGCTTTCGAGCTTTGCGGTTTGGGTTTCAATGCCAAAATAATCTTCGTTGTGATCCCGTTGCCGACCAATATCAGTGCGTCCAGCATCTTCCAAGTTGAACAACTGCATGGGCAAAACGACGGTTGGCAGATCATCGTTATCACCGTCGCCGTCACCATCAGGCGGCAGGGTTGGCTCTGGAATAGGAATTTCTAAGCGGGTCGAAGCGTTGGATAGACTCAGGTCGGCTGCACTTGAGGTGGGGGATAGTTCTGAGTCGATCGCCGCATTGGACATAGACGCATCAGACGGTTCAAAGCTCTCAAGATCGGGCATCATCTCAGTTTCAGGTTGATTAGCCTGGAGTTCGTGGGCAATTTCCTCAATGCGCGATCGCAAATCGGCTACGGTTTCTAGCTTGCCAGCATCTAAATCTGCCAGCAGTACGTAGATTGCGCCAATTTGGGTTCGCTGCGACTGAGCGAACAAAGTCTGCCACAATTGCCCTAGATCTTGCAAGGTAAGCGGTGCCTCAGGCAGGTTAAAGTGCAGACGCTGTAGACAAATAGCTTGATCTTCGTCCACTCTCAAATTGTCAATTTCTAGCAGGCTCCGGCAAGCCTGCCACGCGTCTAATGTACTCCACAACTCAACCGTTTCGTAGAGCCAATGTAAAAGCTGTAGGGGTGGCAAGGCAAGTTCATCATCCAGCCACAAATCAATGAGCCGTGGTAAAAGCGCTCGATCTTCTAAGAGAATGATTTGCTGTCCGTCTTGCTGCCATGCGTCATGAATGACGGGTAAGGCTTGATGAAATTTGCTGCCCAGCGCCAAATAAGGTTGGGCGATCGTGGGCACCGCCATGACTTGTACTGAAGGCATCCGATCGCCTGGAAGTGCCGCAGACTCGCTACCACCCTCCAGTTCAGGTTGGCTTTCAACCTTGAGCTGTCCCAACGGCGTGTCTGACTCTTGCTTCGCCAGCGCTTCCAAGAGTGACATCTGAAACGGTTGACAATCCAAAACCCGCACGTGCATTTCTAGATTCTCTCCCTCAGGCGAGGGCAGCTTCTCTAACAGCCGATAACGTTGATGGCGATCGAGGTAGGTATGCGCTTGATCGCTTGGGCTAACGGCTACAGCATTTGGGTCAGCGGATGCTTCTACTGCCGTCGTAGCGGTGGCTAGGGGGAGTTCAGCCGCACGGCGAGATTCACCGACGACTAGCGCCCACCAGATCACACCGGCAATCTCGCCACATTCCTGACATTGCACCGCATCGAAAGGTACGAGGCTACTGCATTCCAGACAGGTATTTTGAGTCAGCGATGTGCCGCACTCCTGACAAAACTTATTAGTGTTGGGGTTCTCAAACTGGCATTGAGGGCAGACAAGCATGGTGGGACTTCCTTAATTCCCGGTTGGGAGGCTCAGGGTGGGGGGCATCAGCCGCAGAGACAAACCATTACCCATGACAGGGCTGGAAGCAAGTCACTGCCGTCAAAGCGATCGGGGTTGTCAGACAAGACTGTAGCTTATCTAAGCAGAATTCCCAAAACTGCTCCTCTATACACAGCTTATCTGAATGTTCGGCACTCAGCATCTTTGAGAGCAAACGGCGAGGGGTGAAAGTTTTGAGTTCTGAGTAGCGCTGGCTCTTTAAGAGCCACGTCGTGAGCGCGCCGCGTTGCTAGAGCCTTTTGAGTGTCGCCTTGCCTCCTCTTCCCTTACGCCCTCTGCCCCCTGTCTACAGACCTGAAACTGCCAGCTTCTTCAATCGATAGTCTGCCCCTCGTTTCGCAGCACAAAAACCCAAAGCAACCGATTGATTCGGCTCAATGACTCGTCCCCATTCCGGTGGCTCTACCGTATAGCGGGAACCTTGATGGGAAAAGGTGCCGTTCCAACTGTTGCGGATGCTTGCCTGGTTCATTTGAAACTTCAGTCGCCAGTTTCGACTGCTGCTGCTGCCATGATTGGTGACTTGAATCGCCGTACAAAAGCCGGTTTGCCAGTCTGATTGGATGGTTGCCTGTACCTGTAGCTGCTGATCAGAACTTGAGGGCGCGATCGCGGGAGGACGGGCTGACGGCAGGGTGCTTGGGAAGGCCGCCGGTAGTACTGCTTGACTGATCGATCGTGCATTCCCTACAAACCCAGATACCGACAAGAGCTGGTTCAGCAATTGCTGCTTTGCCTGATCCACCGTGCGCCAGTCAGCCTGTAAGATGCCGCCAGTATCGCTGCTGTCAGGGTTCCAGCTCCAGTAGGCAAAGTTCAGTTTCTTTTGCTGAATGAAACTGACTAGCTGGCGTTGCCAGATGCCCTCTTTGGAGCTGGCATCCACTTGCCGCCCGCCAAATTCACCGATCAAAATCGGCGCAATGTTTCGACTGGCGAGGTAGTGAAAGCCAACCTCCCACCGATTAAGCAAATTTTTTGGAAAGGCTGCTTCTGAGAACCAGGGCTGATTGTACACACCCGGTCCGTACTCATGAGGCGAATAGACGAGTTTGTGCGCCTTGTTCAAACGGACTGGGTAGCGTCCTGCGCCTTCCAGATTGCCTCCCTGCCAGTGTCGCGCTAGTTTCTGTCCGGGTACGTTCCTTTCTACGCCTTCAACGACGATCAGCCAATGGGGGGCGATCGCTAGCACGGCATTACCCGCTCGTTCGGCTGCCAGTCGCCAATCTGTTGCCCGATCGTTGGTGCCCCAACTAGCGCGACCGTGCGGCTCGTTTTTCAGATCGGCTCCAATCACGTTGGGCTGCTTTTGATAGCGAGTGGCGAGTAGTTTCCAGGTGTCAAGCCAATCTGCCTCGGTGAAACCATCGCCATACCAAAGCTCAGGAATCCGCTGATTGTTCAAGCGGTGGCTGTCGAGCAAGATCATCAGTCCCTGTCGCTGCGCCTCTTGAATGATCACATCCATCGCTTCTAGGGGCGTTTTACCTTGCAGATCGCGGTTGCTGCCAATGGTGAAATCAACCCCGCTAATGGTCGCAGCACGTAGGCTCTGCACGGCATAGGGAAGCCGGATGAGGTTGTAGCCCAGACCCTTAATTTGCGCCAGCATCTCCTTATAGTCACGAATCCAGAGTCCGTGAGGCACTTGTGTTTCGGTTTCAATCCCAAACCAGTTCACGCCCCGCAACAAAACCGTTTGTCCACTAGCATCAACAATTTGAGCACCTTTGGTCGAGAGCGGTAGCTGCATGTCGGCAGCCTCTGCGAGGTTGGGTCGATGCAGCAACAGACTCAAGGCGGCAGCAGCCAGGAAAAGACTAACCCAGAGCCAACGAGAACGCTTCCAGTTAGATTTAGGCTCAAGTTGCATCATAAGCTCCATCGCTTTGCAAAACCGTTGACTCGTTCCGATCGGATGCGCAAATGCTGTACACGCTGACGCATGTCACATGGAAAAGGTTTCTCATCAATATGGCTTGAAGTGCTGCCCAAGCGTTAGGCGGCTCTAAAAGTAAAAGCATTGTGCGTGGAGTGTTGGGCGGTATGCTTGGCACTCGACGACGGTAGAGCCTGTCACCGTTCAAAAAGAAACGGTTTAGCCACCACTGCCCTTTGCCTTGTAACCCAGCTTGATCAGAAGCTCAACGACTTTCTGTTTATGATCGCCCTGGATTTCCAGCTCATTCTCTTTTAACGCACCGCCAGCACCGCAGTGGGCTTTAAGCTTTTTGAGCAACTCTGCTAGCGTCTCTGAGTTTGCCTGAAACCCACGCACGATCGTGACTGTCTTCCCCTTCCGTCCAGCCCGAGATGCTTCTACTCTCAGGTTTTGCTGGTTGGGCGGCAGGTCGGGCACTGCCCGTTTGAGCGCCTCGGTATGGTCAGCGTTGCCAAACTCAGAGTAGACAACTCGTCCCTTGTCGGAGGTTACATGAGAGTCGCTGGTGGGCTTTTGCTTGGAAGACATGACGATCGCGCAGAATGACATTGCAGAGTACTGGCAATTACAATACTAGCGGCAACGGTGGCAATCGGCGTTGCCTACAGCTTTGATGCCGACGCTTTAGCCGTGTTGCGAATTTGTTTAATGCGATCGCGCACCCGCTCTTCTTCTTTGACGCGTCCACTTGCCCGATACAGATCAGCCGCCCGCAGCAAGGAAATCAAACCGCTTCGGGCTTCTCCTTTGGTAATCTGCTTGGTGGCGATCGCCTCATAGGTTTCAGGTGATTGTGGCGGCGGCGTTGCTATTGCCAGTGTGGTTTGACTTCTTGTGATCGCTGCACTGGCAGTTGGGGGAGCGTCCGCAATATACAAACGACTGGGGAAGGTTGTAAAGAGCTGTCCATCCCAACTCGCTACGCGCCCCACGAGACAGATTGGACCTTCATCTACTTGAATGCCCCAATCGCTGCTGTAGTTGTCAGTGCCCAACAGATAGCTCTGTCCCGGTTCGGCGTACCAATACTTAAAAATCCGCTTTGGCGCATCGGGATGATACAGCGAAACAATCGTCGCCGTTTCGGTATTATTCACCACTTTAATGGGTCCGACTCTGCCGTCAAACAAGCCAGCGTTGGTGCGCTGCTGGAGTGTTCCAGGCTCGTAGGACGATGCACATCCTTGTGCCCGTGCAGTCGCCGGGTATGCAGTGAAAACGAGCAGTGCTGCGATCGGTGAGAATGCAAACGTGAGAAGCTTCACGGCAGATTGATGTGGCGGCAGCGAGCAGCCTGCCTGAAGGGAATTCTTTTTGTAAATCATTGTGCACTCATGAAAGCGATCAACCGCGCAGCCTCTACAGGCTTGTCAAGAGCTAGATGCTTTTAGAGGAGCCATCAACAAGCGTCTATTTCTGGCTGCCTTTCCTTTCTACAGAAAAAGCGATCGCCATCAGGATTTTGGCGCTCAACTTTAAGATAGTTTTGCGATCGACGAATATGGCTTGTTGATAACTTTGCCCGGTCTTTACTTAGTCCCCAACTTATTGAGTCACTAAGGAACAAGAATTTAATAACCTCGGCGTTTTCCGTAGGGGCGCACAGCCGTGCGCCCCTACCTACGAACAATTTGTCGGTTTTATTTAATCCACGATCCTAAGTATCGTGGATTAAATAAGGTGCAACGCTTTCTGTCGGGACGTTACATGTAACGTCCCGACAGAAGAGAGGTGGTTCAGGTGAATTAATCCACGATCCTAAGTAGACGGACGTAATGGCACCCGTTAGGCTGACTGCTTGTAACGTTCAGCGTATTCGTTGAGATGCCTCTAAGTAGGTAGGTGTGGAAAAGCTGAGTTGCCTAAAGTTGTATGAAGCATTATTCTTTCTTGAAGCGAAAGCGTTCAACGGTATGTCCTTGCACTTCGGCTCTTGCCTCTACTCCAGCCATCACGGCATAGGCTAAATCTAATTCATCCTCAAACATCCGTCCTGCAAGCTCATCCTTCTTAAGATGCTGCCACTCCAGTTCAATGGGATTCATCTCGGCACAATCTTTGGCAAAAAAGAAGAGATACAATCCTTGGGCTTCCCATTCGGACTGTTTCGCCTGTACCGCAGCACTGGTATGAATCGGACCGTTAGCTTGAGCAATGACTCGACTCCGTCCGGTTGCCTGCAAGACTTGAGCAGCCTGCCTGGCTTGTGCATCCATCATTTTGATGTCACTCCCACTGTCAAAACCGCCGATGCTCAAGCCGTAAGTAAAGCCTGCCATCGGTTGCCAAAGCCCTAGAATGCTGACACGCCTGCCCCGGCTTTTGGTTTGCTCCATCCGCTTTTGCTCTCCGACCAAGAAGTAGCTGTAGCCCGTGGCGCTCCACTGGCTAAACCCGGCTGCATCCAGATAAAACCGATCGATGTCTCTGCTGGCAGCAGCCAGTTCTAGCATATCGAGATCCGCTTGCTTCGTGGCTCTATGTTCAGGGTTTTGACGTGCACGATGATTCTGGCGCGTCCGCTTCCATCTCACCCTTTTTTTTCAGTACCCGCCTGAGTCGGTCTGGACTCAACTTGACTTGCCGTTCTCGTTCCAGTTTGTCTGCTAGCTGTGGGCTACTGTAAGTGCGGGGTTCCGTCCGCAAAAGACCCTCTAGATACTCCAGATCGGCTGCTGCCCAGCGACGTTTGCCGCCGGGATGGAGCGCATCCCACAAGCCCCATAAACCTTGCTTTTCCCACCGATGCAAGGCATTACGGACGGTGTCCACATGCCAGTCGAAGTGAACCGCAATTTTTTCCACATACCAACCCCTGAAATTTAGCCGTACCACTTCGGCTCGATCGTTCACGCGCTGCGGGATAGTAGTCGCACTTCTCAACTCCAAGAGTGTGCGATCTTCCTCAGCCGTTAAAAACACTCTCAAACGTGCACCCATATTGCCTCTAACCTGTTTCTACGAAAAGCTTTATATCCGTTTACATAACTTACGCTTTTCCCACCCATCTACTTAATTGAGCCAATCCCGACAGGAGCTCCCTTCATCAGCTCTTCGGAATCCCAGCTTAGACGAGATCTCTGGCAAGATCGGGATGGGGTGGCAGTTTTCTCTAAAATTGCTAAAAGCAATCCCCAGAATTTTATTGAGCACTACATTTCAAACCCTGGCGATGTCACAACCCTTCCTTGGGATGCGGCGGAGAAGATCACCAATAACTTTGGTTTTAATACAGTCAAACTTCAATTGATTTTGGCTGCTCACGCCATGAACCAGGAACAACCCTGGAGCGGTAGTTTTACCTTGTCTGGGGAGGATGTCATTAGGAACCTTGGCTGGAACAACCGTAAGGATATTCCCCTCAGCCAAAAACTGTCTGAATTAGCGAGTTGTGCCTTTGCTTTAGATTGCTTACTGGTTAAGGTTGAGTGGAAAGAAGGACAGATTAGTCGGCGCAGAACCCAGGTGACGGTGCAAACCTCCCGCATGTGGAACATCAGCATTAGTGCGACCGGGCAGAAAAGCTTACTGACTGGAAAAATCGAAAATTTGGAGAAGGTTGAGCTTCAAGTGCAACCGGGTCTTTGGACAAAAGGGTTTCTCAATCGAGGTGGTGCCAAAGCTAAGGAAGCGCTTCATCAATTTGGTTACCTGGCTCAAAGTGTTCTGCGGATTGATCCTTATCATAATGAGCTTGCTCTGCGCCTAGCCCTGAACCTCACGATGGAGAGCCGTATCCATACCTCTCGGGAGTAGAGGGTCAAAACGCTCCTTGGATCACTTTTAGTTGGCTACGATACCAAGCTAGAGCAAGCGCTTCAAGACCGCTACAAAGCCAGGGATCTGGTTGATCAATGGAATGAAGCTCTAAAAACCCTGATAAAACTAAGCTGGACTGTTGACTTTGATCCGAGCTACCCTGAATCGCTCAGACCCGATAGCCAGTCACGAAAGCCCAAAGGATACATCAACGTTTTGCTGGAAAGCAAACTCACAATTCGCCCTCCTGAACCGATCCCAGAGTTATTAGAGCGTAGAAAAGGTGGTAGGTTAAGCGATCGCCGCCAACCGAAACAACAGCTTACCGCTGTGCCAGCGATCCCCCTCTCTGCTGAGCAGATTCGTGACGCTCGCAAGAGTAAAGGTTGGAGCCAAGCAAAGCTCGCGGGTACTTTGGGGGTTTCCCAGCAGTTGATTTCTCATATTGAATCTGGTCGGCGAGAACCGACTTCGGAGGTAGAAGCCGCTCTGAGGTCAGTCTTAAAGCTGTGAATTGCTGTCCCGGATACGTGGACTCTGGTAACTTTCTAGCACAGTGTTTCTAAACCTTTTGGGTCGGATGTGAGTGTGTCGAAAAGTGCTCAGCCTTACTGCAACCTGAGTCTGCAGTAAAAATCTTCATTCTATGTTCGGCATAAGTGCTAAAAAATAAGGATTTCAAGCTTTTACAGAAAATCAACTGTATCTAGTAGTCTACGGCGTAAATTCAGCCCCCCTTTTTAGGCTGCCAAGGCCTTGCCCTTGTACGTCCACTTAAACGGCTTCGCCATTGTCCGGTTGAAATAATCAATAAACGCAAGGATCCGAGTTCTTAAGTCTGCTTGGCTGAGAACATTGCCGCGCCTGAGTCACTTCCGCATCAAGATGCTAAACCAAATTTCAATCTGATTGAGCCAGGAACAATGCTTGGGAGTGAAGTGAAACACAAGGTGATGGTCTGGGTTCGTTAAGAACGCCGTTCTGGTTGCCATCGACTGGAGTATACCGCTCTTGCCCTTGAGACCCAAGTCAATGTCTAAGCCCTCCACTTGCGCCACATAGCGTACCAACGATTCAGACTGATGAGTGTTTAAGCAGTCCATGATCAAATGCCATTTGGTTGTCTCCGGGGCTGTGGCAATCGTCTGTTGTACATGGGCAAGAGAGTCGGCTTCCGTGCGTGTCTCCTCAACCATCGCCTGCATCACCTGACCACTGGCAACATCAAAGCTAGCAATGAGTGTTTGGGTGCCGTGACGGATGTATTCAAACTCTCGTCGTCGAATCTTACCAGGACGCATTGGCAAGTCTGGGGCTTGACGTTCCAAAGCCTGAATCCCGGTCATCGCATCGAGGCTAAGCACTCGTTCTCCTAAAGCGGTGCGGGCTGGGGCACTTAAGTAAGTTTGGCAAAGGTCTTGGACTTTGTCGTCAAAAGCGGGGTCGGGGGGGATTGAGCCAGTCACCTGACTGATGGGGTTTGAGGCTCGCTTCTTCCAGTAAGCGCCCAACATGTCTCGGTGAAATGCTCTCGACGATCCCCTGTTTGACCATCTCATCAGCCAGTTCGTGCGCTGTCCAATCAGTGATTGGACGACCATACACCTCGGGCTTCTCACACGCGACGGCAAATAATTGCAGGCTTTGTTCCAGGCTAAACGTTGCTGGCGCTCCAGCACGCTCCGCATCCTGCAACCGTTCTCCTACCGCCACGTCCTTTTGACTCAACGCTAGCCAGCGTGCTCGCCATCAGCTTGCCATGTCTCGACTAATCTGAAGTGCACGGGCGATCGCTTGGTGATTGCGTCCTTGATCTGCCAACAGAATAATCGAGGCTCGCAGTGCCAGTTGTTGCGGCGTATGATGGCGATTGACTAACTGCTGGAGTTGTTCACGTTCACCCGCATTTAGCTTGAGCGGTTGGGGGGCAGCTTTTGGCACGCTGATGGGCTCCTTGACAGCACATCATTAAGCGTAGCTGAACTTACGCCGTAGTGTACTAGTCGTCGTATCTTCAGTGACGAAGTGCCCTCGGCGATGATGCAGGCTCTCTTGCTGGATCATCTCGGGTGGAACCGGGTAGCCAAACAAGCCAGGATGCCCCGGTTGCTCTTCGGGTTTGAGAATCTGTCCTTGCCAGTAGGTTAGCCCCACACAAGCAATATTGTCTGGCTCTGGATGGTACCAATATTCGGCTAGCGGTGCGTCAAGTTGAGCTGCAATTACTCTGAGCACATGTCCTAGAAAGTGATCGAGATCGGTTTCAGTTGCCAGCAATTCTAAATTCAAATTTTGACAGCAGGAGCAAGTGAGGAGAGGATGGCGGTCTGTGAGCGAGAGCAGCAAGATGGAAACCCTCCCCCTCAGTTTTGCAGTGTTGCTGAGCTATCTTTATCAA
>Ga0209490_10002168_pt1 | contig 18722 bp, 17 predicted proteins | sample MAT06_FD_187209 | JGI IMG/M metagenome (GOLD analysis project Ga0209490, IMG submission 187209) | Freshwater microbial communities from Lake Fryxell liftoff mats and glacier meltwater in Antarctica - MAT-06 (SPAdes) (version 2) | ecosystem: Environmental > Aquatic > Freshwater > Ice > Liftoff... | reverse complement strand
TGGTCAGCCCGCAGATAGGTAAGGGGCGCTGGGAAGCCGTTGACGGTGACGTTGACGCCTGCCCCGCTCACCGGGAGCCGGCCCCCTTCGAGGCCGACCGCAACGCCGTCCGCCAGCCCCAGTCCACTGCCAAAGAGGGAGACCAACTGCCTTGGCGCCACCGGCGCAGGTGCACCGCTATAGACGCTGCCGATCCCTTCCGCGCTTTTGCGGGCCGCCAGCCACCGCCGCACCCAAGGCCCACAGTTCGTTGCTGAGCCCGCCTGACTTGGTACTGCCACCGAAAAAGAAAGCGGTCTAACGGTCGGCCGCGAAGGCGGACTCGTGGCGCACCCGTGCTTCCGGCGATGGCCCCTGAAGCCGCGCGCCTGGCCACCGAACAGAACGAGCCGGTTGCGCTGGGCGTCCCACACCAGGGTGTGGCCCAAGCCATTCCCCGTGGGAGGCACGGTACCTACTGTTTCAAAGTTCAACACTTTTATGGAAACCCAATCCGCCATAGGACTGTAAACAGATTGTCATCTAGAAAACAGTACCGAATTAGAAGATCTCTTGCCTAATCAACAAATTTACGGCTTCAAATCGGGTGGTTTTCCGTATACTGGATTCGACCACCAAGCGTGCAAACCTAACATGACACCCATCAAAACGGCACGGAAGCAAGGCCTCGACCTCGCCCGGGTCCTAATCGCCGATGACCACCCCGCCTCCCGGCTCACCCTTCAGACCGTACTTGAAGCGGGAGGTTACCAGGTGGACACCGCCGCTACCGCAGCCGAAGCCGTAGGAAAGCTCGACACGGATGAATACGCCCTGGTCCTCACCGAGATGGCGATGGAATCTCCCAACTCCGGCCTGAAGGTGGTCGCCCACGCCAAAATGATGGACTATAAGCCAGCCACCGCCTTCCTAAAGACAGACCTCCACTCCACCGCCGACCGCCGTCAGATGACCGACTTTCTGATCGCGCCCGAAAACCTGCCCGAGTTCTTCGCCCAAGTGGCCGCGCTGATTAGTGACCGGGCCACCCGCCTCGTCAACCGCCAAGCCCGCCACGCCAACGCCAACTAGTGCGGTGGCGGCTTGAAAAAGCACTAATTCACCCCACAGCTCACGCTAGGTAACGGATTGTTCGTGCGATCTTGACCTTTCCTGCAGGACATGCAAAAGCCGAAAGAGCTTCGTGCCTTTCCCTTGTGGAAAGCGCATTTGCTGACGGGCGAGCGCAAAGGGTTCTGGAGCCTGTACGTCACCCGCAACTGGCGCCTTACGTTCCGAATCGACGAACACGAAGTGTGCGACGTTGACTATGAAGACTACCACTGAGAGGAGAAGACCATGCGAATGCTAAACCCTACCCATCCGGGCCCGTTTTTGAGGTCTGAAATCGTCGAGGCCTACAATCTATCTCTCCGTCACGGACGCGGCGAAGGTCCTGGGGGTCTCACGCCCCACGCTGTCCCTCCTCCTGAATGCAAAGGCCGACTTGTCCGGAGAGATGGCTCTCCGGTTCGAAAAAGCGTTCGACGTCAATATGGATACATTGATGCGAATGCAGAATTCGTACGATATAGCCCAAACGCGAAGCAGGGAGAAGCAAACAAGGGTTCGGCGATTTGAGCCGCCAGCGCCGCGGCCCGCCGCCTAACCGCGCGGCTCCCCACCGCAATGGCCGACCTCAAGAGGAATGGGCCAGGGGAAAACAATATTTCCTAAAACAACTCCGGCGATCTCGTTCAAAATAAAAGTTTCGAGCTCTTAGGTTCCCCACCTCACGCCTTCTTTGACTTCACCCAGTCATTTACCACGTTCTCGAGGATCGCCAGGGGAATCGAGCCGTTACCCAGCATCACGTTATGGAACTCCTTCAGCGTGAACTTGGCCCCTAAGGCCGTACGGGCCTTGTCGCGGAGCTCGAGCATCTTGAGTTGGCCGATTTTGTAGGAGCAGGCCTGGCCGGGCATGACCACGTAGCGATCCACTTCGCTGCGCGGGATGCCATAGGCGATGGCTTGTTCGCGAGTCCAGCCTTTGGTGTGGAGGCCGGTATCGGTGACCAGGCGGCGGGCGCGGAAGAGTTCGCCGTTCAAGCGGCCGAGGTCGCTCACCGGGTCGCCTTTGTACCAGCCCAGATCGGAAGCGAGGCGTTCGGCGTAGAGGCCCCAGCCTTCGGCGAAGGCCGATAAGGTACCGAAGGTGCTGGCCTGGCGGAACCGCGGCAGAGCGGAGTTTTCCACCTGAAGGGCGAGCTGGAAGTGATGGCCCGGAATCGCTTCGTGATAGGCCAGGGTCCGCATGCCGACCTTGGTGAACGTGGGGCCCGGCAGAGGCACGCGGAAGATGCCGGGGCGGGAGCCGTCGCGCGGGGGCGTCTGGTAGTTGGCGGCGGAGTTCGCTTCCTGGTATTCGGGAATGCGCTGGACGATGCAGGGAGCTTTGGGCCGCAGGTCAAAGTCGGCGGCAGCGCGCTCGTTGGCGGTCTTGATGATCTCGGCGTAGTCGGCCAGGATCTGGCCGCGAACGTTGGGCGAGTTGGGATAGACGTGGTCGGATTGCAGCTTCTTGAAGCGCGCCGCCATGGTGCCTTCGGTATAGCCCAGCGGCTTCAGCAGCGCCTCCATTTCGGCCTCAATGCGCTGCACTTCGGAGAGGCCCTTCTGGTGGATCTGCTCGGCGGTCATGTTGGTGGTGGTGTAGCGGTGCAGATAGAAGGCGTAGGCTTCTAGCCCCTTGGGCAGGCGGCGCAAACCGGCGTCGGGCGTGGCCTTGGCGCTGATGGTGGAGAGGTTATCGAGCGTGCGGCGATAGGACGGATAGAGCGCCCCGGCCACCAATTTGTTGGCGGCGGCAACTAAGGCCGGCGCGTCGGCGATTTGAGCTTTCTTCAGGCGTTGGGCGAAGTTGGTGACGATGATGTTCTGCTCGGGCGGCGGCGTCACAAAGCGCTGCATCTGGGACACCGTCTCGGCCAGGATAAACGACGGCGGGCGGATGCCCCGGCTGGCGCGCTCCCGCATGGTGTCGCTCTCTTTGTCGAGCAGCGGCGCGAAGGCCTCCAGACGTGCCATCCAATTGTCGGCGTCGCGGCGATTGCGGATGGGGTGCGTGTCGGTGAGCAACTGGGTGACGCCGGTTTGCGTGCCGCGCAACTGGTTGATGGGGAAATTCAGGTCAAGGAACGGGGCGGCTTCGACAATGTCCGTAAGCATCCAGTGGAGAACGTCGGCCGAGAGACGTTGGGCGGGCGTGAGTTTGGTGCGGTCGAATTTGGCTAATGACGTCAGACCCTGCTTGGCCCGCGCGACGCGGGCCGGGCCTTCCTGGGCGGACGGGCCGGAGAGCTTCCCATCGAGTACATCTTGCTCGGCGGCGGGGAAGAAGCGAGCGGCCGTGGCTTGTTCGGGATTGGCGCGCATCCAATCGGCGGTGAAGGTATCGAAGAACTGGTCAAGGGTGGGAGTTTGCGCGGCCAGTAGGGTGGGCGCCAGGGCGATCACTTCGCGGCGGGTCATGCGCGAAGCTTAGCACGGCCATATATGGCGGCCGCCAGTGCGGTGGCGAGCGAGGTCCAGGCGAACCAGTCGCCATAGCGCGTATAGGGCGTCTGCCGCGATTCGTAGAAGAAGGGAAGGAGCGTGGCCAAAGGCTGATAGGGCACGGCTTGGGCATGCATCTGACCATTGGGCGAGATCGACATCGTATAGCCGTCGTTGGTGACGCGGAGGAGCCAGCGGCCGTTCTCCATCGCGCGCATGCGGGCGAGCGCAATATGCTGCTGCCGGGCGGCGGAGCGGGCGAAGTATCCGTCGTTGGTGAGGTTTACCAGCACTTCGGCGCCTTGGGCCGCGAACTGCCGGACGAAGTGCGGGAAGGCCGACTCGTAACAGATGAAGGTGCCCCAGCGGCCATTCACCACCACCTTATCGCCGGGCGCGAAAGTGCCGGCTTCGGTGGAGACCTTCTCCACCATGGCGGCGAAGGGCCAGGGGACGTACTCGCCAAAGGGCACCAGGTTCACCTTGTCATAGCGCGTGGCCGGATTGCCTTGCGAGTTGATGAACTGCGCGGAGTTACGCGGCGAGCCCGGCTGGGCGAAGGCGACCGTACCGAGGATCAGAGTGAGTTGGGCGTCCCGGGCGAGGCGATTGGCGGAGAGGCGGAAGGCGAGATCCGTATCGTAATAGATGCCGACGGGGACCTCGGGCCAAAGGATCGCCTGGGGCTTGGTGGCCGCTCGCTTCAGCGCTTGGCCTGAAAGATCGAAGAGCGGATAGTAGGGGTCGCGCGGCGGGTTACCTTCGTCGAAGTTGGGCTGGACGGCGATGGCGATTTGATTGGGCTTCGGCTCTGGCAACGGCGGCAGCAGCAGCGGCACGGCCCAGAGGGCGAGCCAAGCGAAGGCGCGACGGTCCTGAACGGCGATCAGCAAAGCGGCGGCGCTGAGGGCGAAGAGGAAGGAGAGCCCGTAGACGCCCGTGATCGGCGCGAGACGGGCCAAGTAGGCGGCGTCAAGGCCGGCGTTGCCGAGCGTGAGCCAGGCAAAGCCAAAGTCGCCGTGGGTGCGTTCGAGGCCGGTCCAGAGGGCGGCGATCAGGGGCGGCGCCCAAAAGGCGTACTTCAGTAACGGCCGGGCTAACACGGCAAAGACCGCCGCATGAAGTCCTTTGGCGAGGCTGAAGAGGATCAGCATCAACCAGGCGAGCCAAGGGTCCATTCCCCCGTGCCGGGCGAGGGTGCCCGCAATCCAATAGCAGGTGCCGCCCCATTGCAGGATGCCGGCGATCCAGCCCAGGCGGAAGGGCTGAGCGCCCCCGATCGCCCAGAGCAAAGGCAAGAGCGCAACGGGCGCCAGGTACGGGAATCCGCTCTGAATGGCGACCAGGATCAGCGCCGAAAGCACAGCCGAAAGAACCGGCGCGGTGAATGGCGGCCACACTTACTTGCTGGCCTCTTCGCTTACCATGTCAGCCATGTAAGAGCTGCGCACCAAGGGGCCAGCGAAGACCATCTTGAAGCCAAGCGACAGGCCATGGTCGCGATAAGCGTCAAACTCGGCGGGCGTCACGTACTGCTTCACGGCCATATTGCGGCGCGTAGGCTGCAGATACTGCCCGACGGTGGCGACGTCGGCGTGGCCTTGCTCGCGCAGATCCCGCAGCAGTCCGTGGACCTCGGCCGGCGTTTCGCCCAAACCGACCATCAGACCGCTTTTGGTAAGGGCTTGCGGGCGATACTGCTTGGCAAAGCGCAGCACGGTGAGCGATTGCTGGTAGTTGGCTTGCGGCCGCACGCGCTTGTACAGGCGCGAGACGGTCTCCATGTTGTGGTTGTAGACGTCGGGCCCGGCATCGAGCACCCGGGCGACGGCGTCCAGGTCGCCATTAAAGTCCGGCGTGAGCACTTCGACGCGGGCTTCAGGCAACGCGCGGCGAACGGCCTGGACGGTGAGCGCCCAATGGTGCGAGCCGCCATCGGGCAGTTCGTCGCGATTCACTGAGGTGATCACCACATAGCGGCACTGGAGCGCCGCCGCCATGCGGGCCACGTTTTCGGGCTCTTCCGGATCGAGCGCAAACTGCACCTTCCGCGGATCGGCCTTGGGCACCGAGCAGAAGCCACAGCCGCGCGTGCAGAGGTTGCCAAGGATCATGAACGTGGCGGCGCCACGGTTGAAGCACTCGTGGATGTTTGGGCAGCGAGCGCTTTCACACACCGTATGCAGATTCAACCGCCGTAAGTCGGCCTTCAGGTTGGTGACCGACTCAAAGTGCGTTTGGCCATGCCGCAGCCACTCGGGAAGGCGCGGCTGGGCGGTAGCGATCTGTACGAAGTCAGCCAAAGTACCAGTGTACTTGCTTACCTGACGATCACCATCAGGTTCACCAGTTTCCGGATGGTGCCAGAGGTGGCGGTGACGATCACCGGGTAGGAGCGGGCGACGGCATTGGGGCTAATCGCGAGCGTCAGCGCCAGCCGGTTGGGGCCAGGGAAAGAGGGCGTCATGGAGGTCTGCTCCGGCAGTCCGGCGACGCTGAATTCGATGCGCTGGTTGAAGCCGCCGACCGCCTCAATGTTGAGCACCAAGAAGCCGGTGGCGCCTTTGTTGATGGTGACCGCAGCGGGCGTCGCGGTGACGTTGAAGGTGGCGTTGCCGGTGATGGTGAGTGCGAGGGCAGCGGTGGCGCTGAGGGTGCCATTGACGCCCCGGACGGAGAGGGTGATCGGCCCTGTGCTGACTGGCGTGTTGGCGGCGACGGTGAGCCTGAGGGTGACGGGCGTGCCGGGCGCGGCGCTGGCGGGAGTGAAGACGCCCGTCACGCCGGTGGGCAAGCCCTCCACCGAGAGCGTGAGGGCCGATTTGTAGCCGGTGGCGGAAGAGATTTGCACCGCGACATTGCTGCTATTACCGGCAGTCAGTTGGACGGCGCCAGGATTGGCCGCGAGTTCAAAGGGGGCCTTGACGACGATCGGAATGCTGGAGTCCGCCGACATCGCCCCGACGGCGCCTCGCACCGAAAAGGCCGCCGTGAGCGCGGTGTTCGCGGCATTCGCCGCCGCGGTGAGCCTCAGGCTAACCGGCGTGCCGGGTGCCGCGGAGGCCGGCGTGAAGAGGGCCGTGACACCGGTCGGCAATCCGGTGGCCGTCAGCGCGACCGGGCTGGTGAAGCCGGAGGCAGCCGTGATCTGGACCGCCACCGTGGCCGAAGTGCCGGGGTTCAGCACGACCGCTTTGGGCGTCGCGGATAGGGTGAACGGGGCGCGCACGCCCAGCGTGAACGGAACCGTGATGCTCAAGGAGTTATTGACGCCTCTAATCGACGCTGCGACGTCGGCGCTGGTGATGGCGGCCGTTGTGGCCGCCGTGAGTCTCAGCGTTACCGCCGTGCCCGGCATAGCCGTGGCGGGCGTAAAGACACCGGTGACGCCCGGGGGCAATCCGGTAGTGCTCAGGGTGACGGCGCTCGAGAAGCCGTTCTCACCGGTCACCTGCACGGCAACACTGGCCGAACCGCCCGGCACAAGGCTGATGGCCCCGGGCGTCGCAGTCAGCTTAAAGGTAGGCGCGCCGCAAGCGCGGACGGCCTTATAAGCGTTCACGCGTCCGCCGGTGATCGTCTTGCCGGTAAGCGAAGCCACCGGGTCGAGATTGTCGAGGATCACTTTGCGCAGCGCGGCGGTATCGAGTTGACCGCAGGCGGCCAGCACGAGTCCGGCAATGCCGGAGGCGATGGGCGCGGAGAACGAAGTGCCGGAGACCATGGAGTATTGGCCATTAGGCGACGTTGTCAATATGGAAACACCGGGCGCGCCGGCGTGGACGCTCTTCAAACCAAAGGCGGAAAAGCTGGCGATGCCGTCACGGTTGTCAGTGGCGGCGACGGTCAGCAGATTCGGCGCCGTAGTGTACGCGGCCGGGTAACCCGGCTTGACGTCGAGGTCATCGGGCATATTTCCCGCCGCCGCCACGAACAGCATGCCGGCAGCTTGTGCTTTCAGGATCTGGTCGAGTAGCGCTTGCGAGAAACCAGAGCCGCCCCAGCTATTGTTCAGGATCCGAATGTTGGCATCGGCACCCAATGCACGCTTCGCCTGGATGGCGAATTCAATGGCGCGGATGGCGGCGGCCGTCGAGCCCGAGCCGCTCGAGTTCATGAAGCCGAGCCCCATGATGCTGCCCGTCCAGTTGACGCCGGAGACGCCGGTGCCATTGTTGCCCGCGCCGGCAATCACGCCGGCCACCATCGTGCCATGCTGCGCGACATCTTTGGGGTCGCACTGGTTGGTGACCGCGTTGTACCCGCGGCTACCAACCGGGCAGGTCACCTTGTCGGTGGCGCAGCCACAGGCTCTGGCTATCGCTCGCGCCCATGGAATACAGCACCGACCCCCTACATCAACGATCGACTCACCGATCGGCATCTGTTGCAGGCCTTAGGCCACTTGCCGGAACACTACCTGATTCGGAATGACGAATATATTGAACCGACGGGCGACTATTACTACACAAATCTACTTTCCGACGAAGCCGCGAGTTATATTCAGAAACAGAAGGGCGCGGCGAATCTGTTCTTCAGGTACCTGGCCTACACGGCACCCCATTGGCTACTGCACGCTCGCGATGAGGACATCGAGAAGTATGAGGGCCGTTACCAGGGCGGCTGGGACAAGTTACGTGCCGAGCGCTACCAGCAGATGCTCGAAGTGGGCGCGGTAGAAAAGAAGTGGGGTATCGCGCCGCGCGACCCGGAGACTCCGGCCTGGGAGTCGGTGCCAAACAAAGAGTGGCAGCAGCGCCGCATGGAAGTCTACGACGCGCAGATTGAAAGCCTCGACCGTGGTATCGGCCGTGTGCTCGAAGCGCTCCAAGCCGCCGGTCTGGCCGACAACACGTTGGTGATGTTTCTCGCCGACAACGGCGGTTGCGCTGAGACGATCGCCAATGAACCGCGCTTCGGCAATGGCTCCGGCGTGGTGAATGGCCAGAAAGTCTTGTGGGGCAATCGGCCGGAGTTGATGCCCGGACCCGCCGGCACCTTCCAGAGTTACGGGCCCGAGTGGGCGCACCTGAGTAACACGCCCTTCCGGCTGTATAAGCACTGGGTAAGCGAGGGCGGCGGCGAAGAGGTTGCCCATGGCGGCGGTGGCGTAACCGCCGGGAACGCCGGTGCGATTGAGCCGGCGGAGGCCGGCGACGGTGAGGGCCCAGGTGAATCCGCTGGCAGCGCCGCAGAGGTTACCGAGCCAGGGGTGGGGGGGCGGTTGACGGCGGTGGGCTCCTGACCCACGAAGAAGAGAGGGCCATCGCGATGGCGGCCACCAGCAGGTCACGGGCGCGCCAACGTTCGCCCAGTCACCAGGGAGCGATGAAGAGCAGGGACAACGGAGCAGTCGCCTGGAGAAAGATGGCGTTGGCCGAGGTGGTAAGTTTTGTGGCGAGCACAAAGGAACCAGCGTGGCGGCATAGGCCACGCCCACGGGCACCATCCGCCAGCCTCATCCGCCAGCCTCATCCGCGGCGCGAGGCGGGGAGCAGCGCTAGCAGAACCAGAGGGGCCACCAGCGATCGGTAGGAGGCGATTTGCCAGGCCGTGAGCGATGCCGCTTTGATGGCGCCGCCAGTGGAGAACAGGAAGGCGGCGGCGAGTTTAGCAGGCGGGCGAAAATGCATTCACAACAATTTCGTAGCTATGCAAAAGCCTTGTAAGTGGCTTAAGCATCGATACTTACAGCGAAGGCCGGGGCGGCGAAGCACCGAAGAATTTGGTACGCGGGCAGTAAACTGGAGGTACACAAGGAATCCGTGATGAACTCCAGCCAATTCTCCGATACGCGCCTGATCGAATACCCCGAGGCGCACCCGCTCGTAACCAAACTGCTTGCCCGCTATGGCCTGCAGTTCCCCCCGGAGAAGGCCGCGCAGTCGGCCATGTTGACGCTGCAAATTGCGCTCCCGCAGGGAAGCGCCCTGCTATGGGATCGCGCTACCTCGCTCAACCGGAACCAGGTGCGGCGGGATCTGCTCAAGTCCGTGTCGCTCACCTTGCAAGATACTCTTCGCTGCTGGATCCCCTATTTGTGGCTCTCCTATCCGCCGAATTGGGCCGACCGCGACCAACTGTGGCCGATGCTGATCTATGCGTCCTCGCGCACCTTTAAGCCCCTTTCGCGGGAGAACTTCGCCTTCGACCTGCTGGACGACGGTACCCTGCCCGCTCTGCTGCGCTCATCCTTGCCGGCGCTCAAACACTGGGTCCCGCTCTTCCAGGCGATTCACTACCAGCGCCCCGGTCCGCGACGCGAATTGCGCATGGACCGCTTGCTCGCCGTGGTGGAACAGGCCGATTTCGACCCCTACTGCTTGAAACGTCTCCTGGCGCACGAGCAGAAGCTGATCGCCGCCTTCATGGACCTGGCCGATGGCCAATCCCGCGACAGCGGCATTGCAAGTTTCGGAACCTTGATGCAACGCCACCTCAGCCGGATCTACACCAACGCCGACTTCACTTTCCTCGCCCCGCTGCTCTACATGGAGATGGAAAATACGCTCGCCAAACATCTGCTCGGCCAGCCGATTCTCGATGCCTGCTTAACGGTCGCCGAACCCGCAGCGGACGTTCGGCCCTTGCCGTTGCGGCGATTGTCGGCTCGTTATCCGCAATCGCGCGCGGGTCAGCAACCAAATTCCTTCCCGTCCGTCCATCTCTCTTGAGCCGCTACACTGGAGTGATCCGCATGAAATACTTTGTTCTTTCGCTCGCCTTGAGCGTCAGCCTATTGGCTCAACCCAAATCGGCCGCCTCGAAAGCCGCGGACCCGGTGGCCAAAGCGGCGCCCAAACTCACCGACGTCGTCGCCACCATCAACGGCCAAAGCTGGACCCGCGCCGACCTGGAAGAATACATTGACGCCCTGCCGCAGGATCGGCAAACTATCTACCAGACCAATCCCCAGGAATTCCTCCGCCAACTCGGCATTCTCGAATATATGGCCAACTTGGCCGACCAGGAAAACGTCCTCGCCGATGGCCGCTTCAAGTACCGCTATCGCTTCGAACGTAGCCGCATGATGGGCGACTTTATCCAGCAAAAGAAGCAAAACGCGATGCAGGCCACCGACGCCGAAATTGAAGCGGCTTACCAGAAAAACAGCGACAAGTACACCACCGCCAAGATCCGTATGATTTACATCTCTTTCGCCCTGCCACCGGCCCAAGGCACCAACGAGGAGACGGCGAAGGCCAAGGCGCAGGACATCTACCTGAAGCTGAAATCCGGCGCGGACTTTATCAAAATGGTGCAGGAACACTCCGAGCAGTTGAAGGAACAGGACGGCAGCCTCGGCACGCTCACCAAAGCCGACGCCATTCCCGACACCATCAAGACCGTGGTCTTTTCCCTGAAAAAAGGCGAATTCAGCCTGCCCACTCGGCATGACAATGGCTACTACATCTTCCTGTGCGAAGACCACCAGGTGCAGGCCCTAGCCGATATTCGCGACACCATCTCCTCCGACGTACGCGCGAAAAAATTCCGCGATTGGTTTACCGACGAGACCAAGAAGAGCAAAGTGGAATTCCTACAAGAAGACTACTTCAAGCCCACCATCAAGTAACCACCGTGCGGATTCACTTTGAGCCCCAATTGCGCGCCGCCCGAGGCAGGTTGGTATCGGGCGGCAAGGCGGGCTCACCCGTACACGCCGGTTCGTTCATCCGCGAGCGTAAGATCATCCTCGATTCCGAACTCCTGGTGCATGCGCCGGAGTTGATGCGCATCTTGACTCATGAGCTGTTCCACTTTGTCTGGCGCCGTTTAGACAATGCGACGCGCCAGAGTTGGGACGAGTTAGTGCGTGGTCAACTGGCTTTGCCTGGCGAACTCGGCTGGTCCGCCGAATGGCGCAAGCAGGCGCTCACCCCGGTGGATCCGGATGACGGCACCCGCCGCTGGCGCGAATATCTCTGCGAAAGCTTCTGCGACTCCGCCGCCTGGTACTTCTCCGGCCGCCAGCGTCATCCCGAATACACCTTGCCCGCGAAATTGCGCCGCAACCGGGACCATTGGTTCGCGCGGCTGTTGGCGGAAAGGCAACTTCCGCTGTGACGGATCGCTATACTAAAATTATGCTTGCCCGTTCGCGTGCACTTCTGCTCGTCCCTGCCCTCCTCGCCTTCACGGCCTGCGTGAGCACCACTAAAGCGGTTTCCCCGGTGAAGCCGGAGTCGCAACGTAAAAAGGCTCCCGAGTTTACGCTCAAAGACTCGAACGGCCAGCCCGTGAAGCTTTCGGACTTCAAAGGTAAGGTGGTCTTGCTCAACTTCTGGGCCACTTGGTGCGGCCCCTGCAAGGTGGAGATCCCCTGGTTCATCGACTTTGAAACGCGCCTTAGGGATAAAGGACTGGTCGTGCTGGGCGTGGCCATGGATGACGAAGGCTGGGAAGCCGTGAAGCCCTATATCACGGCCAAAAAGGTGAACTACCGCGTGGTGGTGGGCGACGACCTGATGGCCAACCTTTATGGCGGGGTCGAAGCCTTACCCACGACTTTTATCATTGATCGCGACGGCCGTATCGCCCGCACCCATGTGGGTTTGGTGAGTAAGAGTGAATACGAAAATGACCTTCAACAATTGCTTAAACAAAAGAGTGCGAGCGCTGCTCCTTTTGAGCTCGCTGGCCGCTAGCGCCTGCGCCCAGTCCACGACGCTCTTGACGGTGACGCCCCCGGCCCGCGCTACGCTCAAGCGGGGTGAGACGGTGACGGCCAAGGTCGGCATCAAGATTGCGCCTGGCTTCCACGTGAATAGCAATGCGCCGCTCGACGAGTATTTAATTCCTCTGAGACTAACCTGGCAGGCTGCGCCGCTGGAACTAAAAGAAACGGTCTTCCCCGCCCCGAAGATGGAAAAGTCCGACTTTAGTCCCAAGCCAATCGCTGTTTTCGACGGCGCGGTGGAAGTTACCAGTAAGTTCACCGTACCGACCTCGGCTCCGGTGGGCGCGGGCTTTATCACCGGTAAGTTACGCTACCAGGGTTGTAACTCCACTACCTGCTTTCCCCCAAAAACCATCGATGTCAAATTCAGTTACGATTTGCAGTGATGGCTACCATCTTCCACGTCGACATGGATGCTTTCTTCGTGTCGGTGGAAGAGCTGTTTGATCCGCTATTAAAAGGCAAAGCCGTGGTCGTCGGCGGACAAGCTCATGAACGCGGCGTAGTCTCGGCCGCCTCTTACGAAGCGCGTAAGTTCGGGGTCCATTCCGCGATGCCCCTCCGCCAAGCGGCGAAGCTTTGCCCCCATGCCATCTTTCTGAATGGCCATCGTGAGCGTTATGCGGAGTCTTCCCGAGCCGTCGAGCAAGTACTCCGCGGTTTCTCGCCCCTGGTGGAGATGGCATCGATCGACGAAGCCTACCTGGACATGACCGGCACCGAGCGCCTGCATGGCCCTGCTCTGCGGGCCGCACACCGGTTACACGCTGCCGTGTCGGAGCGCACGGGGCTCAACTGCTCTATCGGCATCGCAGCGTCCCGGTTGGTCGCCAAGATCGCTTCTGACCAAGCCAAGCGCCACGGCATTCTCCACGTGCTTCCCGGCCAGGAAGCCACCTTCCTCGGGCCACTCGACGTCGGCCGGATTCCGGGCGTCGGCGAAGTCACGGGGCGGCACTTGAACGGCATGGGGATCCGCAAGATCCGCGACCTGGCGGCACTCGACGACGCGGTGCTGCGGGAACGCTTCGGCCGCCTGGGCCTGGCGCTGGCGGGCAAGGCCAAGGGCGAGGACGCCGGGGGCTGGTTCGATACCGCTATTGGCGAAGACAGCGGCCCCAAGTCCATTTCGCACGAGCATACTTACAGCGAAGATACAGCGGATGCGCAACGACTTGAGAGTACCTTGGCGAAGCTAAGCGAGATGGTCGCGCGGCGACTGCGGGACCATGGCCTTTACGCCCGCACCATTCAACTGAAGCTACGCCACCAGGATTTCTCCACCATCACCCGCGCCCATACGCTCGATCAACCGACACAACTCGACGCAAAGCTGATCCGCGAATCGCGCGCCTTGTTTCGCGCGAACTGGAAACCCGGCCGCAAAATCCGATTGTTGGGCGTGCAAGTATCTTCGCTTACCCAATCCGGCGGACAGATGAACTTACTCTCGGGCGGCCAGGACGACAAATGGAAACGCGCTCTATCCGCCATCGATAAGCTGCGTGGGCGCTTCGGCGACTCGACGGTTTCCCTCGCTGCCAGCCTCCAAGGCGAGTTCCGCGCGCGGGTACATGACGGCAAAGAGCACACCAAGAACAAATAACTTACTTCAGGGGACAGTTGGTCTTCACGGTGAGCGTTTGTTCCAGGTGCAATGATTCCCGCTCGCCGGTGAATTCGGCACGGACGGCCAGCTGTAATCTCGGCGGCTTGCCGTCAGAGGTTTTCGGCGGGAGAGTAGCCGTCCACAGGTCGGTAGTTCTCTCCGGCACCACGCTCGAATTATTCGATGACTGCACCAGGGCGCCTGGCGGCAGCAGACAATCCGCTCCCGCTAAGCAGGCGACGGTATTGTAGTGGGATTCCAACGGAGCGTAGTTACTCGAAATCGCCTGCACGGAGATCCGCACGGGCACGTCGATCGGATTTCCCAGGGAACGCAGATGTAACTCGTACTTACCCGCGCAGGTGTCGATGGTGGTGTCGGCGAATAGGTTACTGAAATTGACCGCTAGCGCCTGCACGCGGTCCATATCTCGACGGCTGGAAAACCGCCGCGGTCCAGCAGCACGTAGGGGAATCAGTTCCACGTCCAGCCGGCGGCCCTCCAGGCGAAGTAGCGTCACATGGTGCAAATCGCCGGCGCCGGCACTGCCGTGCTTGGTCATCGCGCCGGCGGCACCTACCACCAGATAGCGAATCCCGTCGAGCAAACCTTCGTCTTGGTTGTAGTGGAAATGTCCGGCCAACACAGCCCGGACACGGTACTTCCGGAGTAACTCATGCACGGGCGCCCAGTTACTCCACTGATACCAGAGCGGCTGATGTAGAAATACGATTATGCCCTTGGCCCGGCGATGCTGAGCCAGGTCGGCCCGTAGCCAAGCCATTTGTTCGTCGGAGATACGGGCGCGGAAGGTGGTGCCCCAACGCGGGTCAGTATTGTGGAACTCTTGCGAACTCAGCGCGACAAAGTGATAGCCCTGCTGATCGAAACTGTAATAGAGATGATCCTTGGACGGCGCATAGAGCGATTGGAAGAGCTGACGGTTGTGGGTTTCGTCCGGCTGGTGGTAGGGCGCGCTGACATCGTGGTCACCGGCGGTAAGAAACCAAGGGGCGGACAACTGGCCCAAGATACTCTTAGCCTGAGAAAACTGCGCCCGAAACTCTTCTTCGGGTGTGGCGCTGGGATACTTGACGCTCTCGAGTAAGTCGCCAGTGTGCAAGACGACGTGCGGACGACGCTGATTGAGAGCAACCACGCCATCGGCGAGGGTTCGGTAGGCGGAGTCCATCGAATCAGTGCCAGTTTGGTCACCGATGATGCCGATTCTGACTTCGCCACTGACGGCGACGACAAAGCAGATGAAAAGTAAGTAGCGCACGTTAGTTGAAGCTGTAGGATAAGCCCGCGATCGCCCAGGCCCGCGAAGAGCGCCACCCGTTCTCGTAGTAAGGGCGGTTGAAGAAGTTCTCTACTTTCACATAGCCCTTCAGCATGCCGCTTTCCCGCTGCCAGAGCTTATACCCGGCGACCAGGTCGGCCTTGGTGTAGCCCGGCAAGATGAAGGGCCGGGAGCGATTTACGGCAAAGAAGGAGATGTAGTGCGAGGAAGAGCGGAACAGGTCTACCGTCACGTCCGCCCGCTTGCCGATACGTTGAGTCACCACCAGGGAGGCCGTGTGCTTCGGAATGGTAAGGGCACGCCAGAAACCGGCCACTTGTATGTCGCGGTCGTTCGCCGCGTTGGTGTAAGTGTAGGCGCCGTTGAGGGTGAGTGAGCGGAGCGGTCGGGCTTCGACGCCCAATTCCACCCCGCGGGAGATGCCGCCCGCGCCATTGATATAACCAGAGCTGCGGCCAAAAGGATCGGTGGCCGGGCGGATGACGCCACTTGAGTCAAAAGCAGTTACTTGCTGAATGCGCGTGTAAAAGTAAGTGGCCGAGAGACGGAAGCGTTCGCGCAGGAGATATTGGTCGAAGCCGAAGTCGAAGGCATTATAGCGATCGGGAGCCAGACGCGGATCACCGAAAGCGGAGAAGTTCACTAATCCGGTGGTGGGGTTATTCGAGAAACCGCCGCCGAAGCGTTCAAAGAGCGCGGGGGCACGGTAGGCATTGCCAAAATGCGCGCGCAGCTTGGTACCGATTTTCGGAACTAAGTAGCCGGCGGAGACGTCGCCTGTCAGCGAGCGAGGCGGCGCGGCTAGCTTCGCGCGGTTATAGTTATTGGCGGTGCCCGTAAATTCGAAGTTGGGCGTGGCCAGTTGAAATGCCTGCACCCGGCCCGAAACCAGGATCTGCAAACGATCGCGCAGTAAGGTAATTTGATGCTGCATAAAGGCGGCACTTGAGGTCTGGCGAATGTCACTGCGGGTGACGATGGCGCGGGGAGCGGGGAGACCGTTGTTCTGCCGGTCAATATACTGTTCCCGTTCAAATTCGTAGCCGGCTGTAAGTTGGTATTGGTGCAGAGGACGCAGCGTGACTCGGCCATCGACGATGTCGGTGGTTCCGCCGGGCCGGGTGATACTCGTGGCCGCCGGCTGGAAGCCCCCGCCGGCGGGGCCGCTGGCGAAAAACCGGTTGGTGACGAGGTGTTGATAACTTCCTTGCAAAGTAACTGAGCGCCAAACCTGTTCCGCACGAAAGGCCGACGTGGCGAACCGCGAGGCGCGGCGGTTATCCGGGTCGTCGCGACCAGGAATGTAAGTGGCATTGCCATAGTTGACGGGGCGGCCGGCGTTGAGGTTCGCCACCTGGTCCTGAGCGAGCGGGACGCCAATGATAACGCCGGAAGCCGGAAAGTTGGCGCCGGGAATTCCAGCGGTAGTGGGGCTGACGTTGTTCTGGACGAAGTCATCGGAGCCGTAGAAGCGGGCGATGAGTTTGAGCCTCGGGGTAAGGTCGTAGCGGAGGAACGCCTGCCCGCCGGTGGACCGCATACGGTCGTTGGTGTCCACGCCCGACAGGACATTCACGTGCGAGAAACCGCCGCTGTAGGTCAGCCGGTTCTTGAGCCAACCACCGGCCACCGTGGCGCGGCCACGCAAGAAACCCAGTGCACCGCCTTCGGTCTGCAGTTGACCGTGAAAGGGCGCGCCGCCCGGATCCGTCACCAGGTTTACGGCGCCGCCCACGGCGTTGCTGCCGTACAAGGAGGAGCCGGAGCCGCGGAGGACTTCCACCCGCGTGGCATTGATGAAGTTCAAATTGGAGCCAAACGAACTGGCGTCGCCCTGAATGGCGGAAGGGTCACGGAAGCGGAACCCGTCGACCAGAACGGCGGTGGCATCGGGGCGCAGACCGCGGATCCGGATCTGGGTAAGTTGTCCGAGACCTCCGGCGTTGCGGATCTGGACGCCGGGCGTGGCGCGCAAAATTTCGGCGAGGGAAAACTCGTTGCGGGCTTCGATCTCCTCGGCACTGATGACCGTAATGGCTTTGGTAGCTTGATCAAGGCTCTGCGGAGCGCCCGAGTCGGTGACCACGACGGAGCCGCTAAGGCCCGCCAGTTCGAGCTGAAAGTTCTCCTGGCGGGCGCCGCCAGCCAGACGGATGGCGCGGGAAGCGCTGCGGAAGCCCACGGCCTCAACCTGAACGAGAGCGATGCCCGGCGAGAGCGAAACGAACCGAAAGGCGCCGATGGAGTCGGCAAGGGTGGAGTCGGGAGTTTGGCTGCCGTTTGAGTAGACATTCACTTTCGCGCCTGCGATGGTGGCTCCCTGCGGGTCGGCGACTCTTCCGGTTAGGACGACTTGAGCTTGAGCAAAACTAATTGCACTGAAAATGAAGAACTTTACTAACACTGAACGAACCATGTAACCTCGCTTAACGCTTGAATTTTAGGTTAGCGAAAACGAAGAGTGAATGCTACTGAAAATTATAGTTGGAACATTAAACTTTTGTTGAACAGCCCGGCAGAAGACGAAACGAACCGGAGAGTCGTATAAGTGTTTTCAAATCTATTAGATAAAGCAGTGCCAGGCACTTTTTTGCGCGGCGAACCGTGGATTTATTCTTCACCCCCTAGTGTGGCATGGGGCTCCAAATTTGGGGGTATCCGGAAAGGAAAAAGCCCGCCCTAAGTCGCTTCGAAAGCATGACTTGGTGCGGGCTTTTGGGAGCTGTGAATAGGTCTATAGGGCGGCGGTAGCGGCTGCCAAGGCGGCCTCGTAATTCGGGTGGTCAGCGACTTCTTTAACGTATTCGACGTGCTTAAGCTGGTTATCCTTGCCCACGACGAATATAGCGCGCGACTCCATGCGCCACTCCTTGATGAGCGTACCGTAAGATTCGCCAAAGCTGCCAGCACGGTGGTCAGAGAGCATTTTCACCTTGTCGACGCCCATGGCATTGCACCAGCGATTCTGGGCGAAGGGCAAGTCCATGCTAATGGTGTACATCTCGACGCCGGGCATTTTGCCGGACTCGTCGTTAAAACGCTTGGTCTGCGCGTCGCACACCGGAGTGTCGAGACTGGGGACAACGCTAAAAACGCGGACGCCGGAACCGGTACCGGCGAGCGTAACAGGCTGCATTGAGCCGCTGACGAGTTCGAAATCGGGGGCGGTATCGCCAGCCTTCAGTTCAGGGCCCACCAACGTGAGCGGGCCGCCTTTAAACGTAGTTCCACCAGGACGTTCCATGCGAATGATAATCTCCTAAATGATTGGTTTGACTCTTGAGTCCCCAGTCTACCAGGATAGAGAATGATGTGGCTGTCCTTGTCAATCATGGCCTTCCTGGCGGCCCAAGAGATTCCGACGTTCGGCACCACGGTGGTGAGTTCATCCGGCTTCCGCGGCCAAGTCTATCACCTCAAGCCGGAGACCGAATTCCTGCCGAACCTCGAAAAGCTCAAACCCGTGATGAACGAGTTTCTGGTGCCGGAGGGGGTGACGGACCTGAAACCCGGCAAGATCGAGAAAATTAAGTCGGCGGCGAACCTGCCTGAAGCAGGGCCGACAATTCGGCGCTTTCCGTAACCGGCAGTTGG
>Ga0209490_10002167_pt1 | contig 18725 bp, 15 predicted proteins | sample MAT06_FD_187209 | JGI IMG/M metagenome (GOLD analysis project Ga0209490, IMG submission 187209) | Freshwater microbial communities from Lake Fryxell liftoff mats and glacier meltwater in Antarctica - MAT-06 (SPAdes) (version 2) | ecosystem: Environmental > Aquatic > Freshwater > Ice > Liftoff... | reverse complement strand
GGACTGTCTGACTGTGGACTGCGGACTGTCTGACTGTGGACTGCGGACTGTCTGACTGTGGACTGTACTATTTGTGGACTATTTGACTGCGGACTGTACTATGTGTTGACTGTCTAACTGTGGACTACGGACTGTCTGAATGTGGACTGTAGGCTATGGACTTTAGACTGTGGACTGCCTGACTGTGGACTATTTTTTCAGGTACGGGCAAAAAAAACGCGGTGCTCTTTTGCACCGCGCCGGTTTCCCGTAATATAATCTCATGAAAAGTGTCGAGTTTGTGTGGTAGTATTTTTACCGCTTCTTATCATTTTACTACCGCTTTTTCTTTATAACGTCACAAAGGTGCGGAAAGTTACACATATTGCCAAGAACAAAAAAAAGACTTTGTTGAAAAAGATGAATGGGCTAATGACGCATTATAAAGTTATTTAGTTGCTTTGCACGTGCAATTTTTTTATAATTTTTATAAAAAACTGATAAAAAGACCTGTTTTTGCCCGAAATTAAGCAAAAAATGACGCAATGCTTGTTTGTCATTCATCTTATTGGCTTAAAATGCAAAAATAACAGATTACTCATAAGCGGTATTTGTTGAAAAAAACTACCCAAAATTAGGTAAAAATAATTGAAAAAAGATTCATTTTTAAGGAAATATTAACAATTATTTTTCACCACCCTTCAAAACATAAATACAGAAAGAGGTATTTGAGATAGGAGCTGCCGCAGTAATTCTCGCTTTAGTACGGCCTGTTGTCCGTTCGCCTAAAAATACAAACGGTACAATATATTCGGAAAAAAACCAAACTGGGTGGTATAACCAACGGAGTTAGGCTGATCCTCATCGTAATATTCAGACAATTTGCCCTTGTGGTTGGTCAGGTTATCCAAATTAAGGAAAAGTTCGTGCGTGGTTTTATGCCGGTTGAATTTGTAGCTGACACTTGCCACTATTTGGTAAACATCTTCAATTTTATGGTCGTATGCCTTTCCATAATCCCAAAATTGATTGTTGGCAGGATCAACCGCTAATGCGCCCTGACCATCTCTCAACAGTGGAAGGATTTTTTGGCCACCTCCAAAAAACACTTTGGCATTGATACCGAGTGTCTGGTTTTTCTTCTTACCCAATTTAACAAATTCTTTGCCCGCGAGAAAATTGACTAAATAATTTCCGTTAAATCGAGTATTCCGCTCCACGCCCTCCAATGATTTGTAATTGGACTCATACAGGGAAGCGTTCACTGAAAAGTAGTAATTGTTATTAAAAAAACGCTCTATGGTCATTTCTACCCCATAGTTATTTCCGGTTCCTTTATTGACCAAATCAACATAGTTAAATTCAAGCCCTTCATTGATGGTCGCATAATAACTGGTATCCACGTTTTCTACTGGCAAATTGTACAGGTGTTGATAATATGCCTCTACTTTTGCCATTAAGTTCTTCGTAAAACGTTTTTCATACCCCAGAATAAAATGGTGTGCTTTCAGCAGGCCCATATCTTTATTAGGCTCCACGACCGTTCCGTTTTTCAGCGTTATTTTTGTGAAATAGTTGTGCACACTTTCCATTGTGCTGTGTTTGCCATAACCTGCGTGGAATGAATTGGTAGCGTTCATCTGCCATTTTACGGCAAGGCGTGGTTCGAGCGTGCTTTTTTTGTTGTACAATACATTCATGTTGTGTACGCCGGCTACTATGGAAATATCATCCTTTAAGCGGTGCTTCCAACTGATAAAGTTTCCGAGGGTGCTTATGTTTTCTTTTATGTCCACCAAAGTCAATCGGGTGGATTCGTTGCCCACCACCTGACTTTGGTTGATGTTGTAATCAAACAGTGCGTATTTAGTACCAATTTGAATTTTGTTTTTTGCATTGATCTTGTTGCTATACGTCACCGCACCCCTGTAAGTAGATCGCACCAATCTGTTCTTAAAGTTCAAGGCGCTACTAACCACGGAGTCCCGCAAAAAAACACCATCATCATCGGATATTTTTATGGTTTTTGACTCAAAAATATCGTCTCTAATGCCTTCACTTGAATACGAAAGTGCCGTTTTAATAAAACTGTTGTCATTGATGGATATGGTATGATTCATACCGATATTTGACAAGTGAGCACCTTTTTTATAATCTTCTTTGATATTGCCTTTCATGGCATTGTCGCCCGGCGTTACCCAAGTAGATGGTTTTACATCTTCAAACAAAAAACTACTTAATCCGCCCAATCCGAAGAACGAAAATACACCTGATTTTTGGGTGGGCAGTACCACTTTAAAGGCCGCATCCTGAAATTTTGGAATGCCACCAATATCCACTAAACCAAGATTGGAAATCATGGTAATGGTAGAGTACCGGTAATTGACGAGGAAAGAGCCTCCGTACCCTTTTTTAAAAGGCCCCTCTAGGGTGAGATCGGTGCCGGTTAAACCAAAACCGAAAACGGATTCAAATTTTTCGTTGTTACCGGCCCTCAATTTTACATCGTACACACCCGACAATGCATCTCCATATTCTGGCGAAAATGCCCCGGTATAAAAATCAGAAGTCGCTAATAAATTATTGTTGAGTGTACTCACTGATCCGCCGGCCCCGCCCTGATCGGCAAAATGATTGGGGTTTGAAATTTGAATGCCTTCCAGCCGCCATTGAACGTATTTGGGCGAATTGCCCCGCACAATGATGTCGTTGCTGCCATCCTGCGTACTGGTGACTCCGGCAAAATTGGACATAATACGCGAAGGATCGTTAAAGCCCCCCGCATAGCGATTGGTTTCTTCCGCCGAAATGGAACGGGCACTGAGGAGCGACATATCATTGATCGCCGCTCCCTTGTTTTGGTTGGCCACTATCTCCACCGCCGCTATTTTCACCGCCGATTCCTGCATCTCTATCTCCAAAATGACTTCTTTAGCAGAGTTCACTACGATATTTGGAAGGATATTCGTTTCATAGCCTAAGTAAAACAATTGTAGGGAAACCCTGCCAATCGGTACGTTTTCCAATCTAAAGAGGCCATTTACATCGGTTGTGGCACCCATTACCGGGTTGGTGTCCATTGTTTTTACGATGGCACCGATCAGCGGTATTTTACTGTCGGTATCCACAATGGTACCTCTTATTGTCTGGGTGAATTTTTGACTAAATGCTACCGTAGCAAACAGCATACAAAGTAGGAGAAAGATGGCTTGTAACTTGTTTTTCATAACAACATTTGCTTGAATTAATGAATAATGGCACAAATGTCGCGGCACCCGGATGGCGGTACAATTCAACTATGCAAAGCGGAGATAGTTGTCTGCAAATCGCCATTTTTATGCTGCAAAATACGGAGTGTAGTTGGCAGCTAAGTAGTCCACAGTCAATAGTCGGCAGTACACAGTCTCACAAACCCTTGATAATAAGGTAATTAATGAAATTAAAAAATACGATTATTTCTATTTACTTACGTATAGTCGTGAAAAAGTAGTTTTAAAAATTTAAAAGTCATAAGCGGCTAATAATCAAGCGGCTCAATTCTTCAACTCTTCAACTCCTCAACTCTCAACAACAACACTCCTACAAATTATTTTTATTGCTGATCATCTGAAAGAAAACTTCTCTATACGTTTCGGAAATCGGGATGATTTGATGGGCAATTTTTATCCTGCTACGCTCAATAGATTCTATTTTATGGAGGGCAACCATGTAGGATTTATGTACCCTGCACACCAAACTGGAAGGTATAATCTGTTCAAACTCACTGAAATTTTGCAAGGTCATAATCTTTTTGTCCACCGTATGGATTCTACGGTAATCCCTCATCCCTTCAATATATACGATATCACTCAGCGTGATTTTTTCCAACCGATTTTCCGTTTTGACAAAAATAAAATCCCGTGGAGGTTCTGCAGCCCGTTGGCGTATATTTTCTGCTGCTTTGTTTACTGCTTGCAAAAAACGATTGAAGGTAAACGGTTTTAGGAGGTAGTCGGTTACCTGGAGTTCATAACCTTTCAAAGCATATTCCTGATATGCCGTGGTAAAGATCACCTGACTTTTTATTTTTGAGTGCTCCAATAATTCAATACCCGATAATTCATCCATGTTAATATCCAAAAAAAGTACATCTACCTCATACTGTTTTAGGTACGCAAGGCCATCCAGCGCGTTATCAAAGGAGGCCGACAAATTCAGAAAGGGTATTTTATGGACAAAACCCATGGTTCGTTCCAGCGCCAGGGGTTCATCTTCAATGATGATACAAGTATATTTATCCATGGTAGATCGTTAAATTTACGCTGTAAACGCCGTTTTGATTGGATACTTCTAAGGTATGCTTTCCCGGATAAATAAGGTGCAGTCTTTTTTGTATCAAATCATTGCCTAAACCATTACTTTCCTGTTGAGTTTTTAAATTTGGGTTGAATTTGTTTTCACAAAGCAATTGAATACTCTCCTCTTTTATTAATAGCCGGATACAAATGGCATTTTCAATTTTTTTATTGGAAGTATGCTTAAAGGCATTTTCAATAAAAGGAATAAAAACCATGGGCGCAATGGTCTTTTTGCCCGCCATACCAGTCACCTGGAAATGGACATAATGGGCGTTAGCCGTTCTTATCTTTTGCAATTCTAAGTATTTCTCAATGTACGCCAGCTCTTTAGAGAGTAAAATTTTATCGGTTTTGGTTTCAAAAAGCATAAACCGCATAATATCAGACAATTTATTCAAATAATCAGAGGCTGCCACCGCATTTTTTAAGATCAGCACATCAATATTGTTGATGGTATTAAACAAAAAATGTGGATCCAATTGTGATTTCACCAAAGCCATTTCCATTTCATGATTTTTTTGCTTTAGCATATCTTTCAATTTTATCTCTTCAAACCATGTGATAAAACCTTTGATAATTAAGGCAACGATGCCACTGATCAATGCAATAATAGTCATAGAAATGATTTCGGCAAAAAGGGACATATCCCCACCCTGCTCTTCACAATAGTTTCCCTCTATGCTATCTAAAAGTATGGTTCCTATGAGTGCAGCCCCTCCCGATATCAGCAGCCCATATACCACGGTTCGAAGTATTTTTTTGTTTTGCAGGTAGTTAGGAAACAAGATAAAGTAAAAGGCATAAAAGGTAATGGCTGATGGAATAATGGTGTACGATATTGCATTCTTTAAATAATATTCAATACGCGCTTCGTCATTATTGTCCTGCATGATAATACCCAGCATGATGATGATGATCAATAAATAACACACCCAAAAACCTATGTGTAACAAAACAATGATTGATTTTTTCATAATTTAAATTTTAGCAATTGAATAGGAACACAAAAGTCACTCGTTTTTTATACATTGAACCATACTTTCTGCAAATTAGGGGTATTTATCTGCAAAATACACCTATTGCTGCGTCCGGTAAATGGCGCATGAACGTTACAAACCCTATCAACAGAGGAGCGAACGCCACTTGTCAATTTATTTTGTAAGCAGGTGTGTTGAAATAAACGCGGTTAAAAATTTATGTAAAACTCACACAATCAAACAGTTGTGAAATTCATAACGCATAATTAATAACCCATAACTACTTACGTATTCCTAATTTTGTCGCATTTGATAAAATATCACTATGTTTGTGCGTACTTTGTAAAAAACACACCAAACATTGAAAGCACTCATTATTGAAGATGATGTTGACAGCCAGAAAGTACTCCGCCTCCTGTTGAAGCAGTATTTCCCGCAAGTGCGGCTCCTCGGCCAGTTTCACACGGCACAGGAAGGGCTGTCCGCTATTCGGGCGCTCTAGTCCGATCTGGTTTTTTTGGACATTGGTTTGCCCGATAAAACCGGCTTCGAACTACTCTAGGAAATATACCCGATTACATTCGACCTTGTTTTTGTTTCGGGCCACGACCACCACGCCGCCCAAGCCTTCCGCTGGAGCGCCCTCGATTTTTTTGGTGAAACCCGTGACGGCCTCACTCCTGCGGGAAGCCATCGAAAAAGCGGAAAACCGGCGACAACTGCCCGGCACCGCACAGCAATTGCGCCTGTTGCTGGAAAACATCAACAGCATTCAGCGGGCCAGGCCCTTGGCCAAACTCGCCCTGCCCACCGCCACCGACATCGAATTTGTGAACATCAGCGACGTGATCCGGGTAGAAGGCGATAAAAATTACAGCACTTTTCATTTGAACGACAAGCGCAAGATCACGGTGTCGCGCACCTTGGGCGAATACGAAAAGATGCTGGAGGCGACCACCTTCATGCGCATCCAGAAATCGCATTTGGTCAACCTGATCTACATCAAAAAATACATCAAAAGCGACGGGGGGTGGGTGCTCACGGCGGATGGGGCGGAGCTGCCGGTGTCGCCGCTGAAACGGGAACTATTATTGGGGCAGTTGTCGTTTGAGGCGAGGGGATAGGGAACTTTATTCAGCGGAAAAGGGTTTTGGTTGCGTGGAAAGAGGGTTTCGTTAATTTAGAAGGGGGTTTCGTTAAATTCTTGATCTGTGTACAAAATTTTTTCGTTAGATTTGTGTAATGTTTACACGATGAAAAAAGCGGCTTTCTCTTTACTTTTGCACTACTCGTCACGGTTTTTTTGTTTATTTAGGAGCAAACGAAAGCACCCCGCTTCCCTCCCGCATTGGAGGTCTAAGGAATAGTGTACTGTGGACTACCTATTTACTCACTTACAATATATAGAGCCGACATTTTCCACAAAAAAATTTCAAACTGGCATTTAATTGATTTTTGCTCTTTTGTATTTTGAGCAAAAAAATTTCAAAAAAAGATAATTTATAATCAATTTAATATATATGTTTTTTTTAATATTAAAAGTAATCCCAATAAAAAGTTGCATGGGTAATGTCGGATAGAGGGTCAAAACACAGATTAAATCCGACATTTCCCACAGTATTTTTCAATTAATACAAATTTTGAAAAAGACTGAGGGAAATGTTGGTTAAATGGCATACTATTGAGAATTATCTAAATTAATCAATACTTTTAACACGCTCAAATCAACTATTTTATGCAAGATTTTAGTTTTATCATTCCTCAAAGTAATATTTTGGCTTGGTACCGGCAATCAACATCACTGCGGCCAATGGGCGGTATTTTAATTGTGTCAAAAACAGCACCAAATGCAAATGGTATTCATGTCTCTGATCCAGTTCGTGCGGGAATAATGATATTGCCGATATATTGGAATTTGCAAGACAGGGCATCTGATGGTACCCCAGCCTCATTTTACAATCCTGATTTTATAATAAACTCTGGAGCAACGGATACGGAATTATTGAGTACACTACGTAATGAACCCACACCCACTAATAGTACTAATGTCTTCTACCCGGTGATATATCTCGGTCGCATAGATAGTACTTGGCCTGTAACACCAGAAGTAGATTTTGCATTAGCTTTTTTAAACATTGATCTCTGCAAATACCTATGAAAATAATTATTATTATATGGAAAATAATATTTATTACAACGCCCCGGGTGGTCATATTGGTCGGCAACAGGTAAACAGTAATATACGAGGCGTACGCATCTCTCGAGGAGTTTCTGCGTTTAAAGACGGGATTACGTCCCGTGACAATATAGGGATTTTTAATACCTTGATTGCAAAACCATCTCCTGAACCAGTTTTGGTTGATGGGAATCAATCCGGTGCAATTGCTTATACAATTGCGCCCTCCTGCCCACCTTTTTGGAAGCCTGGAAGTCAGTATCTAATGGCAACAGGGGCAATGTTTAGAACAAGTGCAGAGGCGGCAGCAGGGTCATCTTCAAATAGTAAAAATACTAAAAATGAGTGAACATATTGGATAATAATTATACTTTTACTTATCTTACTATTGATTTATCAACAATGTAAACAGAAAAATTGAAGACAGTTATTAGGTACAATACACCATTATTTTGGCTGCTTTCAAGTATTTTGTCATACGTACATAATGCTTCCGGGCAGTCGATGTTCTCAAATAAACAGATCAATACCGATAATGGCCTGTCTCAAACTACCAATCCGTTTATCTATCAAGACAAGCGGGGATTTGTTTGGATAGGCTCAATTGATGGCCTTAATCGTTTCGATGGCAAAAAAATAAAGATATATAAATCAGAAACAAAAAAACCTAATTTATTGCTGGGCGGTAACATTCAAAGTCCATTTTTTGAAACCTCAAATGGAGATATTTGGTTTACGACAGAATTGGGCATTAACTGTTTTAGAATTAAAAAGGGATGTTTTGATAATTACACAATAGAGGCGGAAAAATCTGTAAAAAATGTACACCACTACGCTTTTTTTTTAGAGCATGATCGATATCTATGGATACTCGCATTTAAAAAAGTGTATAAAGTTGATATACTAAATCCCGATATTAATCATAAAGTGGTAGTAGATAGTTGCATGGCAGGGCGTTGCGCAGTTGACATGACAAAGGAGGGGAGCATCAAAAGACTCTATCTTTGGTTTTGGGATTACCGCTTTGGTTTTGAGGTAATTGAATTTAATTCAAATGGCTTACCTATCCATCGTACTATTTTTGAAAAAGCAAGGTCTCAACTAATACACAAAGTAAGGCAGGCATTACCAGATGTTTTTTCACCTGTCACATGGTTAGCAAGTGATAATGGCGTTATTGAATTTAATTCCGAACAATCAAAAATAGAGGCTATTCATGTTCCTCCTGGAAAGCATACTACGGTTAGTACAATTATGCCTCTTTCAAAAAAAACATTATTAATCACGGTTTCAGATGGCACTGTTTTTAAATTTAATAAAACGGATAAAACATTTGAAGCAGCTGATTCAGAAAATTTAAATAGAAGTACGAAAGATAAACGGAGTGTCGAAACTATGATTATAACACCAGATAGTAGTATTTGGTGGAGTGTTAGAAATGAAGGCGTTTTTTTTACTACTCCGAAGAAAAGCAATTTTAGTGCTTTTGGGATGATGAATCTCATCAAGGAACCTGTCTGGAGTATATTTGAATATGATAGCACTATTTGGCTTTGTGGAAAGGGCCATCATTTTTTTGCTAAAAAGCATGACAAAAATGCTTTCCTTAAAAAAGCAGGCACAGCATACGCAAAACTATTTGCTGACTCAAAGGGTGGTTTTTGGCATTTTTCTATGGCTGGTTTGATGTATGCCAACAAAAGCAACGGTCAATGGCTGCAAAAGGTTTCTTTTCCTGAAAGTGCATCTTTTATGGATATACTTTTGTTGAAGAATGATCAAGTGGCTGTAGCTTGTCTACAGGGTGTTTTTATTATTGATCTAACGCGACTACAATACCGGAAAATATCTAAAAACAGCGTATATTCATTAGGAAAGGATACAAAAGGGCGTTTATGGCAAGGATCGGACAATTACATACAAATCTGGTCACCTGACAAAAAAGGATTCCGCGAACTAAATCTAATTGAAAATACGGGGGACGTGCTATGTTTTAAATATGATTCTGTCGCAGCCAGTATGTGGGTCGGAACATCTCAAGGTTTACTTGCCATCAACACCGAAACATTTGAATCTTACACCATCACCGAACAATCCGGCCTCCCCAACCAATACATCTACGCCATCGCCCAAGACAAAAAAGGCAATCTCTGGCTCAGTACCAATCAGGGTATCATTCGGTTCAACCCCGATGTCAAGCCTTATCAATTCAAACAATACACCACCCGCGATGGCCTGAGTAGCAACGAATATAACCCCGGCGCGGTATTGATGGACAGCCGCGGCTACATTTGGTTCGGCAGCACCAAAGGCGTGGATGTCTTCCACCCCGACTCCATCCACGACCTCGGTCACGCCCCCCAACTCGCCATCGTTGGGCTGAAAGTACACGACCGGGAATGGCAAGGCGACAGTTCCATCGAAGTGGTACAGCGCATTGATTTGCCCTACAACCAGAATACCCTTCGATTAGAATTAGCCGCAATGGAGTACTTAGACCCGGAGCATAACCAATTTAAGGTCATACTCCAGTTGAAGGGGGAAACGGCCACTTGGACAGCGTTGGGTACCCAAAATTTTGTCACCTATGCCAACCTGAAACCCGGCAGCTATACCTTCCGATTCATCGCCTGCAACGCCGAAGGCATCTGGGTGGAAGAGAAAAACGCCCGAACCCTGCACATTGACATCCGTTCCCACTGGAGCGACACCTGGTGGTTCCGCACCCTCCTAATCCTCCTCCTCCTCGCCTTCGTTGCCACCGCCTTCTACTACCGCTACCGCCTGCGCGTCCAGCAACTCCAAAATGAAAAGGCACAGCGCGAGGCCGAGCGGCAGCGCATGGAACTCGAAAAAACCGCCGCCGCCGCTGACAGCAGCCGCAAAATAGCGGAATCAGAAATGAAACTGCTGCGCTCACAGCTCAACCCGCATTTCCTGTTCAACGCCATGAACTCCATCAACCGATACATCCTGAGCAATGAAAAGGAAAAAGCCAGCGAATACCTCGGCCAATTCGCCCAACTCACCCGCAGCATCTTAGACAACAGCCGCAGCCTGAGCATCCCGCTGTCCGACGAACTGAAGATGCTGCACCAGTACTTGGCCCTCGAAAGCCACCGCTTCCAGCAAAACATCCACTGGACGTTCACCATCAGCCCCGACATCGACGAGGAGAACCTGCTCGTGCCCTCCATGTTGCTGCAACCCTTCGCCGAAAACGCCGTGCTCCACGGCCTCGCCCCCAAAGGTGGCGGACATATCGCCGTGGAAATCAGCCAACAGGAAGGCAGTTTGCAATGCATCATCCGCGACGACGGCGTGGGCCGCCGCGCCGCGCCGAGTACCGATGGCAAACCCCGACACGCCTCCGCCGGCATGCGCCTCATCAGCGAGCGCATTGACGCTTTTGCGGAGATCGAAGGCCAGGCAGGCGCTATTGCCATATTGGATTTGAAAGACGCAGAAGGCAACCCGACGGGTACGGAGGTGGTGATCCGGCTGCCGTGGGTGGAGGCGGTGTAAATATTCCATTATTTTTTATTTTTTCCTCCCTTTGGATTTCCTCTTGGTCTTAGGCCACTATAAAGATGATGAAGATTCGGATTGTTAAGAGAATTGCCATGCTCACTCATGGTACATTACAAAATAATAGCCTCTGCACCCCAGCCCCGGGGATTAAAGCCGGTTTCGTAGATATATTTTGGCAGGTGATCAAAGGCAGTACCTGTTTTTCGAAACTAAGCGCGTTCAGAGATGGATAAAATGGCCTCGAAGCATATATTTTGCGGAAAAGAACCGGGATTCCTTAACACGTTTTCATGAAAATTGCGCCCGTTTGCCACCACAGCACAGCGGGCATATAAAAATAAATCAGCAGATATATTTCCTTCTTCGAGTAAAGAATGATCAGCATATTGCCGACCATCCAACAGATACAGTTTTTCAGATAACAGATCATAAAAAGTCTGTATAGCAGTTTCGGGCAAACGGGCAAGTACCTGTACACAGGGTTCAATCACTGCATCGTCGTTACCTTGTCGCTCCCAGTCCAATTGTGCAATAATTTGCCAGAACTGGTCTTCATTCATCGGCATCTGCTCCGGCAATGCCTTGACAACATTGGCGGGAAGGCTGACTTCCACCGCTGCGTTCAGCCCTGCGTATGCTGCTTTCCACTGAAGGAGCTGAGACTCCGTTAAATGCTCTAAAGGTATATGATGGATAGTCATCAGTAGAGATAAGTGATTGGTTATGGAACTTGGGTGTACCATTACATGATCTTCAACGATTTTACTAATTGCGGTAATGATTCGATTTCCTGACTAAAACCTATGCAAAGGTAAATAATTTTTCAAATATTGGCTCAATTCGCCTGTACTATTTCAAAAATACTTATTTTAATCGGTATATGGATAGGTTATTGTTTGCCCGTTCCTTATCTGTCTTTTTCCGGTTTCGTTCATCCAAAACCCTGTTTGGTTCATTTCCGTGTTTGGCAATGCGCAAAAAGGTGGTATTTTTGAATTGAAAAAGCAGAAAACATCTTTCATTACCGTTTCTAAATCAAATTTTTTATCAATGAAAAAACAATCTATTCTTGTGATCGCCCTCTGCTGGGCGGTCGCCCAGATGGCTGCGCAGGTCGCGTTCAAGCACACCGCCGTCAGCCCCGGCAACATCTCCAACAACTGGACCACGCTGGACCACAGCTCGACCAACGGCCGCGCCGACGCGCTGCTCTTCGTCACGTCTGACTATGGCAGCTCCGGGCCTTATCACACCAAGGCCATCGGGGTGTGGTACAACAACAGCCGCTGGACGATTTTCAACCAAGATCGAAGCGCAATGGCCCCCAGCGCCAAATTCAATGTCATGGTCGCAACCCCCAGCGACAATGCCTTTGTCCACACCGCCGCTGCCGCTACGATCTCTGGGCACATCACCACGATAGACCACCCGCGCCTCAACAACAACCCCAGTGCGCGGATCATGGTCACTCAGAACTGGGGCGCGGCAGGGCCGTACAACAACAACCCTTTGGGTGTTTACTACACCGGGAGCCGCTGGGCGATTTACAACCAGAACCGGGCAGCGATGCCGCCCAACGCGAAGTTCAATGTGCTGATCAGCGACCGCATTTTCGTAGTGGACGCTGCGGCGCCGAGCGGCAACTGGTTCTCTTTCAGCAATCCCGCTACGGACAATCAGCCCAACGCGCTGGTGTTCGCCACGCAGTATTGGACGTCGGTTTACAACACCGAAGAAATCGGCGTGTGGTACAACAGCAATCGCTGGACGGTTTATAACCAAAGCCGGAACGCGCTGCCGCGCAACGCCAAGTTTTTTGTGATGGTGCCGGGGGCGGCGCCTGCCAGTGTGTGTACCACCGTTCCCGGCGCTACTTGGTTCAATCCTTTGCGCACAGGGCTGTCCACCGCCGCAGTCAGAGTGAACAATTATACCCCTACTATCCACCAATTCAACCCCACTGGCGAGCGCGCTTTCCTGCGGCCCAACGACTGTTTTTTTAGCGTGAACATGGGCGGAACGCCCTTCCGATTGCCTTTCAACCTGGATATGGTGGCAGGTGGCCCCGACAACCGCTGTAAAGCCTATATCAACGACTGGAATTCCAATCGGGTGGCTGTTTCAACCAGCAACGGAAAGGTGTTGGTGCGCATAGATTTTGAAAGCAACGGGATAGAACTAATCACCAATTGCTACAACAACGGTTGTTGCGAAGACAACCCCTTTTGCCCGGGTGCCGGATGCCCCGATTATGAGCTCAACCATGCTTGGATCGAGATGCGCCTCCAGCCGATACTCTCTGGTGGTAGGCTCATTTACACCAGTGAAGTCCTCTTCAACGTGGATGTAAGGGAATTGGGCAATGACCCTTGTACCAACAATTTTTGGGCCTTTCTCTGCGATTGGGGCATCATCCCACGCGTAGGCGACCGTCAAAACCGGATCCGTCAGGCTATCGAAAGCAATCTGAAGGCGCAACTTGACAACGCTTTATTACGAGTCGCCATCGAAGGGACCCTTAATAACGCGATCAGTAGTGGTGGGGTGGATATTTCCAGATGCAGTTCGGTAGCGATGGATGCCAGCGGCAACCTGGTGTTTCGTCAGTAGTTTTGTCTACCCCGCTCGCGCCGGAACTTCGCCCTGCGTGGCCAATCTTTCGGGTTTTGCCCGCGCTAAAAAACAACGCCTTTAAGCGATTCCCGCAACGCTGACGTTTCCCACCCTTCCGATCACTTTCCGGGCTTACAGTTTTTCGAAGAATTTATTTATCGCTTTATCGAAACACTGGGAATTGAAAACCAAAGTACATCAAGTTTTAAATACTTATACTATGTTTGAATTTGCATCATTTGCGTTCAACGCCGTCGTTGGATTTGCATTCGGTAAAATTGGCTTATGGGGGCCTGACCAACCATTTGACCCAGACGACCCCATTAACCCCGTTGCAACAAGCGTTACCGCTGCAATTACCGGGGTATTGTCCGGGTATGTTACCGCTCTAACTTTTGGTAAAGAGCAGTTGGTTTTGTCTGCCATTGGGGCGGCGGCAGGCTCAATGGTACTTGTTAGGGCTGCAAGGGCTTTAGGGCTTATTTCCAGAAAAAAGTAAACAGCAGCGGCTAACAGATTTTAGGGCTGTTTCATGCTAACCCAATGGAGGATGAGACAGCCCTTTTTTCAAACAACGGATCCTTATGAAAAACAAAGCATTCATTTTAAACCATAGACAATACCTATTGAAGCAAATGATTTCCCACTGCAAATGATGGCGAAATTTCAAAACAGTACACTGTTCACCTGAATGTAAAATAAATAACATGATTAAATTTCACTTTTTGCTTTTTATGCTCTTGCTCGTCCGAACGATTGAAGCGCAGAACCTCTCGCCGACGGTGGTGAATTCATCGGGCGGAGCTATCCAAAACAATTCACATATTTTGGAATGATCACTCGGAGAATTGGCAGTCAGCACTTTGACCAGCCCTGCCAATCTTTTGACCCAAGGCTTTTTGCAACCGACCACCACTATCGTCGGAACGGAAGACTTTTTTGGCGAAAGCCGCTTCTTAGCATTCCCTAATCCGGTTTCAGGTTGGTTGAATTTGCAAACCGTCAATCCGAACATCCACACCGTTCAAGTCCACGATGTTTTAGGCAGACTTGTCTTGCAAAGCAGTTTTCAGCCATTGCTTGACCTTCACCAGTTGGAAAGCGGAACTTTTGTGGTTTCACTTTTTGACAAACAAAACCAATTCCTTCATTCTTTCAAAATCAGCAAAATCTAACAACAATGACAAGATATGTCAATACCCTCATTTTCGCTATTTGTGCATTCGCAGCGGTTGCACAGGTACCACAAAAGTTTAATTATCAGGCAGTTGCCAGAAGCATACAAGGCGCAGTTTTGCCAAACCAAAATATGAAAATTCGTGCGAGCATCTTGGATGGCTCAGCAAACAGTATTAGTCAGTATTCCGAAACACACAGCGCAACTACCAACCAACTTGGACTTTTTAACCTCGCCATTGGTGGTGGAATGGTCGAAAGTGGCAATTTTGCCAACATAACCTGGGCAAGTGGTGACAAATACCTCAAAATCGAGATGGATGCAACAGGAGGTAATAATTTTTCTCTTGTTGGAACGAGTCAACTTTTAAGTACACCTTATGCACAATTTGCATCCGTTTCTGGAAGTAGCATTGGCAATACCTTGTGGATGGTATCTGTGTTTGGAAATAACGACATATTTCACATTACCGGAAACGTAGGTATTGGCGTTAATAATCCTCAAGCAAGGTTAGATATACTTAGTAACGGAGATCATTGGGGTAATAATGGTATAGCGTTTTCAGATAACCTTGCCAATCGGTATTTTATGTATAAAGACCTGTCTAACAAATTCCACATCGGCTATAATGGTGTCAAGATTCTTTCCTTAAACAACGGAAACCTAGTGCCGCGTCCAGTAAATAACGCACCGTTTTGCGGCCTTATTGCTCGCTCCATTTCGTTATTCGTCGGTTAAAATGTCCCGCATTTCGCCCTCCTCCTGCCTAATGGAGCAAAAAATAGGTCTCGCCAATCTGCACCCCATTTACTGGACGCGGCACTAGTAAGGTACGGAATAGATTTGAAGACACCAAATCCTTAACTTAACGGGTTTGAGCCATTGTTGTGAGTAGTTTTTTATTTTATTCTTTTGGTTTGTAAAAAATAATTACTTGAATCAGTACTGCCATTAGAATTAAGAAGATAATTTCGCCTTGTGTGTAAAGATTGATAGCGTCTTTGGCTCTGTTGCTAATAAATACTTGCTGCTTACCTTCTTGTAACTGAATTTTCGACAACTTGTATAAATGTTGGTCTATCTTTTCGATGCTTTTGAGTACGTCACCGTTTGATAAATTGTTAGACGACTTTTCTTTCTGTTTAAGAGATTTCAGTTCTTCTTGAAGCTGATTGAATGCAAGCTTTTCTTTTTCAGTTAATTTAGTAAGCCTATAGTTATCTACTAATTGGTCGATTTCCCTATTGTATTTGTCGTTTTCGCTATCAAAAAATATCGTATCAGAAGTCAGAACAGCAATTTGCTTTTCTTTAATAATTCTTGACATTTCAAACAAAAGGTCGCTTGCAACAATTCTGTCTTCATACATAGTAGTCACAGAATAGCTAAGTCGGTTGAAGTTGTCTCGGTCAACCAGGTTAGTTATGAGGACAATAGAGAATACCAAAAGAATACTTGCAACCCATCTTATCTTAGCAAAAATTTTCATACGATTCATTTTTATTTAAAGATACTATTCAATCCGCTACTGCGAAATGAAGCCTTTCGATTTAACTTATTTTAATTACTCATAACGTTTCGGGCTTGGCGAAGGTGGCGATTTTTACCACAAATGTTGATGTGGAGCACCAAACTTTGATTAACCACAAATGTGTCTGCGGAGCACTGAACCGCCGCTTTTACCAAACCTGCTGCCCTTCTGTCCGCCAAACCATTTGTCATAGGTCTAATGTTTTAATAAGTCAATAATTTTAGTGTATAATATTCTTTCGTCAAGCGGTTTTGAAACATAGTCGTTCATGCCTACAGTTTTGCATTTTTCTACATCCATTGTTGTTACATCGGCTGTTAAAGCAATGATTGGAATTTTTGAATTCATCGTGTTGCGAATATATTCTGTGGCTTCAAACCCGTTCATTACAGGCATCTGCAAGTCCATCAAAATAATATCGTAAGTTTCTGTATGTAGTTTCTCAATGGCAATTTTTCCGTTGTCCGCAATATCGTATTTAAATTTGAAGTCGTCCAATATTATTTTCATCAATAATTGATTGAGTTTAATATCTTCAACCACTAATATTTTTATGTCTTTAATTTCTCTGTCCAATTCTAACGCTCTATTTTCTTTTTTGCTTTCTGCATTGGATTTTTGAAAACTTAAAGTGAAACTAAAAGTTGAACCTTCATTAACTTTACTTTTTACTGAAATAGCTCCTCCCTGTTTTTCCACTAATTGTTTACAGATAGCAAGTCCTAATCCTGTTCCTCCAAATATTCTTGAAGTGGAACTTGTTGCCTGCTGAAAGTTTTCAAAAATGGATTCTAATTTATCTTCGGGTATTCCTGTTCCTGTGTCGGCAATTTCAAACTCAATGATTGCCTTCTCATTATCTTCATTCAATAAACGAGCAACTACGGTTATTTTTCCTTTTTCTGTAAACTTTATGGCATTACTCAAAAGGTTTAAAAGTATTTGGTGCAAACGCACTACATCACCTATCAACACCTCCGGAATTTTGTTGTCGTATTCTTTAACTAACGCTAAATTCTTTTCCTGAATTTTTAAATCAAACACTTGAAACATTGTTGAAATTGAGCGTTCCATTTTGAAAGGTGTTTGTTCAAATGTCATTTTTCCGGCATCAGTTTTTGCTAAATCTAATATATCATTAATGAGCACAATTAATCCATCGCTACTGGTTTTTATAGCATCCAAATATTCTTTTTGCTTAGGTGCCAAATCTGTTTTCAATAATATTTTTATAAATCCAAGAATCGCATTCATAGGTGTGCGTATCTCATGGCTCATATTTGACAAAAACTGCTGTTTTGATTTAGTGGCCTCCTCTGCTACCAGTTTAGCTCTTTCTGCATTGTTTTTTTCTTCTATCAATTGCAAGGTTTCCTTATTCTTTCTATACAGTTCCACAAACACCGTCACCTTTGCTTTTAATATTATCGGATGAAGGGGCTTGAGCATATAATCTACCGCGCCAGCCTCGAATCCTTTTAAGATATTATCGGGCTCGTTCATTTGCGCGGTTAAAAAAATGATCGGAATATACTCTAATTTTTTGCTTTGTCGAATTATGTTGGCTGTTTCAAAACCATCCATAATAGGCATAAGGGCATCTATCAGGATAAGAGCAAAATTCTTATCCTTCATAAGGATACTTAATGCTTCTTTACCGGAATTTGCTTTTATCAGTTGGCAATTCATTTTGCCAAGAATCACTTCCAGCGCAAGTAGGTTTGCGGGGCGGTCATCAACTATTAATATTTTAGTGGGCGATTCAACTTTCATGTTTAAAAAATCAGTATCGTATTTTTTCTGTTTAATATTCATTTTAGCCACACACGCATGAGCGACACGAGCTGCTCGATATTAACCGGTTTTGTGATATAATCAGAAGCACCCGACTCAATACATTTCTGCCTGTCGCCTTTCATCGCTTTGGCGGTAACGGCAATAATGGTTAAGTCTTTGTTGTCTTTTTGGGCACGTATCCGTTTCATGGTTTCATACCCGTCCATCTCCGGCATCATAATATCCATGAGAACTACATCAATGTCTTTGTTCTTTTCCAGAGCCTGCAGGGCTTCCATGCCGCTTTCCGCAGTCATCAGATTTAACCCATAATGTTCCAAAGCCGCGCTTAAGGCAAATAAATTACGCATGTCATCATCTACGAGCAATATTTTTTTATTGGTCAAAACATCCCCTCGGGTATGAACACGTTCAATCACATCTCTCATTTGCTCCGGAAGGTCGTTATGAATGCGGTGCAGAAATAAAGCAACCTGATCGGTGAGTTGATCGAGCGATTGAGCGTCTTTTAAAATAATGCGGTTGGCAAAACGGTTCAGCCGTTGTTGTTCTTTTTTGTTTAAGTCCTTTGCGGAATAAACAATGAGCGCTGTTTGCGGTTCGGCTT